>Ga0182004_10001608_pt1 | contig 16794 bp, 17 predicted proteins | sample Sormic07211540_1_FD_120479 | JGI IMG/M metagenome (GOLD analysis project Ga0182004, IMG submission 120479) | Endophyte microbial communities from Sorghum bicolor roots, Mead, Nebraska, USA - 072115-40_1 MetaG | ecosystem: Host-associated > Plants > Roots > Unclassified | place: USA: Nebraska...
ATAAGTATGTTTTCGCTATATAACATTGTTTCTGATACTGTTCCTTTCTGTTGTTGTATGTGTGGACTTTCTGGGCACACATATAGCTAGCCTGGTTTTGTTCCTTAAAACCGGGTGTGACATATTATCAGGACTTTTTGGTGGGCTAGGGTAAAGAAAGAAAACTCCATCACCTCCTTGAGATCTCGTAGCAGCTCGGTTTTGGACAGATTTGGCGGGATATAATCAGCGGACTGCTATCCTCTTCATCAACTCAAATCTTGTTAAATGGGGTACCTGGCAATCATATTTCTCATCGATGAGGGCTGCGACAAGGTGACCCCATCTCTCCGATGTTATTTATCTTGGTTATGGATGTATTGGGGCACATGATTTCGAAGGCCGAAAATGAAGGACAGTTGTTGCCACTGTCTAGGCGCAATTTACAACATATAATATCCATTTATGCGGATGATATGGTTATGTTTCTCGATTTCTCCATCGAGAGGCTGATGACATTGCTGTAACTTTGGGTATCCTCAGTTTGTTTGGTGAAGCAGCTGGGCTCATGACAAACTTACAGAAAAGCAACGTGTGGCCCATTAGATGTGGTGACACAGAGCTAGCAGCAATGCAAAACCTTCTGCCCTGTGCACTCGCACTTCCCATGCAAATATTTAGGACTTCCTCTATCTTTAAAGAAGCTTATCAAGGATCAAGTTCAGCCTATTAGGGTGTGTTTGGTTTCCTGGCTTATTTGTAGCCTGGCTAGTCTTAGCCTGCTTCCATCAAGCCAACCCCTATTTGTTTGGTTGATTGTACTATCTAAACCTGGCTAGCAATTGATGTGTTTGGTTGTCTGGTCTGATTGGCATACAATCACCTCTTATTTCAATGGTAAGTTTACCTCCACTGAGGAATTACGTCAAACATGTGGTGGACATCTCTTAATGGGTGCATGGCGAGCAGCTCAATAAGCACAACCAACACTTCAGCAAGCAAGCAATGAGCACATCGAATCAAGGCAGAGCTCACGCAAAGAAGGCAGCTCGTGAATCAACGAGCACGCATGGAGCACAGCGAGCATAGCTAATCAGCGAGCACGCAATGAGCACCTCAAGCAGCCCGGCTCCGTGCAAAGAATGGATCATGCTGAGCACCTCGTGCTCCCGGACCTCTGGCGCGGCCGGATCTGAGCGAGGAGGACGTGAATCAAGATGGTGGCACTCGTGAGGTGCTTCTTGTGTGCTCGCTGATTAACTATGCTCGTGGCCAGATGTGGATCCGAACCATGGCCACGTGCACCGGGTGGACCATCCACGGCGACGGCGATGAGGCGGCGGCGGCGAGAACGTGCAGCGCACAGTCGCCCATGGCAAGCTCCAGGAACAGGTTGTGGATGCAGTCATCCACGACGAGCACGCCACACGTCGCATGCCGGTTGCTCCTCCACGAGCCACACGGCGCGCAGTTGTGGATGCATTCGCCCATGGCGAGCCAAAAGATCGGGAGCACATGCGTATGAGAGGAGGAGGAGGAGGAGCAGGGGATCTCCAATGAGGACGAGCAGGTGGCGCAAACATACCAGAAGAGGAGGAGCAGGGATCTCCGGTGGGGAGGAGGCACCGGCGGTGCGTACGGAGGTGGTGAAGAGACTTCAGACCGTGGTTGGGCCAAGCCTGGCTCTAAAAAATGGCCGCCCTTGCGTTCTCGTGGAGCCTGGCTAAAGGTCTTTGGTGGCTTGCTGAAGCCTGGCTTTGGGTTCAAAAACATGCAATCAAACAATTTAAAGGTGGCTTTATAGAGTCTGACTAAGAGTTAGCCATCCAACCAAACAGACTTTTATTGACCGCATTGTAGATCGGCTTCCAGGCTGGAAAGCATATTTGATACCGAGGCCGGAAGAATGGTTCAAGTTCATTATGTGCTCACTGGTATGCTCATTTATCTAGTTATGACATTTGATTTACCACCTTGGGTGGTGTGGGTTTCTCTGGTGAGGCCACAAAGATGTGAAAGGTGGGTACTGTCTCGTTGCTTGGGCTAAGGTCTCTCTTCCGAAAGAATTAGGGGATCTAGGAATTTCAGACCTCAAATCTCTTAGCTGAGCCTTACGTATGAGATGGGTCTGGTTACAAAAAACAGAGCCACATCATCCTTGGGCTAATCTTCCAATTCAAGTGCCTGAATAGGAGCCTTCTTCGCAGTGGCTATTTATTCCGAAGTCGAGGATGGAACAAAAACCCTTTTCTAGATAGATCAATGGCTTCATGGTCAATGTATCGCAGATCTTGCGCCTCGTCTTTTTGCTGTCATTCCTAAAAGGAGGTTGAAACAGTGAACTTTCCCGGATGCCCTCACCAACCAGACTTGGATTTCTGACACAAAAGGTGCTACAACTGTTGGGGTAGTGGTTGACTACCTCCAACTGTGTGACATCCTAGTTGATTTCATTTTGCAGCCAGATGTCGAGGACAGACATATTTGGCAGTTTTCTTTCAGATGGACAGTATTTAGCAAAGACTGCATATAAGGGATTTTTTGTGGGGTCTATATCTTTTGAGCCATGGGAAAGAATTTGGAAGACTTGGGCACTGCCCAAATGCCGCTTCTTTGTTTGGTTGGTCGCTCACAAGCGATGTTGGACAGTAGATCGCCTTACACGCCGTGGGCTCCCTCATCCTGAGCGTTGCCTGCTGTGTGATCAGGGTACAAAAACTATTGATCATCTCTTAGTCCTTTGTGTCTTTGCAAGAGAGTTCTAGTTTTGGCTTTTTACTCGTATTGGACTCCAAGCCTACTCCCCACAGCACACAGATATATCCTTCCATAATTGGTGGAAAAGAGTGAGCAGTGCTGCTCATGAGATATTAAGGAAAGGAAATAACTCTCTCATAATCTTGGGAGCTTGGACCTTATGGATAGGCCCGGCCCTGTCAATTTATAGACCCGAAGCGAAGCTACAATGATGCCCCCTTAATACAACTCTAATAATATTGTTGTGGTTGCTTCGACGGATGCTTTGCCATTTGGAGTTCTTGCGGATGCTTTGCCGTGTGTTGAGTTTTTCTGTTAGGCTCAGTTGCTGGGGTTAACCATGTAGCTCGACCCCTCTTTCACGTTTCTGGGCCCGTTTTTCTTCTGTTGTGTGTGTTTTGTGTTCATTGGTGTATGTGGGGGCGGTTAGCTTAGGCTTACCAATGATCACCCATTGTAATGTCTTTGCTCTTCTGCTCAATGAAAAACATGCTTTGCAAGGTCTTGAAAAAAATTATAGTGACATTTCTAATAAGTGTAATATATATAAAAAAACATTCTTATGAAACAAAGTGCTTGTATTGCTCTTAAAAAATTTATGAATAGATCCTCTTTGTAATTCTTTCAAGGCCTCTATCCTTCTCTTCTTCTTCTTCTTTTTTCTTTTCTCACTTCTGGATGCATGTTTTTTTGGGTAACATGAGTTTTATTGTAAATTCAAAACAATGGTATGCAATTAAAAAAATATGCTGACGGCTGCACTATATGGAATTCCTAAATCCCAAATTAAAAAAGAATAAAGATTGGGGGCGATTAGGGGGGGCTTGGCCGCTTAGGGCCAAGGGCCAACTTCTTACCTCCGTACACGAAGACCAGAAGTAGGAACAAACGGAGTCAGTGAGCGCCGCCGGTCGCTGGCCACTCGCACTTGCACAGGACGGGAGTCGCGATTTGCGAAGATCACCAAGAAGCACGTAATCGTTCACCTGCTCGTAGTCTTACATGGAGTCGCGGCCGCGCCGCGAATGGGTACGGGAGTCAGGGACGAGGAAGCCAATCGACGCAGATTCGTATCTACTATGCCTTGTTCAGCTATTCCTATGGGCCATAGAAAGAATACTACTACTACCTACATATTTGGGGTTGGGCCCCATGGCCTCGAGGGCCTAGTGTGGCAGCCCAGCTCGCACCCCCCAGGGCCGGGCCCGCTTATGGACACACCGGAACAAAGGTGTTTTTGATGGTGTAGCTCCAATTGTTGTAGGTGCACTTGCTATAGCTGAAGATGAAAGAAGGTCGTGGTCTTTGGCTGAGGGCTCGAGGTCTCTCCCTCTTGGCTGTCTTCGCTTCGGGTGGCTAGCGCCCTGCTTGTTTTTTGGTTGGGTTTAGTTTTTTGTCATAGGTGTTTGTTTTCCCTAGCAGTAGCAGTGTAGTGTGTGTGTTGTGTGTGGTCCTTGTATGTTTTGTTTGGGTTCTTGTCCTTTTTATCTTCTTAATATAATGATGCGCAGCTCTCTTACGTTTTCGAGAAAAAAAATCTACATTTTGGTCATCCATAAGTCAAAGATATTCTAATCCAGAACTGCATAATCCAAATCCATAGCGGCCAATCCAGCATTTGGTCCACTTCTTGCTAAATTCATAGCCACATCAATCTTCCTATTCCTATTCATAACATGCCTAAAAAATCTCTGATCTCTGGAACCCTGAAACTCACCGATGGGATACTGTTTTTATTTCTCAAATCTTTGACCAGCAAGCAAAGCAACCACTGATATTTATAATATTCAAACGGTCCCCACTGAAGAACCAAATGTCCTCACATGGAAACCTACAGCGAAAGGTGTTTGTTCTGCTAAAGAAGCTTTTAAGTTTCTTGACTCTCAAGTGCAGGTGCCAAGGCTCAAGAAGTATTAGCAACCAGGCTTTGGATATTTTGAGAAGAACTTGGACACACAAACTCCTCCCTCTGAACAAAAAAAACTTTTGTTTGGAGACTCGTCAGAAGAGCTATTGCTACAGGCATGAGAGCTGGAAGTCTGTCCACAAACAAATGCACCATCTGCAACTTATTAGAAAATGATTCCCACTTATTTTTTTTCACTGCCAATTTGCTAGAGCGGTTTGGTTTTCTTCCAAAACCACTCTACGCACTTCTTTGCTGCCTCTTGAATAGGTCTGTTTTGCAGGTACACCATGCTGACATTAAAGTCTGTACTATTGATCTGCAATCAAGCAGTTCAAATCGCCTGGCCAAGCACAGCAATATTGAATGTAGTGAAGGAGCTTATATTTGCAGGTTCCCATGCGGATGGAGATGGCCGCCGAATGAACCTTCAACCAAATCAAGCCAATCTGGCTCTCTCTCTCTCTCTCTCTCTCTCTCTCTACTAACAATTATATTTGCAGATTACCCAGTACGATTCAGGGAACGAGATGCTAGTCAGATGCTTCCAAAACACTTGACAGCACTGCCAACAATGCAAGAGCAGCAGGTCTAGGATCTTCTTCCTGGATCCAAATCAAAACTTGAAATGCTATATAAAGGCAAAAGTTGATCATGTCAATTCTATCCTCATGGCAGAATTTGCTGGCATGGCACTTGCTGCTAAGATAAGCTCTTTGCTCAAGCCTCAACATCAGTGATATATCTTTCCTAACTGATAGTCAGCTTCTGGCAAGTTTTTTCAATGGAACAAATTTTAGCACTCTACAACCAAAGGTTCCTAAATGTTGGCCAGATTTAGCTATAAAGTCCACAAAATCCAACGAGATTTCAGTGTAACAGCTCATGCATTAGCTAAGGGCACTCACAATGCAGACTCTATCATAGAGTCTAAAGTTATTTATTACCTCGAACAATGTGGACTTAGAGTCTAAATAAGACTTGGAGTCTTATTTTTTCTACCTCTTACTTCAATAAATATGCTGCCACATCAGCAAAATACCATAAATAATATGTAATTAATTGTCTTGGACTCTATGATAGAGTCTTGCATTGTGAGTGCCCTAATCAGGCCTCCAGGAGCACATTAGCTTATCCTCAGTTATCCTCTCCGTGAGGCACTGAAACTTGTAAACTGGGAGTCCTACTCCTTTGTAGCAGCTTCATGCTGCTAATAATAAAGTTTGCTTATTGTAAAAAAAAACACCTACACATACAAAATTCTATGTTTTTTATTGCTCTATTTTGCACTTGAATTACTAACCTATTTTTGTGGCTTTTCCTATTCCTACATTTTTTTTTCATTCCTTTGTTCCAAAGAGAAACTGAGGTCCCCTTGGAATGGCGTAAAATATTTTTGTTTCCTATGGGTGTTCTTCTCTGAAAATAAACTGATTATTCATGTATAGTTCTTATAAAAATCCTATGTTCCAAAGGGGTCCTAAATGGCTTTGTGGTAGATACATGTCGCATAACTACCATGTGTCATCCCTTTCCAAAAAATACAATTCTAGATTTAGATTAAGTTCGACTAAATCTATAAAAATATTATTAACATTTGACTCCAATACATGTACTGTAAAGCATATTTCATTTATTATTACCTTCATTTCTTAAAATTATCATTCTAGATTTGGACATAGTAAAACTCTTTTAAGTTTATGTAGATAAGTTTATAAAAAGTACGGAGCCGCAAACCCGCATTCCTTTGATTTTTTGAAATGAACCTTACCCAAGCACTACCCAAGAAAATAAATAAATAGAGTTATTCCTTTTATATCGAGAAAATGGCAATAGAGATATAGTGTGACTACCGAAATTACTTCCGGAGAATATCTATCATGTCTTGGTATTCCTCTTTATCTTTCCTCAATGAGTCGAAGACAGTTGCAGTACTTGAGTAAGGGTGGATCACCAAGAGTATCCAATAATGGAACATGCATGTTTATGCGCATGCACTCACCACCGATATGGACTAAGAAAAATAGAATGTGTACAAGACAGTTACACTCACCTGAATATGGAGATCCTCAACCACAAAAGTTGTAGAGGAAGAGTATTGTTGTGCTGTCATGTTGTTTGTCCAAGAACCTGAATATGTCTTCTGTTTCTTGTTTAAAGTGACGTATTGTTTCTTCGTGTACGATATATGGGTCAATGAAAGTAATGTCAGAGATCGTGTTTCTTTTGTGGTTGAGAATCTCCATTTTGCATATAGTACAAAAGAATGTAGTGAGGATAATTATAGACAAGGAACAAGAAACGTTAATTATAGAAACAAATCACTTACAGTCACTACCCAGCAGCTGATGAGAGATTTGCCAAAGGTCTTTTAGGTGGTATAATTGGTATATTTTCTCAAACTAAGTGTTTATTATCTCATCATCACCATCGAAGTAATGATGGTGTCTAATTGTTGCGATAAGCATGCTCTACCTTTGTTTCATCGCTTCCATGTACCATTTGTGTAATCGGAACATTTGAGTTGGCAGCTCCTTGACCAAGTCAGGTCTGACAAGAGGCTCACCGGGAGATTATATTTCCAGACTTCAACTCCCGGGTGTATTGGCAATCCATCCCCTTGGAGTTGAGCAGGAGTGTGACCAGTGTCCATCATCATCTCCATGAGACCTAGCTCCTCTTCGGAAAGCACAAGGAGCGGGACGATTGTGTCCAAGTTGTGGAGCAGCTTTCCCTTTGTTCCTCGTCTGAAATGACTTCTCGATAGAGCGTTCCTAGTCTATTGGCCTCTTAGCTTTATGTACTATTTCTCGCCTAGCGTGGACGACAAGTGTTGAGCAAGGTCTACCTAGATTCGATGTTTTAAATAGCGGGCTAAGCCTCTTACCGGCAGCCTCTCTAAAAGGCTAAGAAAAACTATAGCGCGCTAATAGCGGGCTAAGCCATTTAGCGGCTGAGCAAAAAATATACCAAATATCATGCAATTTTACACGTAATAAAGATGAAAATATTATGAATACCAACAGAGATAGATATTTCAAAGTCTTACTGACACACTACATCAAAGTTCGTAGTTCATACATGATACATCAATAATATCATACATTACATAGGGACATATCCCTGCTATTTGGGCCTCCAAGTTATTTGGGCCGATGAAAATGAAACCTAAGACCAAATAGCGGCGCTAAACTAACCCAATTTAGCGAAATTAGCGCGCTATTAGCTGCTAATAGTGGGAACATCATTTAGCGTTAAAATCTTTATAGCTTAGCACTTCTCTTCCAGAAACGCTAAATAACGCTATAGGGTCCGCTATAACGCGCTATTTAAAACGGGGCACTAGATTACACGAACGGCTACTCGCTAGCACAAAAACCTCCACGGCCTCCTGTTCATCCGTGCACTAGCACAGAGAGGCGGCGGCCAGGTGCCCCTTGCGTTGCGTGGTGTCTTTTTAATCACCCTATATGGTCGCGTCATTAGAATTATTGAGATGCTAATGGGCCAAAGCAAGGGCTGGTTGGGCTTGACTTTTGGACATATGTCCAACAGGCCGTTGTACATGCAGCTAAAGGTGGTCTTCCTCAACCTTATAGTGTATCCAACATGTTTCAAAGTTGATTATACATCATTTAAACAAGGACTTCAAGCCGCTAGTCCTGTTGGGAGCAGTTGACATTTGTTGGTTGCTTTGGTTATACAGGAATGATATAATTTTTGAAAGAAAAGGTGTTTCTTCTCTCATGGTGCAGGTTATCTTCTTCACTATCCATGGCTTCGTACCTGGGCTATACTATAGAGGCCGGCTTCCTAGGATTTTGTTGTGGTGGTCTACCTACAATTAACACAGGTGACCAAGGAATTCTTTTCGCAGGAACATGGGTAGCGATCTAATCTATGTGGATTGACTAGTGCTGGTGTGTCTGTACTTTCTTTAAACACTGTAGGTTGTGTGCATTCTGCTATGCAGAGGTTGGGAGTGCTTTCAAGATGATTGTATCAATTCAATGTAATAATCTTGAAACATAATACAAGCTTCTTTTATCGGAAAAAAATACTCAAATGTCCCCTTGGAGAATCAACGGCTCCAACGGTTGTAATACTAAGAAAGATGTGAAGTACAAGGCACACATATTTCTATATTTCTGTTAGGTTCCTTATATTGGGTGCTATGTTATCAAGGAATTGGTCTCTACATACGATGGTGGATGGGTAACATATCGACATTATTTTTTGTTCATAAATCTCAGAAGACTTCAGCATGCCACATCATCTTCTATGTTGATGCATGACGCGGTCGATTCAACTATTTTAGAAATCCACATGGGTGCATTGCACTGATACAAGAGATGAAACCCATAACGGTTTCAATGTTCGTGCATCTGCACGTGTTGCCATGATACAGGCAAATGCAGTGGCATTGATGTTTTCTCCCGTTTCCTTTTCTCATGTTGATGTCGGAGAAGTTCTTCAGTTGCCACGTAAATATAGGAAACCTCTCTTGCCATCAGCAACAAGTATTATCGTGTTTTCAAAACAAAAATGTCACTCTACTCATGCAATGCTCCTATACAACAAGCTTTGTTTCAGTGGCAGTTTGGCCAGATTGGCTGCTTGGGAATAATAGTAATATTTCCTAGGAATGGATGTTATCAAGATGGTGTGTCCATTAGCCATGGTGTTTGCCCTATATACATGAGTTGAGATGTTTTGCTGAAAAGATGCAACATGAACTACTACACAAAATAGTTAATTTTGAAGGGAGTGAGATTGAGGCATCATGCAACATCTTATCATCCAATGGATTGGGGTACGTGAATACAATTGCTACAATAGGAATTTTTCATAGACTGGAAGCTATGATGTTGTGTGCAACTGTGAAAGCAATTCCCTATCTGATATCTTGAAAGCAATTCCCGCTTGCTACTCACAATTGCTGATATCTTGGTAGTAACTATTAGCAATTAATGTATCTAAACAGGATCAGGGTGTTTATCAGCTCTGTGTTCTTTGTTTCCGTTAGAGAGGGGTTATGCTTTCCACGAATTTTATTTTAAAAAATAATAATAGTCTACTGCAACAAAGTTTAAATGTCCCATAACGTTTAGGAGAAACTCCCTATAAGAGCAACTCCAACAGCTTGTATATTCTTGTTATGAAGGTTATTTTAAAATTTGCATTGCAAAAAGTAAGCTTTAGCAAAAAGGACTCCAACAAATATACTATCAGGTTTTATAAAATAAAAAATTGTTCAGTGGTTATATATAGCCAATCACTAACATTAGCTATCCAATTTTGTAAAATAGCACGGCTATTATGAACCTCTTCTTTTCTAAGAAGTTTTATATTTTACAAAATGGTTAAATAATGGAATTTGGCTACTAATTTTAGTCAAGCTCTTAGAGTTGCTCTAACTATTCTATGCAAAGTTGCGGGCATCACTTCAACAAACTGCAAATAATATTTCAGTGAAATTCCTGCTGTAGATCCTCAGCAATCCCACGAAGGCACATGCAATTTCTACTTCGCTAGGCTCCCTATCATTCACTTGTGCAGGTTTTGCAACTGCATGATTGTGACAGTCCAATTCCTGATGCTCAAGGGTTTTCACAACAACTCAATGACACCGAGGCCCAAGTCTGTATAAGCATGACCGGACAAATGAACAACAAAACCCTAGAGTCGCGACTTGACACCATCAACCTTGGCAGCCTGCAGTAGTTTAAGTAATGCAAATTTAGATTATTCAACCAATAAGAGAAATAGTATGAGAGAAGGTCCATCTGATAAGGAAGCATAGATGTATCAACAAAATCAAGGACATGATGATGTAGATCTTTACCAGGGATACACCCTGACGAGCTCTCACAGCTAAATATTCACAGGGTCTGAAGAACTCCCCGTAATCCTTCGACCATGCATCCAGTCTGTCGTACACATATTTCGCACCAAGCGAGTCGGCCCAAAACATTAGTCCACCCCTGATGTGAAATAGCAGTTCCATGGAAGATTTAGGAATATATCAGTAAGGATGGACATGGAAAGGAGAAATAGTGAAAGTGACACAGGACAGAAGCTATTGGACCTGTAAGAAGGGAAACCCATCCCCATAATGGAAGCTACATCAAGGTCAGATGCTTTGAGAGCAATTCCCTCATCAAGCACTCGGCAGGCTTCATTCACCACAGGAAAGAAGATCATCTCCACAATGTCATTGTCTGTTAGTTTCATCAGCTAAAAGAAAGGAAATCAACTGTCAGATCTGGCATATATATCTTATAATATAACGTGAATCAAAATAACAATAAATCCACTATTATGCACAATGTAACAATAAATCCACTATTATGCACGACGTAAAGAGATTAGCATTTAGAGTGTAATAATGATTGATACCAGACATGCAAACCCTTAAATCCAAAGCTTGAAATCTTCTTGCATGCTATTTTTACTCAGCTTTTATAACAACTAGTAGCCACATAGTTCCCTGTAAACCTAACTTTTGTTACTTGTAAATTGTAATGGAAAAGTTATATTTTGTTCTTAAATTGCCTTACCAAAGCACCTAATTTCCTACAGTTCTCAGGAACTTGCACAGCCCATTATGCATTTGTTTTAGATCATCTAGAGACGTGTGTGTGCAGAAAAATGATAGAACACATGAAGATCCTCCTTGGAAAAAGGGCAAAAAAACTAAAAGGAGATATAGGATCATGACCTTAGGATCTTGCATAACACCTGCCATGTTCCTTGATTTTTCAATGTACTTTCCCAAATCAGGATCTCGAGAGGCTTTGCGCTTATTGTCATATACATAGAAGCCCTTACGAGAAGATTCACCTGAACATCCACAGATAAAAATATTGGAAAAGCTGCAGCTGTTAGAAGAACAAACTCAACTGGACTCATAGTTTGAAGCAATCATGTGTCAACGTATTTGCAGCCTGAAAGACCTGTCCTATTATCCTCAACAAGAATCTGAAGAATCATTGATTTGTAGCATCGTCCAGGATAACTCTGGTAATATTGCTTCCTTGTGGCAATAGCAACACCAAAACCAACAAGATCAGCTAATCTGTATGACAAATTATCAAAAACGAAACCCAATGTCAGTTAAACAGTTATCTGTTGAGATAAAAAAAGGTGACACAATGAATCTGAATCGGATAACTAGGGTATGTTGATACTACCCTACTTATGCACAAAATGGAAAGAAGAAACAAAGAAAGAGCAATGCAAGTGTACAAAATGGAAAGAAGAAAAAAAGCGATACGTAAATCAATTCTATGTAGTAACCATATTAGGAAGAAAACATGCCATAAATGCATTCTGTTCAGCCACAAGTTTACTCAACAGAAAGACATGGAAGAAAACAAGGACTGCATGTGACAGATGGCTGATACAAAACAGTAGTAGTGCAAGGACTCGTCCCTTAGTCAAAAGTTTCAGAATCTACTTGGTCCCAATTGCACCAAAAACCAAGGCCATAATCTTGATTCTTCTAACGCAGGAAGCTGCTTCAACCGAATTAATTATAATTGAAAGATCGCATAGTTTCAGACAAATCACAGCAGACAAGAAAAGGCATGGCTATGTTCAAGCTCAATTCCTGAAGACGATAACAAAAGGCCATGTGTAGCTGCTTACCGGAAGGGCCCCATTGGCATTCCAAATTGTGTGATCACATGATCTGTGTGATACACATCCAGACCATGATCAACAAGAAAACAAGCTGCCTGAGCGTAAGGAAAGAACATCCGATTGACAGCGAAACCTGTGCAGTTGCCAACAACTATTGGTGTTTTCTGTATCTTCTTTGCCAAATCAAGCAGGTCCACAATAACTTGAGAAGAAGTATGATGAGTACAAACTATTTCCAACAGTGGCATGACATGAGCTGGGCTGAAAATTAATGCATAAATTAGATACATGGTTTGAGAAAAGGGAAACAGAATGTAGGTGCAAAACATACTACCTAAAGAAGTGTGCGCCGACAATCCGGTCCTGAGAAGCTGTCTTCTCACCAATTATGTTCAGGTCTATAGTTGAAGTGTTTGTGGCAAATATGCAATTATGATGGCAATACTTCTCAAGATCAGAAAATATTTGCTGCTTAAGAAACATATCCTCAATAACTGCCTGTCCAAGTAGCCATCAAGATCATTATCTTTTGAACTTTAGATAAGTAAACACTTCAGGTTAAGTAGACTAAGGATGCAGGGAATTTACAAACTATTGTACAAAGTAAGCAACAAGGACAATATGTATTTTTTTTGCAAGAACATAATAATTATTAAGTAATATACTGTCAGGACTCTTCTAGGTTTCATCGTAAACCTAATTGGTTACTTCCAATAATGTAAATCAATAGTTCAAAGCGCACTCAGGCAGGAGTTTAGTGGCTTTTGCCAAGTAGTCATTACAATATTTTTATCCCTAACCCTCACATAAGAATTTTTTTGTCTTGGTTTCTTAGGTACTTTCTCTGATCCAAATTATAAGATGTCTTATAATTTGGAACAAAGGGAGTACTTGATTGGTTCTGATGTTAGGCTAGTCTCAGTAGGAGTTTTTAGGGCTTCGTTTGCATTTAATAAACTGCCACATAAGCGCTTTTGATGTTATGGCAATGTTTGAGTTTCATGGGGATGAAACTCTCTTGGCGCGATTACCAACTATCTATGAGTCATGACATTAAATGCCTATGAAACTATAGAATGAAACTTCCCATTGAGACTTTGAGAGTGGGTGTTTCAACCATGTTTCATTTCATTATGTACGACATGGCAGTCTTGGAAACCACGCCATGAAACTCTCCACTGAGACTGGCCTTATAAAAAACACATAACTAGTTATACCTAAGCACATGGTATAACTTTGTTAGAAGCTACCTAAGCTATCTCATATTAATAAGAGAGTGGTGAATATAGATATTGGGTCTACCTCAATGACTACATCTGTATCTCTGAACTGTTCATAGTCAAGAACACCACATAACAGAGAAAGTTTCTTTTTATAATCTTCTATGGCAAGTTGACCCTTTTTGACGAAACTCTGCAAATTGGCTGAACAAGATAACAAACTTCTGAGGAATTTTGAAGGCAATCCCAATAAAATTAAGAGAAGTGAATAAAATATACCTTTAATTCTGTTAATGCCAGTAGATAAGAACTCTTCATTTACTTCTTTCAAGACAACACTGAAGTTGTTCAATATCAATATTGTTGCAATGCCTGATCCCATTAGACCACCCCCAATGATAGCTGCCTTTTTAATTTTCCGTGCTGTCAAACCCATGTTGGTAATATTTGGAATCTGGTGGTGGTAGGTTGATATCATCAGATAAACGAAAGGTAGTAACATGGATTTGTAATGCATATTAGGAAAAGGAATGGATTAGCATATGTAATTTGAGATAAAATTATATATTTATATTTTTGTTATATAAAGGCACTTCAAAAGAAGCTTACTGGAGTAACAAAAATCCTGCAAGTACATCACAAATATCCAGAAATGAACTTCAAGTTCATATCATAACTTGATGTATCTATAAATTACAATAAATAAACTTATTGTGACCATCAACATATTTGGTTAAAAAGCATGAAAGATGACAACCATTCTTAAAATGATTTACAATAAATAAATCAAAGTTCTGAATATGCTATTATATGAATGATATGTTGAAGATGCTTTGACCAAATATTTCTACCAACCTTTGAAGTAGCACGCTGAGCGAAAAAAAAGTGTCTTAAGCTTTTGCTTGTTTGAGACTGCTCAAGCATTTTACCAGACAGAGTTTCCTGTAAGAAAATGAAAATATACTAAGAAGACTGGGGCAATACTAACATAAAATAGTACCAATTGGTGATTTACCTTCATGAGACCTGCACGAGGGCCAGAGACTATTCCTTCTTCAATAACATCAATGCAAACTATGGGATGCTGAACATTAGCACCCTTCATTTTAGCTTGAACTCTTGCAAATTTCAGAACATCCTTCACTTCCGCAAGATCTGGAAGTTTATCAGTTCTGTGGAGACTTCTGAACCATGGTTTCTTCTTTTCAACAATTTCTAGAGCCCAGGAACAGGCAGCGTTGACCAATTCATTAGCTGAAGTAACAGCATCAACTAAGCCGAGTTCTTGTGCCCCCATGCCTTTTATAGTCTTTGACATCTATTGGGAGAATACACCAGTACTGAGTCAAACAACAGTCTATGTAGGTTTGTGTCATGACCATCACTACAACTTATATCAATACAATTCAAACTTACCAACATCATCTCAATGGCTTTTGGCAGGCCAACAAGACGGGGAAGGCGCTGCGTCCCTGCAAAAAGTAAGAACTTCAACATGGAAAATGGAAAGAAAATCAAGGAAGACACCTCTTGGCATTATCTTATCTTATTACAAAATTAGACAAAATGTAATTATTTAGAACTTTGAATCCTATCTATGTTACAGTAACTCTTGTTTGTGGGTAAATATTTTGCTATCTTGAATGGTTAATATGTTCAGCACATGGTTAGTAGTATTATTAGCAGTATTATGTCCACAACATAACTTTTAAAATAACTATTATAGTTAGAGCAGGAGTACTTCAGCCGAACTTTTGCTAGCAAACTATTTTTCTTTGTACTTCCCAATTCCTGCTGTATGGAAACTGTATTTCATCCACTAGAACACATCAGGCCGTTTTGGAGGAGCTAACTCCAACATGTTATGGTTCTAGTATGTACAGAAAATATGTCAACGTATCTTTGAGAATTACATAAGATTTAATTCTACTTTTGTGGCAGCCTGGCAGGAATGCTTTCATATACCATTCATCGTGGAAATCTGAACATGGATGCAAGAGCCCTTTTGCCAAAAGGACATAGGTGCAGGGTCAAACATAATAACGTTTAGGCCTAAGGCTAAGACACCACAAATAGGGGAGTTTGAGAAAATATTGGGGCCTTTGTGAGAGTACATGTAGTACATGTTGGGGGTTGAGAATACCTCCCAGTCCAGGAATGATTCCAAGTTGAAGTTCAGGTAGTCCTAATTGAGCTGATGGTGTTGAAATGCGAGCATGGCAAACCTGGACAGCAAGAGTTTTCGATGTATAACAAATAGCCAAGGATTTGAACAAAATATACAGCAATCCGAAGCATGATATGATGAAAAACAATTTAGACATACCATAGCAAGCTCCAACCCACCTCCTAGAGCAATGCCATCTATAGCAGCCACTGACGGTTTATGTGCATCTGGCAGCAACAAACAATCAATGACTCAATAATAGAAAATACCTGCTTAACAATATGCGTGTTTAGAGCAAGAGCATGATAAATTACCTTCCACTATGTCAGTCAAGAAATCAATAGACATGGATCCAGGCTTCTCATTTTCTGATGACATGTAAAGTATTTAGTTATTCAGGAGTGAAAAGGGGCCAGAACAAACTTGGTACAGAACTGTCGTTCTTACTTGGCTTCTTTCCAAACGCAGATATATCGAATCCGCCGCAGAACCTTCCTTTGGCACCTGTGCAACAAGAAAAGCACTAGAAACACGGCACTAGCATAGGACACTTGACAAGAAACTTATTCTGTTGACATACCAGTGAGGACGATTGCCTTGATATCATTCCTGCTTAGAGCCTCTGTATAGTTCCTCTGCAAACTAGCAATGACTGAAAAAACATAAACGAGTAAACGACAGGGCCAATCAGCCTGGCACATTAACGGTCTGTGGAGTTGATTTAGGGGAAACATAGTACAAAGTTGCAGAGTAAGAACAATGATCAGCAGATTCCCATAGCAAGTGGAACAGTACTACTGCTAGATTGCTTTATCAGGCCACACAAACGAAAATCCTAGAATGTATACCAGCATGTATGATTGACCCTGAGAGTACGAGGCAACAGCCACTCCGCTAGAGCCAACATAAGTTGACTTGTTGCATAAATAAAACATATTACAAAGGGAACATATCTAGTGCAAACCACAACCTCCGTGAAAACCTGTGCAAACTAAGGTAAAAAAGTTGTCTAAATTCATCAAAAAAATCACACATGTAGATGATTTGATAATACACAACATTGTAAAATATCTTGTCCAAACTCAACTTTGTTTGTGAGATATAAAAATAACAAATTTCAA
>Ga0182004_10001609_pt1 | contig 16788 bp, 18 predicted proteins | sample Sormic07211540_1_FD_120479 | JGI IMG/M metagenome (GOLD analysis project Ga0182004, IMG submission 120479) | Endophyte microbial communities from Sorghum bicolor roots, Mead, Nebraska, USA - 072115-40_1 MetaG | ecosystem: Host-associated > Plants > Roots > Unclassified | place: USA: Nebraska...
GACAAACACCAAAACTCGTGGAATTCTGTCAGATAAAACCCTAAGTCTAGATGTTGATTTCATTTGGATCCTTTTCTTTGTTTATTTGATAATTAAATTTGATACTTAAGGACCATCAACATGGGGGACCAATGAAACGGGAAGCATAGTTGCTGGGGTAATTGAGCCTAAGAAACACTGATTTGTTAGGTCTTGATCTAACAACATCAGAGTAGCTTTTTTTGGATTTGGGGCCAACAATGTGCCATTCGGCTTCTTGTTCCTCGTGCCAGAGCTCATAATCTCTACGCCAATTTGGTCCTCCCTCACCATAAAGATGGAAGAAGATGCGAAATGGTTTGCAAGAGAAGCTTTTTAACTTATAGATCATGAAACCAACATCTTTGCAGGAGACAGAGAATTTAAACATCCAACCCGAAAGGTGAAAAACATTGTAATCTTTGGCATTGCCTCCAAGGCAAGCTTGCAGCATCATACTCACAGAATCAACATTGAGACGAACAGCAGAGCGACCAAAACTTGCCACTAGGTGGAAAGGGGAATGGTGGGATGAGACTGGGCTCACCGATCGGCCAAAACGTTGGGCGACGAGCTCGGCGAAGTTCACACCGTGGTTAAAGGGGAGGTCGGAGAGGCCTTCCATGGCTGCTAAGGGGGATTTCCGAGGCCATCACGGGAGGCAGAGGAGGGCTCGGCGAAGGGCGACGAGAGCCATGTTTGGATGTAAAGGCTAAATAGTTTAGTCTCACTAGTCCCCCAAGAGTAGCTAAAATAATTTTAAGTAGCTAAAATTTAGCAAGGAGAACCAAACGGGGTCTAAATCAAAATGAACACATCGATCCATATCCTAACCAAAATCAAACTAACTTTAGAAAGCAACAACTTAAAAAATCAAATCAATAAATTTGTTGTTTCTTCTGTCAACCATAACAATCACCAAAAGTCAACAAAAAACAGTTTGTTCTCCATCCATACATGAATAGACCGAAAAAATTAGAGAAAGAATTGAATCAAGAAATTATAAAAAATATTGTTCGCTGTTTTGTTGTGAGAGAAAAATATTGTGAAGACAAGCGAACCGGCTGTGTCCGTGGAGGACATTAGATGGGACCACGCCTTCAGGCCGTTCGGGGCGCCCACACCGCTGTGTCCGCAGCTAGGGTGCCCCTGGCTATCGACTCCCACCCCTCTTCGTCATGTGGCTCCCATGCCGCTTGTAAGGTCTGAGGCGGCGCTCCATTGCTGGGATATCCTCCAGAGCACTTGTCATTTTTCATAAAAGTTTAATTAATTTCTCCTATTTCAATGCACAGACATGTTTTACTAGTAATATTATAAATATAGATTTGAATTAGGATTTCTATTCAGGTTGCTCTAATTCCGAGAGATATATTTGAATTAAGATTAGGATTCTTCCCGGCATATGTGTCATATAAAACAAGATGGTTATTATAGATACATGAATAGAGACACTTTTCAACATGCACAGAATTAGTTAGGGATGCCCATACCCATCAAAAAATGAGAAGAAGTTTTGGTTTTTTAATATTAGATATATAGATTGTAACTAAACTTATTTAGACCCATTTTGTTTGAGATAACATGAAAGTACTTTCAAATTTTAGCTGGGGTATATGATTACAAAGGAAATAATGATTTGTTTTCTAAGAAAATAATAGCTGTTGACTCATGTGCATGTGTGTCCATAGGGATGAACGTTTGTGTTCCGAGATTTGAGTTAAAAGAGGGACTTTATGCTAACACGTAGAAGATACATATCAATTTTCTTTGTATGTTTTTAGAATAAGTTTTTCTTTATCACAAAACACCTAATTGTGCTTACATCACAAATTCAAAGTGTATTCTAGACGTACCCATGAATAACCATTACAATAGAAGCTACATCCACGACATTTAGGCTCTGGTAAGGATAGAAATGGATAGGATTTGCATGGAATCGGACTCGGATATCACTTCTTACTATATTTTAATTTGAATACAAATACAAATTCAGATATTTTCAAATACGAATAAAAAAGGGATGTCTTGGATTTAAATTTCTATTTGGATATTTACTTCAGTCAACTCAAAATGTATATTATTAAATTTAACATGCATGCATAAAAGTTACTATTAAGTACCAAAGTGAACTAAATGAAAGTACACTTCTAACAATTTCCATATCAAAGTAAACTAAATTATAGTGGATAATATTGAATAATATCTCAAGTGAAGAAATTCAAATAAAAATGGTAGAAAATAAATAGCCATTTTACTGTATCAATAGTACAAGAATTACAAAATTATCACACAATTAGAGATTAAAGCATTCGTGTATAGAACACAGACAAGGAAAGCACATAAAACTAATATAGTTATAAATAATTATTTAATAACTAAATATATTGATTAATAAATCAATATTATATTTATATAAATAATTATCAAGAAATTATAAATTTATATAAAATAATTTACATCAATAAATAAATAAAATAAATTAGAAAAATACTAAAACTAATTGAACCTTTATGTATCATTAATAATTTTAAAATAGTACTAAAAGTTACTTATACATATACTATTAAATGGCTTCATTGCATTATTAGTAATACAAAAACTACCCTACTATACAAGAATCTTTCTAGAGGTGAGCTTTTTGGGTTAACTAAGGCAGGCAAAGCACCCGCAGCCGTCGGCAAAGCAATGCCCCGTCGAAAGGTCTTTGTTAATGCAGACCTAGGGAAGTAGGTGCCCTGCTTTCCTCGGTTAAAATCAATAAAAAAATCCATGAGCCTACTGGTGAGCCCATTTCCGAACCGCCGACGAGCCCATTCTAGGCCCACGAGTCAGATCCGCCGGGCGGAGCCACCAGCGTGTCGTCATGGTGGGGAAGGGGAGCAAATTCACCGGATTCATGGGGAGGAGCTGTCTGCGCGCCTCTGTTGTGGGGAAGGGCGTGGATCCACTGGGAGGAGTCGTTGCCTTCCCGATGACGTCCGAGGTGGAAGTGGAGGTGGTGGTAGCATGGATCCCCATTCCTAATCTACCACCCACTGGATCCAGCCTCCATGTGTCACCACCCATTGAATCTAGCCTCCTTGCAGGGCCGTCGAGGGCCCCCACTAGATCCGGCCTCCTTGCGCTACCCCCACCGGATCCAGCTCTGCGCCAACGTTTAGAGCCCAAGAGGAAGGGAGAGGGGCGGGCTCGGGAGGGAGGGGAAGGGGGTGCCAGCTGTGGTGGGATAAGGATGTGGGAGAGTGGGGGAGAGGCGCCATCGGCTTCAAGTGTGTGGGGAGAGAAATGAACTGAGAAGACAAGAAATTCTAAGTTTTCTTATATACGAGCCTGGTAGAAGGATAGATATGGGCCTTACTTATGCTTGGAGCAGGGCTAGTATTTTCAGAGGCGAGCCTTATAGTGTGCCTGCCCGGACGCCTTAAGATGACCACCTCTGGAAATATATCACTTTTTGAGATAGTTGTCTCAAAACAACCACCTCAAATCTGTTTTCGGATGCGGGCATTTTCCAATCACCTTTGTAAATAAAATGACCGTCTCAGTAAATCAATTTTGCGATGTGGTCATATCATATGTGAAGATATCTTGGTTTGTAAGCATCGTACGTCACAACTTCCGCGAAACCTTATCAAATTTTTATCACAACTTCCATATACGATATCATGACATGTCGACAAGTTTTATGATTTTCAGACTTTATTTGCTTTTTATAGAATTTGAAACCAACTCGCCCACAAGTTTGAGGTCATGTTCCGTGAACAAGATGTTTGAATTTGGTGCTATGTTCATGGATACGGCCTTAACTTAGTCTCAATAACAAGAATATCATTTTTTTCATTCATTTTTCCCATTATTTGAGTGACTTCCAGTTCAAATTTGAATTATCCAAAAAAATCAATTAAATGAAATAAATTGACTAAATATAGCAAACATTTCTAGAAACGTGCCAAATTTAAATTTATAGTTTAAGTTACTGTAGGAGGACTACAGAACAATTTTAGAGGTCAATAGTGAAAAAAATTATTAGTTTGCTGAGTGTCACGAGTTTGACACTAGGCCAAGCTATAATACTTGGCAAAACGAGTCTATGCCGAGTGTCCACAAGGTGACACTCGGCAAAGCCGAAGCGCTAGTTGATGTTCGTCAGCTGCTACCGTGGTTTATCGAGTCCAAAACTTTACTGGGTGGCTGACACTAGGCAAAGTATCAGTTTACAGAGTGTCTTGTTTCGCCGAGTGTCGACACTAGGAAAAGGTCCATTTTGCCCACTTTGCCAAGTGTTTGACACTTCGCAAAGGGTTAGTTTGCCAAGTATCTTATTTTACCCAGGGCAACACTCGGCAATTTGCCGGGTGTCCGATTTTTAGCGCTTGGCAAAATGACTACACTTGACAAATTTCGCGTTTCTGGTAGTGCGTAGGCATGTAGCTTCTGTGCTTTGAAAAGTGCGTGCCAAAACTGCATCATCTTCACTGTATCCTGTATCACTCTTTTAATCCCGTTCCTCTTCCTAACCTGAAAACGAAAGAGCTGCGAAGATTTTCCATAGGCTTGTTGGGTAGGCCTTCAATCTGAGAGATGGGAGGTGATTAAGGAGCATTATGCTCAATTCTTATATGCGTACCAAAAAACATGAATTTCCTTTCACCACTGTGAGATATGTCCACGTAGCAGTCTTGGTCTTCTATAGGACCACCCTAAAGATAGGGTATCTCTGCGAGCCTTCTTAGTTTGGCATGTTGCTGCCCGCTGGGCACATGCGACGTAAGCCACCTCTAGGCGTTGCTGATGAATTTTTTTTTTGACATCGGATGTGTCGGAAGGATGTCGAAAGGGGTTTTTAGAAACTAATAAAAAAAACAAATTACATACCTCGTCAGGAAACTGCAAGACAAATCTATTAAGTATATTTAATCTGTTATTAGCACATGTGGGTTACTGTAGCACTTAAGGCTAATCATGGAGTAACTAGGCTTAAAAGATTTGTCTCGTGATTTTCAACCAAACTGTGTAATTAGTTTATTTTTTATGTACATTTAATATTCCATGCATGTGTTCAAAGATTCGATGGGATGGATGAAAAAATTTTGGTTGGGAAACTAAACAGGGCCTAAACCATTATCATCCATCCGATCAGATGCACATACCATGCATGCATTCCAAAGCTTCCTGAACTCCACTTGTTTCTCACTGATGTTGACCTGCGATTTCTTCATCATGTCATGCCCGGAGTAATCGCTACTACACTATTTTTAACCGCGGGCAAAAACACTTAACCAATCGAGTCGGGCAAGCCAACCGTCTCGGATCAAAGGTCATAGTTAATCGTGGCTTTAACCGCGCGACACGGTTGCTTTAGCACAACCATCTCGGTTAATCAATTAACCGTGGCGATTGCTCTACGCCAGCCGTCACGGTTAACTGGTGACCAACCATGGCGATTATGTTATAGTGACCGTCTTAGTTAACCTATTAACCGAGGCAGTTGCTGGGCCGGCAGCCCGCCCAGAATTAACCGAGGCGGGCTCCGCCTCCAAAGGCCAAAATAAAAGGTTGTCGTTAAGATTTTCTGTAGTAATGAATCTAACCACAAAACAGCATTCTGTGAATTTCATCTGCTAGAAATCATTACCATGATCGACTAGTACCAGTAGGCATCTCTTTACAGCACACGTCATACAAAAAGAAAATGACTAGTAGTTACCCAACGAATTATTACAGATGTAACATGGAATTAATAAAACACATCATTAGTATTGCACATGTAAGACACGACACACAGACAGACTACACAACCCAAATGACACAACGAACGACGCGAGAACCAAGTACACGACGAGCGTGGGATTATTGTGACTGATCACACGATGATCGCAGAGCATAGCTGATCGCACGGCAGGTAGCAGATTTGCAAGAAAGGAACCATGGATCACATGATGGAGCACTGGCTGTCCTGCTCCGGGCACCGGCATGCGGGCCACGGCTGCGGCGGCCAGTAGTTCGGCGGCGGGCATGGTGGGCACGGCGGGCACGGCGGGCATGGTGGGCAATGATGCTTGCAGTCATCCTTGTCGTGCGAGCACTCGCACTTGCAGGGCGGCGGTTTCTCCGCCGGTGGCTTCGGTTTTTCCGGTGGCGGTGGCGGCTTGCAGCAGTGGCAATTGCACGGTGGCGGTGGCTTCGGTTTTTCCGGTGGCGGCTTGCAGCAGTGGCAATTGCACTGTGGCGGCGGCGTTGGCGGTTTTTCCGGCTGTGGCTTCGGTTTTTCCGGTGCCGGCTTGCAGCAGTGGCATGGAGGCTGAGTTGGTGGGCATGGCCAGCTCTGGGATGGAAACGGATACGGTACAGGGTACGGATACGGCACCACCTTGCATTCCGGTTTGGGCGGCGGCGGCGGAGCCGGAGACGGAGGTGGTGGTGGCGGCGGCGGCCACTTTTCGACGAGCACTATCTCCTTGACGATGTGGCCAGCCTTGCACAATATCGTCTTCTTGAGCTTCTCGGCATCGAACTTCCCGCGTACAATCACCTTGTTGAGCTTATCCTCGAACTCAAACTTCTCGATGCAAAACTCCTCTGCAACAATTGATGAGTTTATTGATGCATGCAGGTACACTCGTACAGACAAGAATAAATGTAATCGAGCCATATAATCCAATTGCTGCACTCTTAATCATGGTTACTTAACCGGTTCTTCTGTAAAAATGCTGCCCTGCATATGCATGCCTACATGGTGTTTGTCAGAACATTCCAGATTTCAGACTGGACATATGGAATTTCACAGGATTTTAGATACCTTCATCCGGCTACAAGTTAAGTTAATTTTCCACTGTGGAATTTAACTGTTTCTTTTTTGCTTTAACACGAAATGATTGTCTATACTCATACACATATGGACAATCATTGTTCTGTAAGAAATTGCTCGTAATAAGATCTATAATTACTCCCCATCCTTTTACTCCGCTTCCAAAAAAAAAAAAGGTTGGACCTTTCCCAACTTTTTTGCATAGTAAATGTACCTTTGAGGCCTTCCAGGATTTTGGTGATCTTGGTTCTGCAGGCGCAGCACAGATCGACCATGGTTATGACCAGTATTGCCGCCTGCAAATTTAAAGAACATGTATCGGGAAAAAATGTTCAAGACAGCGTTAGAAAATGCGCAATAGGATCCCTTCATCCATTATGCGTGGCTACTTCAGTGGCGGCGGTGGCGGTGCTTGCAGCGTAGAAACGGATATGGTACAGGGGTATGGGTATGACACCACCTTGCATTCCGGTGGAGGAGGAGGCGGAGGCGGTGGTGGGGGTGGCCACTTTTCGACGACGGCTATCTCCTTGACGATCTTGCCTGCCTTGCATAATACCACCGTCTTGAGCTTCTCGCCATCAAACTTCCCGCGTACAATCACCTTGTTGACCTTGTCCTCGAACTCAATCTTCTCAATGCAGAACTCCTCTGCGGCATTACAAAATTATATAATTGATGAGTTTATTTGATGCGCATACAGTCTTATAGAACAGAATATATATAATCCAGCGATATAATCCAATTGTGCCACTCTTAATCATGGTTACTTAACCGGTTGTTCTGTAAAAATGCTGCCCTGCATATGCATGCCTACATGGTGTTTGTCAGAACTTTTCTGATTTCAGACTGGACCATGTTGAGTTTCACATGATTTTACAAACCTTTATCAGGATTAATTTTGTGTTGCCAGTTAAGTTAATTTTCCACTGTGGAATTTAACTGTTTCTTTTTGCTTTAACACAAAATGATTGTCTATGTATACTCATACACATATGTAAAATTAATCATTCTTCTGTAAGAAATTGCTCTTAATATGATATATAATGACTCTAAATACTTTTACTCTGCTTCCAAAATCAAAAGAAGGTTGGACCTTTCCCAACTTTTTGCATAGCATAAATGTACCTTTGAGGCATTCCAGGATTTTGGTGATCTTGGCTCTGCAGCGGCAGCACTGCAGGTCCACCATGGTGATGACCAGTATTGCCATCTGCAAATTTAAAGAACATGTATTGGGAAACAATATTCAAGAGAGAGTCAGAAAGCGTGCAAATATGGCCCTTTGTCAATGATGCATAGCTTACAAACATCGCTAAAACGCTTATGAAACTAGAAAACTAAAGCCAATAATGTCGGTAAATGCAAGGGTTAGAACACAAGTATGGAGACAATAAAGCAAAAGAGAAGGATGAAGTTCACCTTCTAACCCTGAATAATGTTGTCAATGGACAAGAGAAGAGATAGAGCAGTTTGTAGGAGAGGTGTGGGAGGAAGAATATAAAGGAGCAAATATGAGCCTTGGGTATTTTTATGCCTGGATATACCGAAGCCTGCCAAAAAAGCAACAATGCTGGCATTGTTGTAGGTCCGTCGGATCACATCTCGAAGGTGCTGGTAGCAGGGAATATATGGGTTGTGAAATCTATATATGTGGATGGGAAAAGGACGACCTGTAAAGGACACTTTGGTCCTTCTCAGGGACTTGTCCCACTAGTCACCCCTCGTTTTCTTGCTTTTTCTTTTGCATACATGATTTATGTCATTGTACAACTGCTCAATTCAAATTTTGCTCCCTCGTTCAACATATATGCACCCAAACTGTTCTGTATTATGAGAAGAGGATGTTCCAATCCAATCACACTCCATGTGTGTTCTGTACTAGAGGCCCACTACTTCTGAAATTGGTCAAGTAGATATTGATCATTATCTTTTACTGCTAGTGCATCAACCCTATGCTCCTAAACAAGTTACAATCTTAAGAGACATCATAACATATTAGAGCTTAATGGATAAATTTAGTGCATATAACTAATACTATCTCGATGCTCCCTTCATTCATTTTCAAGCATAATACCCATAATACCTTGTGATCGCTGGGACACACAGCTCGGCTCTCTCTGCGACGATGTAGTTCCTGCGCACAGCTGTTGTCCTGACCAAAGTTGAATCAGGAATCCCCAAACCAAGTCATCCCCCTCTCATCCCTCAATTTTCTCAGATTTCCATTTATTTGATATGTTTGCCCAGACGTGGCAAGGCAGAGCTTGGAGATTATGAAAAGAAGCACATTCATGTTGGCCTGGACACACGCTTGGACCACAGAACAATTGACTTGCGAATCTCCACGAACAAAGCCGCATCCAGTGTCATCAAGCCAAAAACGTGAGTGAATACTGATTGACGATATTACTTCTACTTCGTCAGTACTTTGTACCTTTGCTACATATTAGCTGTAAAAGTGAGTCTGCTGATAGCTGAACCATCATATATGCTTGCAGTTCAGAGTCCATACTCTATTAGTAGTGGCATGAAATTATTTCGATTGCCCATTTTGAATAAAGCAAGTGTTAGATAAGCCTTGCGCCTTGACTTAGTTAGCTGCATGTTTCTCAGCACTAACCTGTGGTCGCCGTGCGCCTAGGAGAGCAAGCCGAGATTAGCTCGCCATGACTCGCGACATGCAGCCACGGCTCCGATGATAGTGGTGCATGGGGATGGACGCGCACAATGTGCTGCGTGGACGCCGTGGCTGGATGCCTTACTGCTTTATTTATTTACCGCAATCAAAACAGAAAACGCTGCTCGTTTTTTCGCAGCACCAAAACCTACGGTGTCCAAGTGTTCGTGTGCGTTTCCTCACCGCTGCTCGTGCGCTCGCCGTCGGCGCTCATCGCCGTTTGGTTTCTGACAAGTGGCATGGGAGCTAGGCGCGAGGATTTCCGTCGTTCGCCATGTCGTCTCCGATGACAACTCGCGGCCGTTCCCCGGCTGGGAAGGAGAAAGGCGACGGGTCCGGTGGCAAGCCCGCCAACAAGTCGCCGCGCACGCCGAGCAAGTCTCCAGCGCGGCGTTCACGCACCCGCGACGCACGGCGCACCCGGGAAGTCGTCATCGAGCAGATCGTTCGCGAAGGAGGCGGTGGCCGCAGCTGACGCGGACCAACTACCACGAGTGGTCCCTCCGCATGAAGCTGAAGCTGCAGGCGCGCCGCCTCTGGGACGCCATCAAGGACGACGACGTCGACTTCGACCAAGATCGGGGCGCCCTCGACGCGATCTGCTCCGCCGTCCCAGGCGACATGGTGCCCGTGCTCACGACGAAGGAAACCGCCAAGGACGCTTGGGAGGCTATTAAGACTCTCCGCATCGGCGACGACCGTGTGCGGATTGCAACCGCGCAGAACCTCCGCGCGGAGTATGAAGGCATTGCACGATTGAGGAGTTCGCACTGCGCCTGACCAGCATCGTCTAGCGTCTCACCACGCTCGGCGATCCAGAGGACGAAGCCAAGGTCGTGAGGAAGTACCTGCGCATCGCCCGCTCCCGCTACAAGCAACTGGTAGTGTCCATCGAAACCTTGCTCGATATTTCAACCTTGTCAATCGAAGAGATCACAGGGAGGCTCAAGGCAGCCGACGACGTCGAGCCAGCTGCTCAGCACACCGCCAGTGGCAAGCTGCTCCTCACCGAGGAGGAATGGGTTGAGAAGTACAAGAAGTTGACAGGGTCGGGCCACAGTGGCTCAGGCTCTGGCGGGCGCGGTAAAGGCCGCAGCCGCGGTCGTGGACGTGGCGCCGGCGGTGACTCAAGAAGCTCACGTCCGCCGCCGGACGACCCCTGTCCTCGCTGTGGCAAGAAGGGCCACTGGGCCCGTGACTGTCGCAGCAAAAAGGAGAAGGGAAATGCAGCCCAGCAGGCCCATGTGGCCCAAGAGGAAGAGGAGGCCACGCTTATGCTGGCTGTCGGCTCGGCACATGAGGATTCGGCGTCCCCAATCCTCACCAAATCGGCACCGCTGCCATCGGTCCCGGTCCCCGAGCTCTTCGTCCTGGAGAAGAAGGTTCACGCCAAGCTCGACGACGACCCCGACCGTGACTCGACTCACTGGATCCTGGACACCGGCGCATCCAATCACATGTCCGGATCCCGCGCCGCCTTCGCCGACCTCGACACCAGGGTGACAGGTTCCGTCCGCTTTGGGGATGGATCTGTCGCCCGAATTGAAGGCTCTGGCACGGTGCTCTTCCACTGCAAGAACGGGGAGCACCGAGCGCTCGCCAACGTCTACTTCCTGCCTCGACTCACCGCCAACATCATCTTCGTCGGGCAGTTAGACGAAGGCGGGTACGAGGTGCTGGTGAAGCATGGCGTGATGAGGGTGTGCGCGATGAAGACCAGCGGCTTCTCACCAAGACACCGCGGAGTCCGAGCTGCCTCTACACGCTCGAGGTCACCATCGCGCGTCCGGTGTGCCTTGCGGCTCGCACGGACGACGACGCCTAGAGGTGGCACCAACGCTTCGGCCACATCCACTTTGCTGCCCTACGCAAGATGGGGCGGGAGGACCTGGTGCGCGGACTGCCCGTCATCTACCAAGTGCAGCAGGTCTGCGAGGCCTGCCTCGCCGGCAAGCAGAGAAGGACGCCGTTCCCGCAGAAGACGCTGTGGCGCTCTACCGAGCCGCTGCAGCTCCTCCATGGAGACATCTGCGGCCCCATCACACCGGCGACCCCAAGCGGTAACAAGTACTTCCTCCTGCTTGTGGATGATTATTCATGCTTCGTGTGGATCTCCCTACTGCCGTCCAAGGACGCCACGGCCACCGCCATCAAGAACATTCAGGCCGCGGCAGAACGCAAGAGTGGCAAGAAGCTGCTCATGCTGCGCACTGATCGTGGAGGAGAGTTCACCGCGGCTGACTTCGTCGACTACTTCTCCCAACTCGGAGTTCGCCAGCAGCTCACGGCACCATACACGCCGCAGCAAAACGGTGTCGTCGAGCGCCACAACCAAACTGTGGTGGGCACAGCCAGGAGCATGATGAAGGCCAAGTCTCTCCCTGCTGTGTTCTGGGGAGAGGTAGTGTCGACGGCGGTTTATTTGCTGAACAGGTCCTCCTGCAAGGCGATTGGTGGACGCACTCCCTACGAGCTCTGGAACGGGCACACGCCGGCCGTCCAACACCTGAGGACGTTCGGGTGCATCCCCCACACGAAGGTGACCACACCGCACCAGAAGAAGCTTGATATAACACTACGATCCAGGGTCCAAGGCCTACCGGGTCTACGATCCCACGACGTGACGTGTCCACATCAGCCGCGACGTCGTCTTCGACGAAGCAGTTGCGTCGGCATGGTCTACGGCGGACCCTGCCATGGTCTACGGCGGACCCTGCCGAGCCCGATGATTTCACCATCGAGGAGCTAGATGACCCAGAGTCTTCAGTGATCACCAACACCAGAACGATGATATAACACTCCAAAAATTTGAAAAAAGACCCGGGCCATTTTGCAAAAAGGCCCTCGCGTTTATTTAAAATTAACCCGCACTCCGCTTTAGTAATATTTTTATTTAATTTATGCCCCTGGCTTTGCAGTTAGGCCCTTCTAGCCGTCGGTTTTTACAGAATTAATCCAAATCTCGTTTTAATTCAGTTTTAGTTAGTTTTAAATACAAAAATAGTTCAGCTAATCGACAGATTTGCCATCCAACTTGTTTTAGTCATAACTTTTGTGTCGTAACTCTGATTTAGGTGATTCTGGTCGCTGTAGTTTCGTCTCGTCGAGTAGAATACAGTAGTGCAGTTGCTTTCTATTTTCGAATGCTTTGGTGTACTGTTTCTGATTAAGCTTGTTTGCTTGCATGTATTGCTCCTATGTGTGATGATTGTCGCGTATAGCCAACGAGACGCTTGTGAAGGAAGAGGATCAGGATCCCGCTGAGTTTGAGCAACCCGACTACGATCAAGGCAAGTGCAGACACCGTTTGATCATTTTGAACCTACTCATTAATGTCATTTACTTTCCATGCATGTGTCCAATGAATGCAAACCCTAAGGACCTAACTAGCTTTACTTACTATTCCTTGTTCACCTGGGGTTATGTATATGGGTAGACTAGGTTATATTAGGTATGCTTAGCTGCTCTACTCATCTTATACACATGCCTAAACAAGTAATACTCTCTACTCAACTTGATGCTTAAACTGTGTTGAACCTTTGGTCACTGCGGTGATGGTGATGTTGGATGCTTACGAGCATCGTGATGATGGTGGTGACAGGGGAGCGGGAACTGTTGGTGGTCCGGTTGCCGGGCGTACCCGTCTCTGCTCTCCGTAAGGACTTAGTCATGGAGCGGCCTCCTCGGACATACAGTGCAGCTCCAAGCCATATGGCTCTGGCTTGACTAATTAGCAAGACCTCCACTAGTAGGGTGTTACTTTCTAGGTAGGCGTGAGGAAGTAACTTGGGTAATGAATATTAAGTCGTCGGTTGCTCGGTACGCCATGGCTATGGGTATCGACTGCCGAGCGCCCTGGCAAAAACTTGTGAGTGGCATCCTATTAGTTGGACCCTGTGAAAGGTCTCGTAGTGAGACCCTGCCTGCTCACCTTGGTAGTGTTTTGGAGAGTCATGACCCCGGGCAAATGAGAATCACGACTTAGAGTGAACGTGCACACCTCTGCAGAGTGTAAAACTGATATATTAGTCGTGCTCATGGTCACGAGCGGCCCAGACTCTCACATGATGAGCAAATTGGATTCACTGGATACTTGCTGATGGAACTTGGCGAGGTTGCTACTTCGTGTTTTGGCGAAATGACTATTCCGTGTTGGCAGGATTGCTATCCTGTGTTAATAATTGGGGTTAATCCCTAGACTGCAATAACTATTAGGATAGTCTTTTAAAAGATGCTAATTACTACTTACACTAATTAAGGGTTGGGTTTATGCTACTCAAGTAGTAGGTTGTTCTAATAATAGAGTTATATCTAAAAGTGATCAACTAAAAAGCTACCGCAGTCAAACCAAGTCAGCTTTACCTTGTTTTAAGCCTTGCATGTCATTACTTTCCGTCTGTGCTTACTGAGTTCGACATGAACTCACCCTTGCTATAATCATTAAAGGTTGCTCGAACGATCAGGAGTACAATTGTGATTTCCCTAAGGACTACCCTGAGTCGCCTGGTTGTTAGGCTCGTGTGGTTCTGTCGTCGATCTTTCTGTGGCAAGGTGGTCCTGCTACGTCGGCGTTTAGTTTCCCCTTTTATCATGGAACAATCTAAATTATGCTTTCTGTTCGTACTTTTATATTCAACTGGCTTGTAATAATGGTACTTTACTCTAATTTTTGTAATTCATTTGAACACTGTGTTTTGTACCATTGATGATGTCGATCCATGTGTGTGAATTTGAGATCCTGGCGCACATGTGATTTGGCATCCGAATGCTCTTTTACATCCGGGTGTGACAGACGACCATGGTCACCCCCTCGTCAGGCTCGACGTCCCTGGCTCCATCAGCTGCGACTGTGTCCCCAGCACCGAGCATGCCCGTGTTCGGCTCTCCAGCGACCTCCGGCATGCAGCCATCATCCGGCTCCACAGCACACCCTCAGGTGGAGTTCGCAACTCCACCAGGAGCCGAGGTGGAGGACTACCTCGACGCCGATCATGATGACGACGCTCCTCTCCGTTTCCACCGCATCAACAACGTACTGGGAGGAGCCCCGACGCCTGGACTCGCTCACCGCGAACTGGAGGAGCGACTGATGCTGGCAAGCGACGCCGAGCCAACCTCCTTCGGAGAAGCCGTGCGCCATGAGTGCTGGCACCTTGCCATGCTCGACGAAATGACCTCCATTGAAGCCAGCAGCACTTGGAAGCTGGTGGATCCACCGGCTCACGCCAAGCCCATCGGCCTCAAGTGGGTCTTCAAGGCAAAGAAGGACGCAGCCGGCATCGTCACCAAGCACAAAGCCCGTCTCGTGGCGAAGGGCTATGTCCAGAGGCAGGGGATCGATTTCGACGAAGTCTTCGCACCGGTCGCCCGCCTAGAGTCTGTGCGACTACTCCTGGCACACGCTGCTTGCGAGGGATGGGCAGTCCATCACATGGACGTTAAGTCCGCGTTCCTGGTCACTATTACGCTTAATCTCTTATAATTTGGACGGTCTGTTACAGGGCCAGCCCGGCCCGGTGGTGCGGGCCGTGCTTAGGCCGACCTCTGAGCCTGCGGGCTAGCATGGCCCGGCACGAGTTTTAGGGGTTAGCCCGATAACGTCCTGGTACCACCTCCGCGGGCATTGCACAAACAACTTATTTTTATGTTATATGTTTTTTGATGTTATTTCTATGATTTAAGACTGAGATTGTGAATCTGAGAAGTTAAAAGTTGTAAAAAATTAATTGTGACATTATGTTGGTAAATGATCATTGTCATTGTATGGTTATTTTGTTTTTTTACAAAACTGGGCTGTGGGCCGGCCCGGCCCGCCGGGCTACGCGGGCCAGCATGACACGAAGTCAGCCCGTGGGCCCGTGCTTAGGCCAAAGGCCAGACACGTGGGCTGCTGAGGCACGGCACGACAGGCACGCGGGTCAAATCGGCACGGCACGCTACAGCCTGTGTCCGGCCCGGCCCGATGGCCATCTATACAGCCAAGCGAGCCCATGCGCAGCTAAAAGTAGCAGCACAGCAAGCACGCCTTGAATTATTACCTCCTACAAACCTGCCGAGCATGAACGCCTCTCCACTTGCCAACATGGTGCACTGCCCAGGCTCCCAGCTTCCTAAGCACATCACTCTCCTGGGTAGTACGACGAGCTGGCTCACTAGCGACCAGTGCACAGCTGCTGCACAAGTCCCTAAGCTTTATTTTTCTTTTCTTTTTCAAACCTTTTACAAGTGCTATCTTTTCTTTTTTTTTGATAAAGGATAGTTCATACCTGGCTTCATCTACCAATAGGTAGAGTCAGGCCAATTATTACAAGGTTCGGCCCATATGCCAGCACACAAGCTGTAGAAGAAACATCTTACAGCGATCCACAAAAAAGAACAAAGTAAAGTTTTTTTGTCTAAAGAATACCAATAGACCTATTTGACAACCATCCATTGGAAGCAAAAAAATGCAAGGCTGATGTCTCTAGATGCTGCCCTGCAAGGATCAGCTGGTCTCGTTGAACATCACACCGCTGCAACCTTGTCCATTGGCGGAGCCAGTGGGTTCCCCTGAAAAGAACCTGCAAAAAGGATTTTGGTTTACATTTGTCAAAAATCACTTCATTTCTTATTATCCAAACTGCCCAACACAAAGCTGATGCTGCAGTTAGCAACAATGAATTATGTTTGTTACCACCTGTCTTGGACCACCTGTTAAACAAGTCATCTATACTCTTGGGAGGTGATATCGCAAACATTAAATGTACAGCGCGCCACAAGAATTTGGCATAGAAACAATCTAAAAAAAAAGGTGTTGAATACTTTCTGGTGAGTGACAGAAGCTACACCTCGTATCACCATTCCAATTGCATCGAGCCAGATTATCTTTGGTTAGAATCACACCTTTCTTTAGGTACCACAAGAATATTTTTATTCTTGTAGGAATTTTAATTTGCCAAATGTCCTGAGACACTCTAATCCCACTGTTAACCAACGCAGCATACATAGATTTGACGGAAAAAATTCCTGATGAATGTAAAGCCCAAATAAAAACATCCCTGTCCCCTTGTAAGTTCACATCATGTAAGGAGGCAACAATTCTATGCCAATCTCTTAGGTTTCTTCCCACTAAATTCCAACGAAAAGAAATATTAAGTGGGATTGATGAGCTAAGTACTGCTAATTTGAGACATCTAGATGATAAGATTGCCTGAATTAAAAAATATAGCTTGATGAACTAACCTAAAAGTTATCGTGTAGGTCATTTGGCTGAAGGTACGTACAATATCACTTCCCATGA
>Ga0182004_10001610_pt1 | contig 16778 bp, 20 predicted proteins | sample Sormic07211540_1_FD_120479 | JGI IMG/M metagenome (GOLD analysis project Ga0182004, IMG submission 120479) | Endophyte microbial communities from Sorghum bicolor roots, Mead, Nebraska, USA - 072115-40_1 MetaG | ecosystem: Host-associated > Plants > Roots > Unclassified | place: USA: Nebraska...
TGAATATACTTCATTAGTGTTATATATATTGAAGTATCTAAGATTTTTTAGAAGAAAAAAATAGATAGTCAAATTTGCTACAGTAAAAAGTTGGTGACAAGTAAACACAAACGGAGGGAAGTAATAAATACTACCTCCATCCTTTGATTTTTTTGACCCTCAAGTTTGACTTATAATTTAGGATGTATTGAGTATTTGCTATAAATTTAATAAAGCTTAAGAAAATTTAACTCAATCCAATCCTAGAATTGCAATCGTCCCTTTTAGAACGAAGACAGCATTTATTATACAAATAGCAAAACAACAAAGGCATCCTAATCGAACTACTAGTGGACGCCGCGTGTGTGTAACACTTATATTTGTTAACACATATAACCGAATAAGATTCATCGGTTTTGTTTTGTATGAGACCAGATCTCTCATACGCGTTGCAATTTTTCAGCAACAAAGACGTACCAAATCACATGCCCTTGTGTATATATAGTCAAAGATCTCTCACGCAAATGGCGTGTGGCAGAACCGCCATTGAAGCGGGAAGAAATTCGAAGAGCCCTCGAGACTTGTATAGGAGGAGGAAGAGGAGGAGGAGGGAAAAAAGAAAACGATTCCCGTTCCCACCCATCCCGAGAAGAGAAGGCAAGGGAAGGTGGGGAGGGGACACCGAGCAAGGCAGCAGGTGGGGGACGAAGCCAAAGCCAACAAGGCCGCGCGGCGCGCGGGCGGCCATGTGGACGCCATGCGCGGACGCGGCGTGGACGCCGTGACGACACCTGCCGCCCGCCGCCCCCCCGGCCCGCACCGCCATGGCCCCGCCGCCGCCGCAATGCGCCTCAAAACCCCCCTCCGCGCCTCCCGTGCTCCAGGTCCACCGCTCGCCAAGCCCCCGTCGCCGCCGACTCCCCTGATCCGGCCACCGTTCGTTTCTTGATCCGGCCTCCCGGCACCTCTCGTTGCAGGTAGGGGACATGGCCGAGGAGGAGGCGCCGCCGCCGCCGCCGCCGCCGCCGCCGCCCAAGCTGCTCTACATTGCCGTCGCCGACGGCGGGGGCCGCCGGGCGTTCCGGTACACGCGCCCCGTGCTGCAGAGCACCCTGCATCTCATGGGATGCAAGCCTCGCCATGCCTTCAAGGTCCATCTCTTCCTCCCTCTTGCGTCTGATCTTGCTTTGCTCCTAGCTTCCTTTCTTTAAGCTTGGGTTGCTACTATGATTGAGCCGGGCTGTCTGATCCTCTCGTGCGGTGCGGTAGATCCCCATCGGAAGCTAAGCTTGCTGCTTAATTTCTGTGGGGGCTTGGGCGTGAATCACCTCCTCTTGCTGCGTGTCTACTGTTGGCGCTGACATGTGTGGTTTGTGACCGGCGATTTTGACATGAAAAAAAGGTGACATCTTTTAGCCTCCTGCTGCTGATGCGCAGATTTGTTCCCGGCTCGATCCAAAATCCCCTTCTCCTCATGCCCTATACTTTTCGTCTTTGTGACGGAAGATGAGGGGCCTCTTTCAGGCTTGAGCTGAGCTCCCAAGGCTTCCAAGCGGCTCAAATTTTTCGTTTTTTTGGAACCCAAAAAAATTTCCACCTTTAGTTCTTGTTCTTGTTCATCATCAAGTGATACTACTTGCTTGTTTGTGAGGTCGCTATCATCATAAGATATACTGTCATGCAACTGTTACCTGTTAGTTCGGCTGGTGTGAATTACTATTGCTTTCTCGGGATTATTATGTTCGATTGACAAGGACAACGCCATGTTATGTGATGTAGACGCGTTTTTGTATTGCCTTCCCCGATGCATGATCTTTTTGCTTTCGGACCCTACTTTGATGGGTACACGATTCTAGACAGTATCTGGCAATTGACTTGGAATGGGTATCAGGTTCCCACTCGATGACGCTCCTTATTTTTGCTCTGATTTGGTCATGGCTTGTAAATGGTTGACATCTTTGGTTCCTGACGGTCCAATTGGGCTGAGTGTGAAATCAATTACAAGACTTGTCATACCTACTGCTCTGCAGACTTGTGTGATCTGCTGTTCCTTTCTAAAGTCTAGACTTGCTATGGTAATAAACCTCTTTTTTTTTAATCCTTGTTGCCACAACAGATTAGCAAGAGAGTATTCAATGTGATGAAGAGTGAATTCTTGGCCGCATCGAAGTCAGATGGGGCAATCGAACAAGAAAATTATCCCGCCCTTAGCCTTGGGGTTGGTACAGATACTCCAAAAATGTTGGAGAGAAGCAATAGCAGCATACCGTTTGAATTATACAAGAACCAGACTACCATTGTTGTTTCAAGAGAGGAGTTTGTAAGTGTTGTATGTGATGCCCTCTCTTTGTACAAGTATGTCGGACCCAACCAGAAAGCTGACCTACTTCTCGCTTGCAGGTAAAACAACTTGCTTATCGATGTATTTATCTGCCCATTTATTGCACATATCCATCACAGCAATTTCCATGCATGTTTGGCATTCCTTATTTAAGTGAAAGATATTTGTCGTAACAGAATTGATGTATTTAACTCGCAACAGTTTATCACAGCCACTCCAAAGCAACCTGAAAGTAATTGATAATCTTTCCTTTTTTGTAACATTTCCTTATTTTCCTTTCCAACTGTTCCAATCAGAATTAAAGAGAGAAAGGAATCGGTGACAATACTCTTGTGTGGGACAAGCGGATGTGGCAAGTCCACTTTATCATCTTTGCTGGTATGTTTAATATCATCTAGAACATTTGTCCGTTTCAGGATTAGCAATTTTCGTACCATATCAGGATCCAGTAAATCTGCTATGAGTCCATATTGTCTGTTTGCTTGGTTCCTGGCCACCGCTGGTCCAGGCAGCTCGCTCAGATGTCTGATTCTAGACACCTGGTGCTGGATCTGCTGCCTGGCCGGCATGGTATGGCTCATGTTCCAATCCAAACACACCCTTAGTAACAAGTGTCCATTATAAACAATCACCTTTGAGGCATCTAACCCCTTCTAGTTTCACTTACTGTTTTAGTTGCTTCCAGAACTTTTTTTTTTGTCAAACTCAAAGAAATGAATGTGGTGCTCATCTTGGGTTTCAACTGTAGCCTACCCCATCTTCCTTGGGACTAAAAAGGCTTTGTTGTTTTTTTTGTCAAATAAATGAATGAAATGAACAATTGCTGAATCCTTTGTTTATTATTATTTTTTGTTCACCAGGGTAGTAGGTTGGGCATCACGACAGTAGTTTCTACTGATTCCATACGACATATGATGAGAGGCTTTGCAGATGAAAAACAAAATCCTCTTCTCTATGCCTCAACCTACCATGCAGGCGAATATTTAGATCCTATTGCAGTTTCTCAGGCAAAGGCAAAGCGCAAGGCAAATAAACCCACAATTGTTTCTCATCCAAATACCAGTGGAGGCAAAGATGTGACTTCAGATGACAAAGCTCAGCAAGGATCCTCAGAATTGCCTCCTAGAGCTGAATTGATTGGTAACAAGCAAATGGCAGTAGAAGGCTACAAGGCGCAAAGCGAGATGGTGATCGACAGCCTGGATAGATTAATTACATCCTGGGAAGAGCAGAAAGAATCTGTGATTGTCGAAGGAGTGCATCTAAGCCTTAACTTTGTGGTACGTATTAGTCAAGAAGCAACGCAGGGGTATTTCATAAAATTGTTTAGTTTATTTATGCTATTTTGCATCATTTAGTTATATATCTCATTTCTCCTGGCCGCTGATTAATCTCTTCTTCTACTGTTAACCAACAGATGGGATTAATGAAGAAACATCCTTCCATAATACCATTTATGGTATACATTACAAATGAGGAGAAACACATGGAACGATTTGCTGTACGTGCAAAGTACATGACTCTAGACCCAGCAAAGAACAGATACATCAAGTACATTCGAAACATTAGAGCTATCCAGGAATACCTATGCAACCGAGCTGACAAGCATCTTGTGCCGAAGATCAACAACACCAATGTTGACCAGAGTGTGGCTGCTATACATGCCACAGTCTTCAGCTGTCTTCGCAGGCGAGCAGCTGGGGAGCAACTGTATGACCTCAACACAAACACTGTTGCTGTAGTGGATGAGGAATACAGGAACCAGCGTGCAGCTAACACCTTGGGTTCTAAGGGCATGTTTCAGTTGATCCAAAGGAAGGGGTCTTCAAGGAATCTGATGGCACTCCTTAATACTGACGGCTCAGTCACCAAAGCTTGGCATGTTGGTACAAGTGATGGCAATGGGGATCTTAATGGTATCACAAAGAGCAGGAAGTCTGCTGAAAATCCTATGCTGGATGCCTCACAAATTGGAAAGGCAGAGGCGGTCAATCTCCAGTTTGGTCCTTTTGGGATCAGTGCCTGGATGAGTGACACGGGTGGAACCAGCCATACTGGAAGCGTAGAAGACCTGAGGGCTGATAACGTGGAGACTGGTGGTAGGAACTATTCATCATGCTGCAGTTCGCCAAAGATGTCAGATTCTACTTCGAAGGAGGTATGCCCTGATCTACCAGAGTTATGATTTGAGTGGCATGTCAAACTTTGAGTGTCTTTTCCTGTCACAAATATTATGGCATCTACTGCAAACGCTGGAGAGGACTTCAGATTGTTGGCATTTGAAATGATATGACATGCAGTACCTGCAAACTAACCGATGCTTTAACCTTACCAGCTTATGGAAGACTACTCGGTATATGGCAGCGAAGAAGAAGAAGAAGCTGACGACCCCCGTGATGCTGAAACTGATGAAGACCTAACTGATGAAGAAAGAGACATGCACGAGGTATGGGCGACTTATCTCTTTCAGTGTTCAACAATTTGTTTTTTTTTTCTTATCTAGTTTCACCACATCAATACACTACAAAATTGAAGACGACGCTGAATATTCTCTTGAATCACTGGATACTTGCAGATAGATGCAGGCTCTGTGGACGAGCACTCAACCAAGTCGGATGAGGAATATGAGGACTTAGCCATGCGCGATGTGATGGAGAATGGCGACTGGTCCGACGACGAGCAAGTTGTGAGCAAAACCAAGAACTCACCAGCCCTGGAGGGCATCCATGGGAGTGGGGCAGCTAAAGATGATGGCATAAAGGGCCGGTACCACCACAACCTGGACCTGTTCCTGAAAATGTCCAAGGAGGTAGCTGGCACTGGAATGCCGTGCGCGTCATAGCACCACCAGACGGGGTGCAGAGAAGGCCGGCGACACGCTGCGCTGGTCCCAGCGGGTGATATGTTTCTTGGGCACCTGCTTTTGTGATGCTTTGAGCTGTGCTGTAGAGTAGACACTGGTGGCTGTGGCTGTGCCATGTACCTGTCCAAACTACAAAATGCCTTCACCTGGCTGTAAAGAGAGCACCTGTCGACCTGATGCTTTGTCCAGGCAACCATGCTCTATCATATCCTGTAGTAGGAGTATTATCTTTGGCAATAATGTTCCAGGCAAGGGCAAATATGTATCCTCGGGGGAAAAAAATAAGACCCGCGCTGTTAATAAAGTCACCTCACGTGGCTAAAATATGTGCCATACATACATGTCTTTTGGTTGAACAATAAGCTCAGAACATTATGCCATTGATGCGTATCTATAATAAAGGTTAACTGCAACATTTGATGAACATTATGCCAACGTTGAGTAGTGGGAAACAACTGATATTTGAAGAGCTGCTCAGATATTGGCATTTGACAAGTACCAGAAAACATGCGTTTGATTTGATTTCAGAAAAATGTCAGTAAACTGAAGGCAGGCTTTACAGAGATTAACATCACCATGAACCTTACTTATACAGTGACTGATGAAACCCAAGGAAAAAGGATAATCTACAGCTGTCCTTGCTTCCCATCATCTATTGATCCTAAAACATTTATCCTTCTGCTAATTGCTTTGCTTCTTCCACAATATTCTGCACTTCTTTATCCTGCTGCTTCAAGAGGGGAAAATAAACCATACAAATATACAACTCTTTCCTCAAGGACAAGTAAAAATCTCTTCATCTTTTTTCATTCTTTTTATTTATTTCCAGAGGCTCTCCTTTATTTACATCAAAGGATTCGGGAGCCTTTTTTAACTTCTGCAGTTGTACTCGCTCAATATTACCGACTACTGGTAATAGTAAAAAGCTAAGGCCTCGCTATCTTCTGTCTGTCTGTACAGGTGTTATTCTGTAACCTAACCAATTTCTCAGCAGGAGGATGGGGCGCCAATGCGCCGTTCTGAAAGATGATAAGAAACACAACCAAAATGCAAATGGTCAGTGGTCAAAAGATCAAATGGTATTCAGTATGGAGCCTTGGGTCTTGGGATTTATTTACCTCCTGCGGCAATAAGCTTCTCAACACGTGCCACAATATGCTTCCCGTAGGTGTATCTTTTCAGTGCATTCAAGTGGACCTTGATACGGGAAAGAATCAATTCACGGTTCTGGTCATCACATATCTCTAGAACCTTCTGCACCACATAGTTTGCAAACTGGTCTTTCATCATTGCCTGGACAACATAAGTGCACGTTACAAGTGTTTCTAGAAACTTAGAATGCATGAATTCAACCCTGCAGCAGCAGACCCCTACTGCCGTTTTTTTTTATAAAAAAAGCAAGTTCAGTCCAATTGTTGAAAACAAACCTGCAACGGCTCATTCTCATCAGTTGTGCCAAGCATTTCATTGATCAGAATCTGGCGTTGCTCAGGATTACCAAAAGTAAGACACTTCTCAACAACATTAGAAGCAAATTTCTGTTGGCTCATCTTCACTATCTGTCCAGCTAGTTGTGTGATTATAGTAGAACGCTCTTCTGGTTTCCCATGCTGCAGGACATGCTGCAGAACAAGAAATGAGATTATAAAAAGCTATTTCTCAAAAATGGGATGAAGCATAGGGCAGGGGCAAGTCAATACAGAAGATCGTAACATAATACAACACTTTAAAACAAAAGAACGATTGGAAGTCAAATACCACTTGTTAAACAACAATAAATAAAGCCACTTCTAAGCATCATCATATTTTCAACAAGCTAGAAAACTTGGTCATAATACAAGACTTTTAAACCACAAGTTGTGAGATACGTAAGGTAATAAGCACAAGAGATAGTGCTAAAATGATTGACAGAAGAACGATTCAGCATGGGTGAAGTTGAGGTCTAACTCAGGGAGTATATCAGAAAAGGAACATGAAATGAATAGACAGTTACCTGGATTACATAATTACCATACTGGTCCTCTGTTAAAGTAACCACAGACTGCATGATCTCTTCCATCATGGCATTTTGTGTGCTTTCATCATCACAATGTTCCAATACCCTCTGGCAATATCCAAGAACATGTTTAGGACAATCTCTATATAAAAAAAGATGGCAAAACCAGAGGAAGGTCAATGTAGCACCTGAATAACACGGCAACCATAGGGATGCATGGAAAGCTCCACCACATGTCCGTAAAAGGCAGAAATGATAAATCGTATCCTCTCCTGAGGGATGCATTCAATACATTTTTGGATGACATGGTTGCCATTCTGATCACGAACACATCTCATGATAGATCCATCAAGCTCCAAAGCCATTTGTGTTTGTTGTTCCACTTCAACAACTTCCAAAGCCTACAGAAAAACAAGTACCCTCCTAAGCCTCCGCAGAAGTTATTTTGATCACTACATGACTGGGGTTTAAACTTCGGTGGAAACATTAGTTGTAGCAGTATACAAACCTTCTGAATCACCCTGCAGCCATACATTTGAAGACTCAGCTGTAACACATAACCCTTGAGCAGGGTTGCCAGTTGCTTCGTTTGTGTTTCAGTTCCATATTCAAAGAACTGCCAAGATCAAGCAATTACTAATTTTAAAACTAAGCTCTCAATGATAAAATGAATATGCAAATCGTCGAAAAACAAACCAGACTCGTTCTGTTCCAAATGAGGGTTACTCACCTTCTGTATAACATAGTTTCCGAAAACATCAGTCATCAAGGTACGTGCCTGGGGAAGGATCTCAGGAAAAATCATATTCTTCTCTTCAATAGAAGCAGTTTCTAGTTTCTGCTGTATAAAGCGACTCCCATACTGATCCGAACTGAAAGGTCAGAGAGAGAACCATATTAGCTTCATATGAAAATAAATGAACTTGAGTCTGTTGGAATTCCAATGAAATAGTACCTGAACTCTACCACATGGCCTACAATATCTAACAGCTCAAAAGATCTGGTTTTGTTAGTTTTGAATTCCTCCAGCAGGGAGGACCCCCCATTATCCATCAGACCATTCTCTGAACTCCATGATCCCATGGATCCTCCAGCAGTGTTCCTCACCACGGCTGGAAGTCGAGTCAGTCGATCTCCTTGCCTGACATGGCCTTGAGGAGATGAGATATACGGACTAGATGGTGGGCTTGTTAGATAAGTCATTCCAATGCCAAATGCAGGATCGTTGCCATATATATTTTGATTAAGAGCACCAGACTTGCCCAGGTATGGTATCCCATACTGTAGCTTTTGCTGGGCAAATAATGACCCAAGGTAAGCTTTTTGATATCCAGGACTATCCAAGTGTCCTGAACCAGTAAAACCCCTCCCTTGGAAAGGACTCATGCTTGCAGCTGAACCAAGGGGGGAATCAGGGTTTGCCTGCAAGTATTGTGCGTACATTGTCTCTGTTGGTTGGCCCTGATAACTCGATCCCCCATGGTTCGAAAGAACATTGCCATAGTCACCATCTGGACATGAAAACATGGTTCAAAACTCAAAAGGTGAGTGAGTGAACGGCAAACAGGCAAGGGGAGAGGAAGAGAGATGGGGAAGGGGATTAATGGTACCAGGATTCAGCATGGATGAAGTAAAACCGCCTGCATGAGTCTTCATATGCCGTCCAGATACATCAATGCCATGGCTATCACCATTCAAGTTCTGGTAGTGAGAAACTGAACCAGCTGAGCTCATCAAAGATCCTTTCTTGTTCGCATTACCATGTGGTGACTGCATAGGGAACTTGCTATTTCTATGAGATGCCAGCTTACTAGCATGCAAATTACTGAAGTTACTCCCCCCATTTGGGAAAACTGCATATTCAGGGGCATTAAGCGAGTCTTCATTGGTATTTTGAGTTAAATTTTGTTGTGAAAATTGCCTATGATCCTTTGGTACATTAAACAGCACATCTGCCTGGTCACCAAAGTTCTGGTAAACATGATTCTGAACTTCATTTTCCACATTCGACATCTTATTTCCAGATAGGCTTAAGCTAGACAGAGTTGCCGCAATGTCAGCACCATCATGATTAAGTGAAGCAACAGCTGCAGCTTCAACTTTTTTATCAGAACTCCCCATCCGAACTCCAACAGGAGGAAGGCAGGGACTTGGAGTTCTCCGTATGAGCTGGGGGTCAGGGGTGGTGCTTCTTGAGATAGATGAACCTACTGCAGAAGCAAAGGTATGAGACATTGAAGAACCAAGACTTTGGACCCTGACCAGACTGGGTGAAGTGGATCCAGATCGCAGGCCATTCATGGATTCTGATCTATTCTGCAGTTGTGGCTTGGGTGAATCAGATGACCTGATTGGAGTTGGGCCCTCAAGAGCATTGCGGCTATTAGATCGTGAAAGATGACCGGCAGTAGCAGCAGGACGGCTAATATTTTCCTGCCATTGAAACAATTGCAGGTGAGAATAAAAAAGCAAAACAAAATGAAAAATGCAGTAATAAATATAGTGGTTATAAATTGTACCAGTAGCCTACCAATATCTGTGCACGAAATTTCATATGATAATGTCAGTCACAAAAAAAGATGCAACCCCCTGCCATCTCTCAAGTTCAGCAGTGAACATAACTCTGGTGGATTTTAATGTTACTAGAAGTATGATTTGCAGGCAAAGTGAATAATCTGCTAATTTCATATATGCATTCCGTTCCAAACAGTTCAAAAGATAATTTCACTATGTAGTCGGTGAGCAAAAATAAAATGTTTGCTTATACTGAAGTTGGGTAATATAATTCCATTCAAACAACAATGTGTGCTTCTACTGAAGATGTAACTACAGCAACAAAATGAAATAAAAATCAAGTATGAAATATGCTCCAAACCTGCAATGCATCAGCAAAGCTCTTGCGCCGAGACCCAAGGCCACTGATATCTGACAAGCCAATGAGCCCATCGGCACCTCTCCCAAGCCACTCAGATGACTGCTGCCGTGCGAGCCCATTCCTTTCACCCCTCCCCATTCTATCACTCAGCAGCGCCTTCTCTCCACCAACTTCGCGCGCCCCTGGCTGCACCGAGAACAGCGAGTTTCCACTCCCGACCTCTGAAGGCCTCCTCCGCCTATCCCCAATACCTCCAGACACTGCCTGGAACCGCTGCGCCGCACGCCAGTCCTCTTTGGAGACCATTGGTGGCGGAAGCCTTGGGTTGAGGTGCTCGTTAGAATAGTAGTACGACAGATACGCTGGGTGCGACCGTATCTCCTCCTCAGTGAGCATGTCAATGCCAGCACCAGTCCCGCCGCCGCCACTGCCACCAAGGTTGTTGGCAGGAAGCGGCGGACCAGAGAAGAGCGCGCCAATGGCCGTGCGTGAGCCCTCGACGGTGGGGGGAGCACTGCCGCTGCGGAACATGCTGAGCTCGTCTGCAGGGGCCGTGTGGTTTTGGTCCATGAGAACTGCCTGCAGGTCGCGCTCCAGGTCCTCAAAGGTGGGGCCAGCCGCCGCCGCTTGAGATGGAGCCATCGATGTAGCGCCTGCCTTTTGTTCCAATCTCCTTCTTCCTTCCTTCCTTTCTTGGTTTCCTTGAATCCTAAACCAGTAAGCAGGTGGTGATCAGTACTGTATTTTTTTCCCAAAGCTTGTATAGAGTCGAGTTGTAATCCGAAGGTATGCATGAAAATTGAACTGGAAGAATGATCGATGCATCTTTATGAGAAAAATCCTGATTACAGAACACGTAAAATCGTTTCAATCCCAAGTTCCCCCGTTAATTCTATTTAAAAAGAACCCCGCTTTTAAGGCAAGTACAGGGAACTGGCGCATCAAGTTACCTTGGACAGAAGAAACAAGAACCAAACCAAAACACTAAGCCAGCCACTGGAAACCTAACTTGTAGAAGACTCCCCGACAAAACTTGATGGGAAAACATCCTAATCCGCGGACGAAACACCCAAACATTCATTCTCTTGCCCAACTAAGATATTATTATAGATATAGATAGATAAAACGGAACCAAAGAAACATACAAACACGGCGGCATGGCAGTCCTACCTCTCCCTACCCGAGGAACCGATCGGGTACCTACGCGACCCGGCCGAGAATCAATAATCTCACCTCTAGAACGGGCGCCGCCGCCGTAGCAGCAGCATGAAACAGGCAGCGAACCGAGCGCCTCCAATCCACTACGGAGCCGCCGGCCGCGGTCCCATCCGACGGTGGCTGGATTCCCGCGCGCGCCGATCGAGGATTTATTTAGGGTTTGGGGATGGATTGGGGAATTTTCCGGAGGGAGGGGAGGGCAGGGCGGAGGCGGCTGCTGCGGCCGGAGCGAGGCGAGGCGACGCGAAGGGGAGGCGGCAGGCGAGAGCGAGACGAGACGAGACGAATGGGAAAGGAAGGGAGCGGAGGCGGAGGCGGAAAGCGACGTGTGGCCTTTTCTTCCTGGAGACCGGTAGCCCGCCTCCCCACCTGCTCACAGCCGTCCGATTCCTGCACCTACACGATGCACGAATCTCAAAGCGCCGTATAGCGCTTCTGCATACGCACGCCGGCCGGCCGCCAGGTACTCCTCCTCTATCGCTACCTTTCATCAGATCATCATAATAATAAAGGCGGATGAGGAGTATACATACATATGAGTACGTATGACGTAGCAGTACACATCTTGAAGAACCCATCGACAATTTTGGAAATCGACAAAATCTTTTAAAACATATTCCTTTTTTTTTCCCTGGGGAAAGAATATGGTTTATATCTCTCTGTTCTGTTTCATGTGTCGCTGTTTCTTTTCAGAAGAAAAACCGTAGGGAGTATGTTACAGATGGTAAGTTTCTGTGTTATTATTTTCCTTACTTGTCGGAGCAGTGGCTGACAGGTGGGTCCATGGAAAATCCATATGTATCTCTGCTACTACTCCGATTGACAGGCAAGTCAAACGAGGAAAGGATGATGACGACGACAACAATTATAATGATATAATATCTGATGGAGCTTGACAATCAGGAGGCTAATAAGTGACTTTGTTTGCCTAATAATGCGTTGTGATTATAAAATACTAACACCGAAACTGACAGACACAAGAAAGTGGCGAGGTTGCGATGGCGCTAAGAAAACACGGCGCAAGAAAAGGCACTGCGCATTGTTTGTGGTTGAGAAAAAGATACACATATATATTCTCATCAATCTCGGGCAGGCACATGGTATATAGTATATTATAATTAAAATAAAATAGTATATGCAGGAGCAAACCGAGCAAACAGGGGGGAACCTGCTGCCACTTCCCAGCTGACTACAATTTGTCCCTTCATAATTCAACAACAAAGCTACTACATGCTAGTATTATTTGTAAACAAGACTAGTGTCATTTTGGAAACCCTAATACAAAGATAGGTATGGATGAATGGATGGGTAATCTACTAGGAACCACACTGCTACCATCCAGAACTAATGGCTAATATCAAGGCCAGTCAGTACACAGGCAATAAGTCTCTTGCCGTATTGAATTATTGCTGATACAGCAAGTTCCAGTTAATACACACACATGGATACATCAAGGACATCGCAGGAATGCTTGCAGCAACTGGGAGCCCAATTCCTTCCTTTATCATTTTCTAATTCCGCCACCAGGGAGTCCTACCCTGAGTGTTTATGCACGACGAACCGATGATTCTTTTTTCAAAACCTCTGATCATGGATGATTCCTAATATGTCGATAAAAGGACGACCGACTTATGTATGGCCTAATCACTGACTATGAGCAAGTGGTAATACTGAATGATCATCATCTGCACACGATCGCTGCGCTAAAGGACACGCCGGATCATTCCTCCTGCTCGATCATCCTCCGGACATCATCGATCACCAGCCAAGATTTGTGCCCACCAATCACCTCCGCCTGTTTCCGGGAGTTGCTCCACAGCTGCGTAGGACAAAGGACCGTCCTCAGGATAGACAGTAGCGGGATGGAAACCATGGACAAGGGAACAAGCTTCAGTTGTACCTGTATAGAAGGCATCTTCTGCTCGAGCCCCGCAGTACAGATTGCACAAGTTGGACAAAAGGAGGCATTAGCGTGTGTGTTAATTTAACAAATATGCTAGGGATCCGGTTTGTCACTTGTGTATACACGTAATTGCTGCAGACAAGCTAACGATGAGGCCAAATGCATCATTGGACAATATTTGATATTGTACTCTAATACCAAGGCTGAAGGATAAGGCTAGGAAACATTTAGGTGCAAGTTGCACAAAGCCGGCAACTGACAACAAAGTTTCCAGGGCCAATAAAGCAGATGCTTCTAGTTTCAACCACAACAGGGAAAGAAGCGCAAGAAAGGAATTCTAGAAGCTTACTGGTGAAAAAAAAGAGATACATCTAAGAATGGCATAAAGTTAAGCATAATTGGGTGCAAGTATGTTTTCATTTATATTTACGAATACAGTGAAAGGGTAGACTTACTGTTACTCCAGCACGGTTCACAAGCTTTTGTGGAACACAATTCACATCGATACAGTAGAACCGGACTCTGCATTTAAGTTGTAACAGATATCATCAATTTGTAAAAAAAAAGGAAGTCGTTGTAGTTCTTTGTCAATCTAGGGAAAAAGAAACTCTCTAACCTTGGATGGTATTCTGCTGCCAACTTCTCAAGCTTAGGCTTCAGATATATACATTTTCTGCACCAACTTGCCATCCTTCATAACACAGGGACTAGTATGAATTTTTCTATGAGCTGACAGATAATAGGGAAAAGTTTTGACAGACGCAACTATAGAAATCACTCAAAATACAGTTCCATATCGGTGGCATATTTCTTCATATTATAAAGGGCCTACGGTTGATTGTTTGAAATTGATATGTAAACGATAGCTCGCACATCTTGTTAAATGAAAAAAAAGGTATAGTTGAAGTATTTTCGCTGAATTCTACATATGAGTCTTTTTAGAGAGAGAGACAGAGAGACATGAACATCAAAATTGAACAATGACAGTGCTATTTATTTACATGGTAAAGAGACTACAGGAGAGCATAATGTAACCATAGGCTGCAACTCATGCACTGAAGAAAAAAAACAAATGAAGTTTGGTCTAACATTTATATATTTTTTCCCTCAGCCATAAATAACAGTTCTACTGCCAGTATAGTAGAAACAAGCAGATAGAAATGGAAATCAGGAACAGACAAAAAGGTATATTCATGAAAAGGCCACTGACATGCATTTATCATTCCATGCAATACGCCGACGAAATCCATTCCTCAACCGCAATGACACCAAACTAGGCCATGTAAGTGAAGCTATGAGCAAATGGACAAAATTGTCCTTTTTCACTCACCCAAGGTGCTAAATTTGCACTTCAGAAGTGACTGCCTAGTAATCCAACAAACAAAATCCGCTAACCCCGCAATCATACACGAACTGACGAACACGATCGCTCTGTCGGAGAAATTACAAACTAACGTTACCGCGGCCGCCCTACAGACACAATCCAATCCAATCCAAGGAAAGTGGGGGTACCAGAGCAGGACGATGGGGATGTCGAGCTGCTGCGCGTCCGCAAGGACCCGGTCCAGCTGCTGCTCGCTGGTGATGGGCTCCAGCTCCACCCACACGGGACCCTCCTCCCCCGCAACCCTCTCCCTGGCCGCGGCCGCCGCCGGCGCTGCGCGGCGAGGCCCCGGCGGCAGCGAGATCGCAGCCCACCGGGAGGACGGTTTGGCGAGGAAACCGAGACGCGATGGGGCCGGACCCGGACCCGGACGGACTCCGATTCGGCCGTGGGACGGCGCCGCTTCGCAGCCGGCGGTGGCGGCGGCGGCTGCGTGGGCTGGGGTGGCGGCCATTGCCAGCGTGGGAGCAAGAAACGTGGAGGCCTCCGTTCGTTTTGACTTTTGACCTTTTGCTGCTGATGAAGAAAGCCGCATTGTTTCCTTCTCTTCGCCAACGCCAACCTGTGTGTCACTGCGTGTGGGCCCAGTACTACCAGAAAGAACAGGAAAAACTTGCACATGTTTTCTCATATATACGTGTCGGACCCAGGATTTAAATTCAGGTAATGAGTAACCAAAAATTTATTATCAAAAACGGTTTGGTACAAATCATAATTTGAAAAAAAAAGAAAACCTGTAAGACATGTTCAAATCAGCCATGAAACAGTGTTTTTCTCTGGCCAAAAGTTTGTCATGATAGGCTCAGACTCAGCAAAAAAAATTATTCGTATCATACACGCACAAGAAATGAACGAAATACATGCTTCCAAGATTGGGAGAAGGACCGGAAGGTTTCTTCTACATGATAAGAAATCCAATGGGCATAAGTACAAGAGTAACTTGTTTAGCGCAGCTTCACTAACAACTTTAATGATTATGAGTTGTTTTTTCTTTGTCAAAAGGGTGGTATTTTGAGAACTACTTACCTACGAAACTCCTAAAATCGTGCTCTCTTATGAGAATGAGGTGAGAATGAAGCTGAAAATAGTTGTTTTTCACAGCTCCACCTCTCACACTTGTGAACCTATGCGGGATTCTATAATGACATGTGTTTAAGAAAATCTACATGTAAACTTGTTTTGGCAAATGGTTCCTCAAGAGAGCTTTAGCTCGTAGTGCTGAAAAAAAAAGAAAAAGAAAGAACAAAAGAAATTAATTTAATAGTAAAGTTGAGCTGTGCTAAATGGATTCTAGACTTGCAAAGAATGTCTGGGACCGATATGTTTACCGATCAGATGGACCAAAGTTTCAGTCTGTTGTGCAAATGTTTAAAAAAGTGTCTGATTTTTTTAGCCAAAAAAAAAGTCAGAATGTCTGATATGTAAATTAAATCCTCAACACTCAGAGACTGATATGGGCCACGGCCCTTGACGTGGCCCAAAATACCTCTGTAGTGCTGTTGAATTTTATGGGCCAACCTGAAGTGGTCATAGGCATAGGCATTGGGCCAAAATCGCTGCACGTCCAACCAGGCCAACCTGAAGTGTTCGTTTTGCTGCTCAGGTGTTCCCCTCAAGCAGCGGCAGGGCCAGCAGAGCAAGCCACCCGAGTTTCCAGATCCAGGTCATGGAGGCAGACACTATTGCTCCCCCTTGTTTCCATTAGAATAATAATGTTGCTTCAAGTTTTAAGATTTCCAAATTCTAGCTAAAGTTCAAGTTTTCTAAAAAAAAGAAGCTAAAATTCAAAGAAGAACATATATGGATACAGAGAAATTCAAAATACTGATTTTTGCACAAACATAAGAAGCTGCACAAATGAATTGTTTTAATGAAAAAAATAGCACCACATCCTATCTTAAAACATATGTTCCCCTTTCTCTCTCTCTCTCTCTCCACGGGCATCGTTTTGCACACTGCATGATGCTACAAAAGAAAAAAAATTGATATTTGTGACTCTAGTTACCTCGATGTTTAATTGATAAATTATTACTTTCTCCGTCTGAAAAAAGGTGTAACTACCACTTTTCGAGAGTCAAACGATTTGAAATTTCACTAAAAGTTATACAAGAAAATATTGATATTTATGATATAAAATAAGCACCATCAAATTAATTATGAAATATATTTTCATAGTAAATCAAGTTGAAAATAAAAATATTAATATTATTTACTATAAA
>Ga0182004_10001611_pt1 | contig 16774 bp, 8 predicted proteins | sample Sormic07211540_1_FD_120479 | JGI IMG/M metagenome (GOLD analysis project Ga0182004, IMG submission 120479) | Endophyte microbial communities from Sorghum bicolor roots, Mead, Nebraska, USA - 072115-40_1 MetaG | ecosystem: Host-associated > Plants > Roots > Unclassified | place: USA: Nebraska...
AATTAATATTTAACAAACGTGATAAAAGACTGTTTTTTTGCAAACATTGCTATGGAATGATTTTTACAGTATTGTAGTTGCTCACAATAGAATATGGGAAAATAATGAGATTTAAAGAAAGGCTAAATGTAAAAGTTAGAATTGCATTCTTACATGGGCGGAGGAGTAAACAATAAGGCACCATCATCTCTTATGTGGTTTGATAATATTATAATGCTGCACATGAATCAATTAGAAAAATAAAACATTCACATTGGTGAATAATGAAGAAGAAACCTTTATTAGGAACAAGGTAATACGTGTTGTAAACAAGTTAAATCGCCTACCAATCTCTATGTAAGAATTTGCATAATTATTTTGTTTATTACATGATGCGTCTAATACAACATATTAGTTTTTTTCCTATTTTCACTCGAAGTTATCTAATTGGGTCTTGCACATATTTTGAAAAGATATAGTCATCTTCTTACCAAAGAGATGACCTATATCGTCTCTACGCACACAACAGTTTCAGTGTCACAACAATACAATAGATAGATAAAATGCACATGCTAAAATTCAATTATTCTTGAGCCTGTTCGTTTGTCTAAAAAGTCAAGTTTGAAAATACTATTTGCTGATTTATTGTGAGAAGAAATATGGCTGAACGACTGACAGATTCGACAGATAAGTTCAAGCGAACATGAGACATAAGTGACTGACAAATGTTGTCCTTGTAATTCTTCTTCCAATAATCTAGGAAGCTAATAGTAAATGATTAAGGATGACATCCTACACTGCCTAGTGAATGTTTGCAAAGTTGAGACTACGTATAAATTGTTTGCTACTGACTAAATAAACTCGATGCACTTGCTCGAGCGGTTGGCCCTAATAACACTTAAAGCCAACGAAAGGCTAATCTTACAATTTAGTTTGAAAGAAAAAACATCAACATATATAAATACTTTACTTTTATTTACCAAAATAAAAACAGATAAAGGTCGATATCCTCTTGTCTCAGAACTAGGTGAGTATGGAAAAATCAAGTAAAAGCCACAAGTACAGAGACATGCAAAGGGAGTTCACTCTCGCAGTCGCAGAGAAAAAAGCAGCATTTTTTCGGACGGAGATACAGAAGAGTATAGAACAGTTTAGAAACGTATACAGCAGAGTATACTGGCAGCATGCCCACAATAGAACCGTATTTTCCGTGAAAGGAAAGGTCTAATCTGAAAAATAGTCTCATTTTTTTTTGTTCTCTTTCTATCTCGTCGTCTTCCTCGTGACTTCTCCAAGGTGAAACCCTAGCTGCTCCCCAACTTTCGCGCCATCGCCGCCGACTATCGCCGGCCACAGGTCAACAGGAGAGCCCGTTCATATCCGGGGCCTCTCGATTGAGAGTTTCGTCTCTCTCTCTCCCCCTTGCCCTGTTTTGCCGCCTCCCCAATCGGTGTGCATCAGCAGCGACATCACCGTCGGCGATGGGAGGCGTCGCCGAAGTCCTCGTTCCCTCCTCTTATTACGTTGAAGTGGCGTGGCGTGGCGTGGAGATTGCTTGACCGATCTCTTGCCAGTAAGTAATCTGTTTTGCTGGTCCTGTTTGTTTCTGATTAATCGGATTCGTCTAGATGAAAATAAGCGAAAATCCCACCGAAACGCGTAGATTATTGCTCGATTATTTGAACCGCAGCGGTGAAAGTAATCTGGGTATTAGTAGTAGTCCGCGTTCTCCATACCGCGAGCTCACGCCCGCGTTTCCTCCACAGCGAGCTTTATTCCTCCCGTCGCCCCTCCCCCGCTCACCCCTCCTCTCCGTCCTGCCGTGCATCGCTGCGCCGCTCCCCGCCTCCCCAGCTCGTTGGCCCGTCCCCCACGCTGCGGCCCCGTTAGATCCATCACCACCGTGCTTGGTCCGTCAGGCGGCTTCCTGCACTGCTGCAGTGCTGCTCCTGATCTGCCATGCGTCTGGTGAATTCCTGTGGCCTAAACAGGGGGGAAAGGCTACTTTGATTGGTGATCGTCATCACAAGATAAATTTGATTGGTGATCCTCATCACAAGATAAAGTATGTTCATACTTAGAGCCGTGAAAATTGAATTTGGTCCCTCTCTTCTATTGTCAGGCTCATCCAGATCCATGCTTCAAATTGGTCGGTTATTCATTTTTTGTAGAGAACAGGAGATTAATTGTTGGGTGAAAAATTGAATTGGCCACACTATGAGTGATTAATTGTTCTATCCATATTGATTTCTTTAAAATTTAGAGAATGAAATGCTCCATTTGATTGATGATCTTGTTATTGGAACAAACTAAATTATCATAATCATTATTGATTTCAGCTTGTATTCAGTCAACAAATGAGCAATTCCAAGTCATTTTACACAATACAGAATCTATACGCAATAATGAGGATTGCCGAACACCCAGATTTTTCAGACTATAGATTCTTTAGACTGCAACTTCTTAGAAAATCTTGATCAGATTGAAATTGTTTCTCCTACAAGCGGTCCCAAACAGGGCCCAAATCTCTTTGTCTTGTTTGTTACTCAAGTAGCTTGATAATTTAATATAGCACATCCAGTTTAGTCACTTTAGTCTAACCCATCCGTCCATGGTTTGATCAGGTTTTTCTTTTACTCCACCGTGCAAGATCAATCCTTCCTTTTCTCCGTCGTGCATGGGGTTCAACTGAATCAGATGCTCCACGTTAAGGCCACCGTTGAGCTTGATGGCGGAAGGAAGCAGTAGCCATAGGAGGAGTGCATTCTCCCCTGGGCTGGCTGTGTTATTGTCTGGTGACGAAGCTAAGATTAGCCCCCAGAAGTCGCACTTGGTGTCCTATCATGACGAAATTGGGCACCAGGCTGTTGAGAGGACGATAGAGCACATTTTTGATCTCCCTCACAAGTCAGTGGTCCGGCCTCCTGGACCAATTGATACGGGCTTCGTGCGCTCAGTGTTGAGGAATCAAGCTAGAAAATTTGATATTGACTGGGAAAAATGCATCCATGGATACCAGGGCAGCGTCTTGATTGTGGACAAAGGTGCTGGGCAGAGCAAGGTGGTTCTTGATGATTCGAGCATTTGCGGTAGCTTCCGGAATATCAGGGGACCTTTACTTGTTGAGAGCTCCGCCCCGTTCAGCAGTGCCAGGGCTAATGCCTGTGTGTGGAAAGGAAAATGGATGTATGAGGTGACCCTGGAGACATCTGGAGTTCAGCAGCTTGGATGGGCTACACTCTCTTGCCCTTTTACTGATCAGAAAGGTGTTGGGGATGCTGATGATTCATATTCCTTTGATGGCCGGAGGGTGACTAAGTGGAACAATGACCCTAAGCCATATGGCCAGCCATGGGCAGTAGGTGACGTGATCGGTTGCTGCATCAACTTGGATGCAGGAGAAATCTCCTTTTACAGGAATGGGACTTCTCTTGGTGTTGCTTTTGATGGAATTCGCAATGTGGAACCTAAGAAGGGATATTATGCTGCAATCTCCCTCTCGGAAGGAGAGCGTTGTCATCTGAACTTTGGTTCACATCCATTCAGGTATCCTGTTGATGGGTTTGATCCATTGGAGGTGCCACCACGCTCTTGGTCATTTGTGACATATCTTCTTAGATGTCTGTTCAGATTGCTAGAAGTCCACAACCTGGAGAAATCTGAATCAGCATACTTTGAGAAACTGAGGAGGGTCAAAAAATTCGCACCACTACAAGAACTCTTTCGACCAATCTCAGAAGGGATATGTGCAGAACTTTTCAGTGCTATTGAAGTGAGCCAGGGGTGTCTTGAGTATATTGCCTGGGGCTCGTTGACCACTCTACTCTTAGATGTTTTCAGAACTCGTGAGCCACATGATTTCTCATGCCTTGATCAGGTTCTTGACCTTTTCCTCCGGTTCCCAGGTTGCACTTCATTATTTCAGGAGCTCATTGTGGCTCTTTCTTGCATGTGCAAAGCTGCACCACTTGTGTTGACAGAATGCCCATATTCTGGGTCATACCCATTTTTAGCGCTGGTTTGCCACCTTCTTAGGCATAAAGATGTAATGTGTTTATGGTGGAAAGCAGAAGATTTTGCTTTCTCGTTTGAAGGGTTCCTTACAAGGAAGATTCCAAATAAGCAGGATCTACAGTGCCTTGTACCATCTGTTTGGTGGCCTGGGTCTTCTGAGGATGAAGTTAGCATGACACTGACGATGACAACACTCTCAGATGCAATCAAAAAGGTAAATTTCTTTCATCTCAGCAGATTTTGCTGTAAGCAGTCATTTCTTCTCCTGATAATTAGGAATTCCGTGTTGCACAAAGAATAAGTATGTATTTGTTTCATCCTATTGATTTCTTACATGATGTTAACACAGCAGCAAGAGTTTTGCAGAGAAGAAGCATGTTTACATTTTTTTTCCTGTTCACTTCTTACATAATGTTTCCACAGCAACAAGAAGCTCCAGCTTTTACTGTTCTGTGAACTTATCCTCTATCCTACCATCAAATAATAATGTTTCAGGTTGATGATCTATATTCACCCTCACTTGAATCATGTTCTCCAATTATTTGGTTGCACTTGACATGTGGACATCAATGCTACATGCCTACACTATTCATTAGTTTGATAGCATGGTGTTTGTAGTTGACCTAGTTTAGAGTTCTTCATTTCTCTAAGTAAATTGCACTGTTGTGATTGGATATTATTGCATTAGTGAACTTATGCATTCTGGTATCTTTTTATTTTCTATACTTGTATGCTGCCTGATTTTCATGCTTTGTGCTTTTGGGGTTGACCTTTCAATACCCCCTTTGTCCATGTCCTTTGCAAGGCATTATTGCATGGCACCCATATGAGGCTTGACAAAGCACGATTTTTTGTTGTCAGTTTCTGCGATTTAACTGTCATTTGCTTAATAGAATACTTTAACACACTATTGCTTCTAGATACCTAAAGCGCTCTCACTCCCTTCTGTCTTGTCATATACTCACAGGCTGCTATTTTTCTTTGCAGATTGAGGAGATGCATTGTGAGCTTTGCAGCTTAGTAATACGCTTTATTCCACCAATGTCTCAGCCTCAGCCACCAGGCTCTGTATTTAGGTCCTTTGTACAAAGTTTGGTGCTTAAAGCTAGAGGTGGAGAGCATAGGATGGTTGTCAATGGGACTTTCAACAACACTGTGCTTGTTTCATTGTACACAGTAATCCTACATTTGTTGTCTGAAGGATTTTCTATGGATTCTGCTGGATCTGCATCATCCTCTAAAGCAAACTGTGGGAATGGTGTTGGATTTCTTCACAAAGGTGGAAAGCGCAAGTTCCCGACACAATTGCTTTTTAGAAATGATGCCTATTACAGTGTAATTCCTAGAATCGGTGGACCACCAAGTATTTTGATGCATCACAAATTTGATGCTGTGGAAAATGAAGTACAGTGGGACGAAGGCTGCATGAATGATGAAGAGACACGTGTTACACACACTACAGTACAGAAGCCTTGTTGCTGCTCAGTGACAGATGTTGCTGTTGGTGTAAGATACAAAGAAACTGCTAAGTATGTGCCATCAACTTCAAAAGGCCCATGTAAGGCTATGCCTGAAAGGTCTGCTCATGTTGCTGCTGAGTGCAATGGTAGAGGTCTGAGTGATGAGATCGAAGACAAACCTAGCACTAGTGCTCAATCAGAAATTGAATATGGATACCAGGCACTGCATAGTCTTGAAAACATGCCAATGGCAACTCAATCTTCGTCGGAAGCACTTAAAGAAGAAGAGCTGCTTGATGTTATGTTGTTGTTATATCATCTGGGCATCTCACCAAATTTTAGGCAGGCAAGTGATATTTTTTTTTAAGCATACAAACACATATATTCTGCAGGAAGGATTCATATCTTTGTTTCAATGGAGATATTCATGACCTACAAACTTAACCACACGCAGTTCCCAACTAGCCATGGAATAAGTTGTCTTAGTTCTGTGTATGTTCAGTCACCTACAAACTGCATGTATTCAATCACCTTAGGTGTACTAGTTTGTGCATGCATGCGTTTTGCCTGGAGAAAATCCTTCATTGCCGTTGAATTCTATAACCACCCCTTCATTGCCATCGAAAATTATAGGTTCCCTTCACTTCCATCAATTTGGAATTTTTGATCCCCTCATTGCCATTACCATTGCTTAGATAGATCTTGTTTCATTAGCTGCCATCCATATAGATACTATGTTCCCTTCAATGTCATGGAGGGAAAGGAACATCATTGCACCATGTCGAGACTGCTGCTTGGCGTGCGCCATCTTCAAGAGCTATGGCGTGTGCCTCAACGAGCGCGATGTGTCCATGCACCGTGGCTTCTGGGTGCTTGACATGGTTGATGGGGCTGTCTTAGGCGGTGGCCATGCCCTTTTTCTCCTGCTCCATCTGCACCGCTCACAGCAGCTTGCTGTCCATCCATGAGGCGTGGTGGAGGCTTAGTCCACCTGCATCATCTGTCCCATCATGGGGCATGCCCCTATTGCACTTCTCCGTGCCTCGACAGCTGCCTACACAATGGCATTGAGGGGAACAAATTATCTATATGTATGGCAGCTAGGGGAATAAGGTATGTACATGCAATAGCAATGAAGGGATAAAAAATTCTAAATGGATGGCAGTGAGGAGAACTTATAATTTTGGATGGCAGTGAAGGGATAGTTATAAATTTGAGTGGCAGTGAGGGAATTTTCTTGAAAATATGTGTCATGTTCATCGGCCAACACCTGGAAATTTTTCTAGATGACTTCACTTTCTGATGAACTATTGAACATTGCGTCCTCATGTAACTATAAAGAAATCCATCCAAGAATACAAAGCATATTTTGACCTACTCTTCAAAGTTAATCTCTTACCATTGTTTTCTCACAGTATATATTATTTTATCAACAAAACCAATAGGTTTTGAAAGCATTTCATAGTATATCTGGTTGTGTATTTTTTATGCACTATCAAAAATACTTTAGGTTGAATAAGTATTGGTCAGAACATAAAAAGTTTCCCAAAATAAATACACCTTGTGTTTTTGCAAATGGGCAGTATCTACTTGTTCATTGACTTTGTCATCCTTTCACTGTTTCACATAATATGGACCACACCACCCTAGTCAGTCAATGATACATTCATTATCCATTGATACTCAGTTTACTAGGATATATTAGTAATATGTTGATTTTAATTCAAATGATAGTACTGATTTAAGTTAGTTCTGTACAGGCGTTTTATTTCATGTCTCAGCAGTCGCAGTCCATTTCTTTACTAGAAGAAACTGACAGGCAGATACGAGAAAAATCATGCTCAGAGCAAGTAAGGCGTTTGAAAGAAGCCCGGAATAGCTATCATGAGGATTTGGTGGATTGTGTACGCCATTGTGTTTGGTATGATTTTCTGAAATGATAAATCTTTTGTACTTTCTTACTACCATGGGCAAATGATATTTTTTTTCGCATATGATAGCAATGTTTAGAACTGTAATGCAGACGTGATTTTCGGATTTAGTTTTGATCTGGGATGTTCGTAAACTTATTCACAATAGATTCAACTGGTTAGTGTACTCTAGAGACAGATGGAAAGCATTCCCTTCAAGTTTAGAGATCCCCTGCAGCTAAATGACTTATGGAGATGTTCATTGATTTATGTTCTTTTGATTTGCTATGGTATGGATATGCATGTAGCGTCATGAGAACTTCTGTTATGATAGTTTTTTAGGCCACTGAGTTAATCTGCCGTTTTTTTTTTCTTATGGTGCATTCAGGTACCGGGCCGCCCTTTTCTCCCAGTGGAAGCAAAGGGGAATGTACGCAACTTGCATGTGGGTCGTGGAGCTTCTTTTGGTCCTTAGTAACTCAAATAACATTTTCCACTATGTTCCTGAGTTCTATGTGGAATCACTGGTAGTTTTATTGTTTCCTTTTTCCATTGTTTTTTCTTCATTCACAATGAATCTATTTACCCAAGAGAGTTTTCTTCTTATTACCTTTGCAGGTGGATTGTTTCCATGCACTGCGAAGGAGCGATCCTCCTTTTGTTTCCCCTGCATTATTTCTCATGCAAGGGCTGGCCCCATTTGTATGTACTGAATCATCTTGATGCTTCTTAGTTCATTATTTGTTCTTTGAAATCTAATTGCACCTTTATTCTTGACATTAATAGTATTAGTTATCGAACGTTTGCAGTCAATAGTAGCTATAGTCATGTCTTTTAGCTTATAGAGATAAACAGCCTATTTTAAACTTTAAATTATATAGTTCGGTTGAACCAAATCATGATTAATTTCTTGATAGGTTTCAGCATACTCTTCAGTGCTTCAAAGTTATCTAAGGTTTCTGTTTTATTAATAATAGGTCACTCTGGTTGTCAAGCACTTCGATGATACGAGGATAGTGAATCCTGACTTGAAAGATCTTCTTCTTCAATCCATATCAGTCCTTGTACAATACAAAGAATTCATGCTTGTTTTCGAGAACAATCGGGAGGCTATAAATAAGATGCCTAGATCACTTTTATCAGCTTTTAACAACAGATCATGGATTCCTGTTACGAACATACTTTCCCGGTTCTGCAAAGGCTCAGGATTTGCTTCCTCTAAGAATGGTGAATCCTTATCATCTGCAACTTTCCAGGTATTTTTAAATATTGTTACTTTTGATTTAATTTGCTCCTATTTTTGCTCAATTTGATTGTTATTATGCAAACTAATAATTTGATCATCTGGTTTCCTCTGAAGGTTCTACTGAGGGAGACATGTATTCATGAACAAGAGCTGTTCTTTTCCTTTCTCAATCGACTTTTCAATACACTCAGCTGGACAATGACTGAGTTCTCTATGTCCATCCGGGAGATGCAAGATAAAAACCAGGTGGACTATCTTTTTTTTTATACCTGTCTGCTGGTTGGTCGTAGCCTGCAGGAGTCATATCCTTTAACCTCTTCTCTATGATGCAGCTGTATAAATATAGTTAATATAATCGTTGTGGGATTTGGTTGCTCCAGCCAATATGATTTATCATGAGAGTACCAATGTGTTCCTTTGTTCCTGTGGTGTGACCCTGCAATTATGAAAAATATGATCAAGCATCTGTTATTTCCAGGTTGCTGATTTGCAGCAGAGGAAGTGCAGTGTCATTTTTGATATATCATGCTGTCTTGCGCGAATCTTGGAATTCTGTACCCGAGAGATTCCATGTGCATTTCTCATGGGACCAGATATGAATTTGCGGAGGTTGGCTGAATTGGTTGTCTTTATTCTCAACCACATCATATCAGCAGCTGATGCAGAGTTCTTTGACATGTAAGTGAACATCTTAATCTGAGTTTCTGATTTTTTTTCCAGAGGGTAGAATGTTCTTACTGAAAGTCTGGTTGGTGTACAATCATTGAAAGCTACATTGTGTTCATTACCTATTGCTAACGCGATTCCTTTGAGCTTATTAATTGAAGCTGATTCTGAGTCAATTAATTATGCTTCCATCTTGGTAGGTCTATTTTTGTGTTTTATGATATAGGATTTCTCTTGCTTATGCAACAAGAAAGTAGGTGGGCCTATGTTTTTAACCAGTAGGAAGCTTGTGGATGCAGGACACTGAGACGGCCAGGGCAGCATCAAGAGAAAACAAATCGCACTATGATCTTGGCTCCTCTTGTCGGCATTATCCTCAGTCTTATGGAATGTAGCAGCACATCAGAACAAAGGGAGCTAAATGATGTGATTGCAGTGTTTGCCAGCATGGATTGCCCTGCCACAATCCATTTTGGGCTGCAGTACCTACTGAGCTACAACTGGGTTTATTCTCTTTCTCATTCTCTATTTTGTATATTATTTCCTTGATCTGTTTGATGTTTAGTTTTTATGTTATTTCGTTTGCTATTTTGTTGACACTGTTCTATTTTATTCATGTATTTCTGTAGAGCAATGTTCTTCGAGGGGATTCCTCCCTTGCAAAGCTAGCACAACTTGAAGAGTTCTCCCATTACTTCCGACGCATTACAGTGTCTGTGGATGGTGAAGACGACCATAGCCTAAACATGGTTGATGAAGAAGAAGATGACACCTGTTGCATTTGCTACAACTGTGATTCTGATGCAACATTCCAGCCATGTCATCACCGGTCCTGTTTTGGCTGCATAAGCAGGCATCTCCTGAACAACCAGAGGTGCTTCTTCTGCAATGCAGTGGTAACATCAGTTACTAGGGTAGCCGATTCGTGAGCGATGCACTACTCTACTCACGGTCCCCTTCTGTATCGTGATCCGGAGGAAGATCGCACCACTGATTTGTCTATCTATTTTGCTTGACCTGAGGGCTGAGGCGCTGGCGGCTCGGAGTTCTTTCCATTGCTTTTCGAGGAAGACCGCATTACCTTTGTGCACATAGGTCAGAAACGGTTCTTCTTTTTCCTTGTATGTAAAGGTCAGGTAATAGTAGAAAGGATTCAATAACAATTACTGCAGAAGGAGGTTTCTGTACACGGTGGGAAGCCAGTACCACCGAAAGGATCCATGGAATCACAATTTTTGTAGGTTGTAGGTTGATTCCACGATTGTGTAAATATGAGATATGAAACAGAAAAAAGGGGTGAGAGATCAACATCTACCTTCTGTAATTAGCCAAAATAAAAGAACTAGATGCTTTATATTGATCAGAGCTCTAGTCTTCTTTTTGTTCCTCCCCGCTGTGTAGCGTCAACAGTGAACAAATTTTCTGTTTTCTGCCCGGTTGTAACATGCTGTCAGCTGTAACAATTCAGTATCAGCCAAATTGGCTGCTTCAAGCTGTTTTTGGGTATACGTCATACGTATACGTACGCCTACACGTATAACAGTGTGCAAAGTGTTTGGTGTACGCAAGCGATGAATGAATATGAAGGACATTTGAGGAAGAAACGTATTTCTAGCAGCACGTATCCCAGAGGCCAGAACCGTACTAGCTGGGATCCATGTGTCATGGGCGGTCAGGCCAGCCGGGACCCTACAAGCGCACGGCACCGTCCACGTGCTAGCGGGGCCACCACTTCTCGTGATCCGACGACACCTCGGCTCACGGGACCCGTCCGCAGTTCCGCACTCTCCGCGCGCCTCGCCCGACATGCGGGGCTCACGTGTCATTCCCCACCGCCCATATCTCCCCCTCTCCGCCTCGGCCCCTTCCCCTCCCCGCCCCGCGCGCCTGTCCCGTCCGTTGGTCGCAAATGGTTCTCGCGCGAGTCCTCACGCTCCCGCTGCCCGCCCCGTCGTCCGCGCCCCACCGCCGCTTACTCCTGCCGCCTCACGCGGCGCCGGCGCCTGCGCGTGTGCGCACCGTGCGGGCCGCCGCCTGCCGTGCAGCGAACGCCATGGCGGCGGTTTCTGTGGACCCGCCCCCGGTCGCTCCGAGCCCCGCAGAGGTCGCGGCCGTGGGCGTCGGGGATGAGCTGCCGGAGGGGTACGATCAGATGATGCCCACCGTGGAGCCGTCGCGGCGGCGGCGCGCGGGGGTGCTGCTGCATCCGACGTCGTTGCGGGGACCGCACGGCATCGGCGACCTCGGGGACGAGGCGCTTGCCTTCCTGCATTGGCTCCGCGACGCCGGCTGCACGCTCTGGCAGGTGAGGCGACTCGTGCCTCGCACATTGCTTCCACGGTTCACTGATTGCCTGATTTTGCTAGCTAGTCATGCTGCGATTAGAGCGTTATTAAGCGAACTTTTTTTTGAAGTAAGTTATTAAGCGAACTTAACCACGATTTTGCGGGGCTTAGGATCATGTGACCCCCTTCTGCATTGCAGTTGCCGGCCACACCAGCACCTGCAGAGGTGGGCTGTTCTTCACTGTGGGCTTGGGAACTAGACGAATATGGGCTCCCGCAAGTGGGATGTGTTGGGCCCATGTTGTACATCAGTGTTGTTGTCCATTTTTTGCCTAGTTACTGTGAAACTCGTAATTTTATTCTGGGATGGTAGTGCAAGTTGGTTGAAAGGTCAGTCTGCTGTCCGCAAATGTCGATATGGTGGGAAGGAAGCATTCCATGTTCATTCATACCAAAGATTACAAAGAGTTAAAAAATGATGGCTCCATGCTGCTATCGATTGTGCTACATACAAAAGAGGACTTTGAACAACGACAATGTGCATTTCAAAACTAGTTTTGGAGGCCTTCATGTGCATTTTGTTTATGTTTCTTTGCAGATTGTCTCTCTCAGGGGCCTGGGGTTGTCTTGGCATGTTTGCCGCTGAGGCAAAACTTTATGTTTTGTTGTTTTCCCTTACTTCAATGCAAGGCACATTGTAATAATAAGAGGTTTATTTCGAGATCCTTTACTGCCAAGAGTGTTGATGGTGCACAGTTTAGGTCCATGCAGAAGAATAATAGTACTGATGCTTTAGGATATAGTTGAGTTGGACCATTGATATTTATTACTTCACCCCCCACTGACAGTCCTAGTTATTATGCATGATCAACTGAGTCGAGTTTCTGGAAGTTAATTGTTTGTTCGGTCTGTATTTGCAGGTTCTACCACTTGTCCCTCCAGGTAGGACGGCTGGGGAGGAGGGATCTCCTTATTCTGGACAGGTAATGCTGCATGCAAATCGAATTGACTTCCTTTGTTTTGGAGTTAATTTCGTGCGCAGTTAGGATTGAATGTTTATGGAACTTGGATTGGTTTGCATTTGCAGGATGCCAACTGTGGCAATACCCTTTTGCTATCTCTTGAGGAGCTTGTAAAAGATGGTCTATTGATGTCAGATGAACTTCCTGATCCTGTGTGAGTTTAAATTCCTTGATCACTTCCATGTTCATTTATAAGTATGTTCCTTTCCTCAGGTTGGGTACTTGGGTGTGGATGGAGTTTAACGTTTAAACTTATTTTTTTAATTAATGACAGGGATACAGAGTATGTTGAATTTGACACTGTTGCAAATCTGAAAGAACCACTTATTGCAAAGGTTAGTCATTAATCTTTCCCTTTTTAAGCCTTTGTTTAAGTTTTTTTATACGGGCTTAGATTTCATAAGTGCTATGGTATGTGGAAGATATGCATGCTTCTAGTTACTTATGATTCACAACTGCTCTCCATTCATGTAACCCAACTCTTTGTGTCAATAAAGTTGAGGTATTCGTTTGTTTTGGCTAAAATTGTGACAAAACTGAGCATAGGTGCAGCTTATGTTGTAGTAAGGTTATTAGTACAAATTACTTAATGAAAATGAATCCTCTGCTTGATGATTGGCTTCATTAAAAATCATAGATAAATCTTTATCTTCTAGGCAGCAGAGAGGCTCCTACTAAGCCATGGAGAGCTCAGAACGCAATATGACTGCTTCAAGAAAAATCCAAATATATCAGGCAAGAATTTTTTATGCATAAACTTTCAAACAATGTTTATTAGCCTTTCATATTGTTTTCTTATTGTGAATAGCATATATACACAGTGTCAACATAAGGTAATTTTGAATGACAACATGAACCATTAAATTAGCACAAAAATAAGGGTATTAAGGAAAATCAATGCTTTCATAAGTACTAAAATGCATCTAGGAGAAAACTGCTGTACTCATATGTAACTGGATATCTTTTTTGATGAAACGGTGGGGGAGCTCCCCACCCCTTTTTTTTCCATTAAATAAAAGAATAGTTACAAAGGAAAATGCCCAAGGGTACAAGGCGGCACGCCCAAAAGAAAAAGAGCAAAACTGTTACATGTAAGACTCTTTCCAACTATAAGAGCAGAGCTAACACTAGATCTTGCTTTGTTACAAACTAAAGCAATATGTAACTGGATATCAAAGAAGTACTAATTAATTATCAATTATTTAACAGCCTCGAGTCATGGGACATATTTTTACATATGCATTCCTTTTCCTCTCGAAGGGGAAGTAGCAAAGACCCAATTTATATACCTGTATAATGGTTTAGTGTCTCTTTTACCTACAGGTTGGCTTGAAGATGCAGCTCTTTTTGCTGCTATTGACAAAAGCATTGGTGCATTCTCTTGGTACGAGTGGCCTGAACCTCTGAAAAATCGCCATCTTGGAGCCTTGGAAGATATATATCAAAAACAGAAGGACTTTGTAAGCATTTGAAACTATAGTACTTGTTTGGTAATGACTTCTTTAAAGTAAAAGTGTCAGTAGATTTAGTAGCTTTGTGTGCTATGCAGATAGAGACATTTATGGCTCAGCAGTTCTTATTTCAAAGGCAATGGCAGCGGGTTCGTAAATATGCACAAAAGCTGGGTATCAGCATCATGGGTGACATGCCTATATATGTTGGCTACCATAGTGCAGATGTTTGGGCGAACAGGAAATCATTTTTGCTGGTATACCTCAATTATTTTCTCAAAGCAATCTTACATTTATTGTTTGAGAACTTGTAATAATTCTGTTATGGTTCTTTACTGTTCTTTCTGGTTATAAAGGACAAGAATGGTTTCCCCACTTTCGTTAGTGGTGTTCCACCTGATGCATTTAGCGAAACGGGTCAACTATGGAACAGGTATCAATATTTTTGCCAACTCCATATTCTGTGTATTTTATCCTGTATCACAGCCACAGGGCATCTCTTATCGATTATAATTCTGCAGTCCATTGTACGACTGGAAAGCTATGGAAGCAGATGGCTTTTCATGGTGGACAAAGAGGATTAAACGTGCCCTTGATTTGTATGATGAGTTCCGTATTGACCATTTCCGGGGTCTTGCAGGTTTTTGGGCAGTCCCTTCTGGTAAGCAGAATACATGGGGGCACTGCATCCCCGCATATATCTGTACTGTAAATGAATCTGTTTTATGTGAACATGGATTTCCTTTTTCTAACTTAGTATTTGTGCATAGTGTAGATGCAAAAGTAGCACTGGTTGGAAGCTGGAGGGTGAGCATTGAATTGATGAACATGGTATTACATTTTTCTTTTTCAGCAAAATCTTCCATGCTAATATGTTTTTCTTGTTTTCTTTGGCAGTAGGCTGGACCAAGGAATAGCTTTTTTGACGCGCTCTTCAAAGCTGTTGGTAGAATAAATATAATAGCAGAAGACCTGGTATGCATCCGACCATCCAAGTCCTTTTATTTAATCTACTAGAGAGTAGAGAAAAGTATCAGATGCTAGGTCTTTTGGTGGGCTTTTTCTCTTAGACATGCCGGAAAGCTTTGTATCTTTGTATTAAGGGAAAAAAATAGAGTATATCTGAGAAACAATATGGGTGTAGAAAATAAAAAGACTTTCTCATGATTTGTAACATCCTCAGCTAAGTAAATGTGCAAAATTTTACACGTTTTCCACTGAATAACATTACTAATACACATACATGGAATTAGCTGTGAAATTGAAGTGTAATTTGAACTGGGAGTTCCTAGCAAAGTTAATTGAGTTGCCAGATAGAGCATTAAATTCCTTCTTTGCAATTGCTACTTGTAGGGGGTAATTACTGAAGATGTTGTTCAGCTAAGGAAATCCATTGGGGCCCCTGGGATGGCAGTTCTCCAGTTTGGTAATATTGCTAGGGCAGCACTGAGAGTATACTTCTTTCCTTATTGCTAAAATGTTTGTTTCTCTAATTCTATTTGTATATGTGGAATAGCTTTTGGAGGTGGTTCTGACAACCCTCACTTGCCCCATAACCATGAAATGGATCAAGTTGTGTACACTGGAACACATGATAACGATACAGTTAGTTCCAACTTTTTTCTTCAACTGCTTTTCTTTTAAAAAGTTTTGGAGGACTATTATTAAGCAATTAAATGTGGTATCTTTACAGAGTTAATTATTTCTTTGACAGGTTCTTGGCTGGTGGCAAAATTTGCCAGAGGAAGAGAAGAAAATTGTCAGTATCTCCAATTTATCTTGAAGTAGAATATTGACAGCACAGTTGTTCATAATCTTAATTGATTTCAGGTGATCAAGTATCTACCAGAAGCCGAGAATACTGACATATCATGGACACTGATTACGGCTGCCCTCTCTTCTGTTGCGAGGACTTCCATGGTAACCATGCAGGACATTCTTGGCCTCGACAGTTCTGCTCGAATGAATACGCCAGCTACCCAGGTTGTCCGCTTGACTAACATTCTATTTGTATAAACCAAATCTTCTGAAACGATAGTGTCGTGAAATCTAATTATTTTCTACTTTCCCAACAGAAAGGAAATTGGAGGTGGAGGATGCCAGGCTCAGTTGGCTTCGACAGTCTCAGCCCTGAAGCGGCAAAGCTGAAGGAGCTGCTTGCGCTGTACAATCGGCAGTGAAGTCCCCGAAGTCCCTTTAATAAAATAGGCAACCAAATGTGAGCGGTTTGGCTGCCAAGTTCTATGGGACCATGGTACTCGGTCCCGCACAAACGTTTTGTGTTCTGGTTGGCTAGAAACTTGCGTGCTTGAATATGAAGGTCTTGCACTGCAGGTTGAGGCCTGAACACGAAGTATTGTACTGTGTATTCCCATTTTTTAACAATTTCCTTTATGTGCGGGCCTATACAAGTTTCCCCCCACTTCGCAACAAGCGTTTACCAGTTTGGATCTGTTTCCTTCTGCTGACTTGGGCCTCGTTTGGATAGCTGTGTTCATATAAAAAAAATATATTACTAGCTGTGTTAGCTATGAAAAACTAGCTAGTGCAACTCAAATTATGTACACGATCGATCTTGTTGGGCGCCGCCAAGGCGGCAAACTCGTGCCCTCACCAGTCTCTGTTTTTTTTCCTTCAGAGTTCAGACCGAATGCACACCGATTCAGTTTCGTTAGATTTGTCTTTGCACCGTTTGGCCGCCGCCTGTCGTGGCCGTCTTCGGCTCCGGTGACAGCGAGATC
>Ga0182004_10001612_pt1 | contig 16773 bp, 13 predicted proteins | sample Sormic07211540_1_FD_120479 | JGI IMG/M metagenome (GOLD analysis project Ga0182004, IMG submission 120479) | Endophyte microbial communities from Sorghum bicolor roots, Mead, Nebraska, USA - 072115-40_1 MetaG | ecosystem: Host-associated > Plants > Roots > Unclassified | place: USA: Nebraska...
AAGATCAATCCAGCAAAAGCCAGAGTTCTTTCCACCCTTTATATTCAAGTTGCTAGAAAGCTTATTTTATTGTTTATTGTATATTCAAATATTCATGTTACAAGATCATGGATTAATAATCAAATATTCAAGTTGCTAGATCAGCAGATCACAGAAACGTAAAGTTCACAAAAATTGGAATTAAAACGGTGAAGTTATGAATTTTCTAAGATTTCCTATAGATAAATAATTAATTAAATACTACTGCAGAATTAAAAAGTTTCAAAGCAGAGAAATAATACTTCTAACATGTAGAGCTCGTAAAAATGAATCTAACGTAATTTGAATGGACAAAAACGGAGTTAAAATAAGCATTTTATAAGCAAAATAAAATCAGTGGCTTTTCTGTAAATACTAGAAAGCGTATTTGAATCTCAGCCAACAGGAATACGCTTTTAAAACCGGAAAGCGTAAACTGTAAAATACGTAAAGGACCGCGGGTTAATTTGCTAAAGAAGATAGGGACTCTTTAGAAAGATTTCCAACGAAGGGGTATCCTCTGTTTACGGCCATTGATCCAGCATCCTGCGGTTACGATCCATCCAGGGGGGAAGGCGGGCGGCGGGCCGGCCGGGCGCGAGCGCCGGCGCAGTGGTGCGCCATGGACGCCGCCGCGGAGCTCTCCAGCCTCGCCAACTTCTTGTTTCTGAGCACCAAAACATAAACCGAGACCATGGGCGCGCAGAGGAGCAAAAGGCGAGCTCACCAGGGCACTTTTCTCGGGCCGGAAGGCAGCAGGGAGCTCGCGCCGCGTTGGGGAAAGTGTGCGGCTCGGTGGGATCCAAAATGCGGCGGCTGGGGCGGCTAGGGCTCGTTGTTGCGTCGCGGTTGGAAAGGAACGGAGTGCGGGCGAGGCTTGAGGCATTTATAGGGGTTTGATTCCACGAAAAAGGCAAAGAATCGCGGGGTTTCGGGTTTGACTCGGGTAGGAAGCTTCCCTTGCTTGCGTCACGGCGGGGAAGAAGAAGGAAGGTGGGAGGGGGAGACTGACGCGCGGGGCCCGGCTGGCGGTGTAAGAAAGGGGTGGGGCCCAGCCGTCAGCGAAAAGGAGAAGGAGAGGGGTGGCGCGCGTTGCCTGGCGAGCTGGGCCGCTCGCGACTTGGGCCGGGGTGGGGGGTTTGGGCCGCGGGGAAAGCTGGGAAGGGGTTTGGCTGGGTTTTTTTTCTTTTTTATTCTCTTTTCTATTTTCTAAAGCCTTTTCCAAAAGGAGTTTTAAATACAATTAACTTCAGACCAAAAGCAATTAACACATAATAAAGTATGTCTCAGCATGAATGCACAAAATCATATTACTAAGCTTATGATAAATTTTAATTTCCACAAAAATTTATTTAAATGCTAAATTTAAATGCTCACAAAAATACTTAATTAAATCAAATTAATTCCTATTAATTGAAATCAAAATTTTTGGGTGTTACAAAGTTGATTAGCTTCTTCCCCCGGGCGGCCGCCCTTGTGAGGGTGCGGCGCCCGCCCCTGCCGTATGGCAGGTGGGCCCCACATTTTAGGCGGTGTCTTCCCGAGCCTTCTGGAGTATTCCTAATTTGACATTTCACGTGTTCTCTCTATGTAAATATGACATGTGGACCACCTTTGGTTCTTATTCCGATAACCCCCTACAGAAGTAGACAATCACCAAAAATTGTAGAATTCTATTAGTGATAACCCCTATAGCTAGATAGTATTCTCATTTTAATCCTTTCTCATGCTATGTTGACGGTTAAAAAGAGTACTTATCTACTGTCAACAAACTCCCCCAAGCTTACCTTTTGCTCGTCCCTGAGCAAAGATAGACTCAGTGATAGATTAGGAGTTGCTACAATACTTTCACGCCTCATAAGTACACAAGCGTTCAAACAAAGACTCTCCTATGGTTTAGAGTGAACTATCCTGACTCAAGACTCACCCATATTACCTTGAACCATGGAGCTTATAGCTATCACTTAGGTCTTGGGTAGTTGAAAGATAGAACAGTTAAGTCAAGAACTATGCTACTTACTCTTTGATCAACTATTATTCTGGAGTTTTGCAAGATTTTCGAATAAAACTCAGAGTTTCCTTGTATGACACTCTCTAGTCTCTCATATGTGGTATTTTTGGATCCTCTCCAAGGCAAGTGAGTATGCCTTCTCTCTGCTCTCAGAATATGATATTTGTAGGACTAAGGCATAGTTGCCTTCTCTCTCTCACCCTACTTCTAATTGGCTTATGTGAAGCTCATAGGTGAGAAAGACAATTCAAACCTACTTACATGTATTGCATAATTAAACCGTGGATCCAGAGAAACTAATTATACAATCAAGTCATATGTGCATGTGAGTGAGGTGAAGTGAAGTGATATGAATGGAAGGGGTGATAACTGATGGTGAATATCTAATTCTACATTTGCTCCTTGGAGAAACATACCTCCCTAGTTTAAGGATAAGGACTTGGCTGTCTTCCTTTTCTTTTGCATTGGGACTTTTGTCCTCTTTCTTTCTTTTCTCATTTTAAGAGATCAGCCATCCCTTCTAATGTACTGATAACAATAGGGAGTATCAACTAAAACAATTGGATAAGTAGAATAAGACATAATGACAATGGATATTTTTGGGTATTCCCTCCTAGTGTAGGAGTAGAATATTTTTCTATGTGGATGTGGATGAAGGAATGCGTACTCCCAGGGTTGGAGCAGCATAAGTGCGTGTCTCTAGGATAGAAACAACATAAAGTGTAGTGCGTATATGTGGGTGTTACTTCCAAGAACAGAAGTAGCACATAGTGAACGTGGTGGATATAAGTGGTTGCATACTTCTGAGGACAGAAGTAGCTAAGATCAATGAATAGAGAGCACATAATATTAACTTTAATTGCATGACTAGTTCCTTAGGGTCTACATAGCTTTACTACCCTCAATGCTTATAGGTTAAAATATAAGTGGAGGTTTTCCTAATCTAGCAAGCATGAATATTTGGCTATGGTAGGAATTTAAACTCTCGTCAAAAAGGAACTCATCATGTAGTAATTTAAGATTTTCAAAATAAAATTCTCCAGAACTCTAGTATCTCTAGGAGCAAGATTGATAGCAGCTCAAGACCTTCCCATATCATATCCCTCAACTACCTAGACTTAGATTAAGCATTTGCTACCCACAAGTTTTAGGCTCAGAGCAAAATCTTAAGTCTAAACAATTGTGTCTAAAACTCAGGAGAGTACAAGGTTGAAAACTAGATACTTGCAAGGAATTATGGTAGAGCAACTATTCATCATCTCCATATAAGAGTTTATTCTAGAGGTTCATTTTAACAAATTCATTAAGATCTCTCCATAGCTAGCAAAATTAATCATGAAAGATAAAATATTTATTGGGTTTCTAAGATTATTCATCTTTTTATCTTGTCATAACACACTAGGAATAGATAGATGAGTAAGAGATACTTAGCTCGGTATACGGGGGTTGCTCTCTCCCAAGCTGGATGTTGACATAGTCTGTTGAGGTTGCTGACGGGCAATGAAGGCGTACTGGTCCTCCTAGAGTGTCGTAGGTGCTTGCTATTAAAAATAGCACTTGCCTGATCTGGACAGTAGTCTGACATGGGACAGGACGTCCTTCTACCTGTTAATTCTTCTTGATCCTTTAAAGCCTATGAAGCTCAAATAGACAACAAAGCTTGTGGAACTCATTAAGCGTTAGTAATAAACCTCTAAGCCTTGGGAGTTTAGAACTTTCTTGTAGTCATCTATATTTTAATAGGATCAATACATTTTTATGTTTTTCATATTTACGGTATGCAGACAAGGAAATAAATATGCTAAAATTTTTTTGTGCCTCCACAGTAGATAAGTATGTGAGCTGTTGCGTCACATATTAAATACATGGGGCTTAGCAATTTTCTAGATGCAATGCAAAAACATATTTATTTTCTTTTCTAATGCAGCAATAAAAATAAAGATGCAATCACTAATGTAATTAAGAGAAGTAAATATATAGGAAAATGCAGATAAATACCAAGTTACCTCTTGGCGTGGCGTTTAGTGATTTTAAGTCCTTCGAAACAGGAACTTCTTGTTCGCTTACTGATCGAGGAGCGCATCGGACGGTGCCATAGGTGTTGTGTCCTGTGCAGGATTTAATTCTGAATTTACCTTGGGCTTCCATTCCTGCCTTGTAGGTGATGGCGACTTGGAGGAGAGAGTGTCTGGAATCACTATCTCTTCTTCTGCTGGTTCTTCTTCCTTGACGATGCCTTCGTCAGGGTATTGATCTTTATATCTTGAAGCCTCTCATTCATAGTCAGCCCATCCATCTACAACATTCTTCTTCTTCTGGTGGCGAGTACATTGCCTTCTTCTTGACCTGTTCTTCTTGGGATCTTCCTCAATTATATAATTGCTATTAAAATGTAGGCATACCTTCTCTGAGGGGAATTGGAAATGAACCTCCCCTGTTCCAATGTATATGATGGCCTTGATAGTGTTGAGGAATGGTCTTCCTAAGATAATGGGTGGATCATATTCTTCTCCCATGTCAATGACCAAGAAGTCAGTGGGGACGTAGTGGTCTTCGATTTGGACAAGGACGTTTTTGGGTATCCTATCCATGAAGCGAAAGGATTGGTCCACGAACTGCAGCTGTGCATAGGTAGGGTCTAAAGGCATTGTACCATATAGGAATTCATATGTTAATTAGCCATGATGCTGACGCCTGATCCGGTGTCATAGACAGTGTTGTAGAAGTAGCATCTATTGGTGGAGCATAGAATGGTTGGGACACCTAGATCATCCTTCTTGATTAGATGTGGAGACTTGAGTAGGTGGTCATACTCCATTTAGATTGCCATGACCATCTGTGCTGTCTCAGTCTTCTAGGCCTTATGTTTGCCCTTGTTCTTGGTCTTGGCCTTATTCTGGGTGTTACGCTTATTTCTACCGCCAACTGTCTCCATTTGGGCAAGGATTGACAATGCCTTGTTCTTGAAAGAAAATGCTTCTCTGTTGCTCTTGATGTTGAAAGTGATCTTGGCATTGCTGGCGTAGATGATAGCTCCGATAGTGTTCAAGAATGGTCGTCCCACAATGATAGGTGACCTTTCATCGGTGCCAATGTTCACCACTGTGAAGTCTGCAGGGATGTACGAGTTGCCTACTTGTATGCAGATCTCTTCCATGATTCCCATAGGGTAGCAGAGTGATTGATCTGCAAGCTGCAAACACATGGTTGTACGTGATGAAGGATAATCGAAGAGTTTCTCGTATATCACCTTAGACATGATGTTGATGCTTGCACCGAAGTCACAAATTGCCTCATCGAAGTCTTCACTTCCAATAGAGATTGGAATGACCGGTCTCCCTAGATCACCTTTCTTGGTTGGTAGAGACGAGTCTAACCATGTTTCTTTCGAAGGGTCACTCTAGTAGCTTCCTGCATGAAAGATGTCTACAAAATTTTCAGTTTCTAATTCTCCTAGCTGTCCAAGAATCTTACCTTGATCATTGGCGGCAGCAAAAGGAGCAAGCAGTTGTAAATGAGATTCTAGCATCTTATTAAAGCTAAGTTGATTCTTGATAGCATTTGAAAAACTTTCCATTCTAATGTTAATTGATTCCAAAGTTTTATCATTAGATGCTAGCTTTTTAGATAGGCTATCCATTAGCTTACCCTGATTAAGCACTAACTCTCTTAAAGGTGGTTGATTAGTGTTATTGTAAGGATTATTACCTTGGTAATTACCTGAGTAGTTAGGCCACTGTTGCTGGTTCTAGCCTTGATTTTGCTGAGGAGGATAGTAGTAGCAGTTGTTGTTGTTGATGTAGTTCACGTCCTCCCTTAGCTCTGGGTAGTTTTATCACAACCATATTTTAAGAACAAAATAGGATGCATAAAAGGCTTATGTGCGCCCTAGAAATAGTCACACACATAAGTTGATAAATCTCAAATAGTACCATCACAATGTTTATTACATAGTGGAATAATAATTATTACATAATCTCAAACAAATAAAGATACTCTCGACAGAAGCACCACACATGGACACAGTCGACTGGTTGACTCCAAGCCTAGTACTCATAACGGTAGTCCTCATTCCAGTCATCTTCATTAGAATATCCTGAGGTGGTATGAAATAGCAAGAGTGAGCACATATCGTACTCAACAAGTATAACCAGGGGTTCATGAGTCTCAATTTGGTGACACTGGTTTGACTGCATTTAGCTTTTTATATAGATAGCATGTTTGTATTTAGATAGAAAATATCAAGGTAGCATAATTAATCCCATAACCACATGAGCAATGTATACAAGAATTTAAGAATAACACATATAAACAACATAATAAACCATCATTTATCATCATTAATCATGTTCATCAGTGTCCTTCTATTCCATCAGTTTTCCGAGCCGCTCGTATGCGTGGGCACGACTAGTATACCATATTTAACACTCTGCAGAGGTTGTACATCTTTACCCATGAGTCGTGATTTACCAATTCGCCTGAGGTTGCAAGTCTCTTAACCCCCTTCCTAGGGAGGCCGGCAGGAATCACTATGAAGCCTTTCAAAGGTTTTGTCTAACAAGTTAGGGCCATTAGATTCACTCGACAGACAGATATAGAGCCCCCCTTCCATGGCACATAACACGCAGCCTATACATACAGACAGATGCCGCACTATACCCAACGTGTCTAGCCATTCTTACGTCATTTAAGGTAACCGCTAACAAGCTAGAAAAAGATCCTCATACTGAGCTAAAACCAGAGCCATATAGCCCTCATGGTTGTACGAGTTATCCCAGCTTTTGCCAAGGGATAAGTCCTTATGGAGGGTCAAGATCAATCTAGCAAAAGCTAGAGTTCCTTCCACCCTTTATATTCAAGTTGCTAGAAATCTTATTTTATTGTTTATTGTATATCCAAATATTCTTACAAGATAATGGATTATAATCAAGCACTGGCAAGAACTACACCAAATGCATATCCAAATAGGTATCAAGGAATTCAAGATAACAATCATCTATAATTTTGCTAGGGTTGTCAAGGTGGACACATGCATATGATATATGTATTAAAAGTGTGTAGGTAACAAGGATAGTACCAAGTTATACTTGCTTTGATCAAAGCTCTCCTGAGCATGTTGCTGGTCGTCAAAAGCTTGTTCTTGCTCAACAACGTACGACTCACCGTCTATTCCCAAACATCAATCAACAACACACAATCCAATGGAGACAATCACACACAAAGCAAACAAGCTATAATTAGAACATTACACCAACAGTGGTAAATCAAATATAAAAGTTTATAAAATATTCTACGTAGCGCTACGATCACACAACGTAAAGTTCACGAAAATCGAAATTAAAACGTAAAAATTATGAATTTTCTAAGATTTCCTATAGATAAATAATTAATTAAATGCTACTGCAAAACTAAAAAGTTCCAAAACAGTGAAATAATACTACTAACATGTAGAGCATGTAAATACGAATCTAACGAAATTTGAATGAACAAAAACGGAGTTAAAACAAGTATTTTATAAGCAAAACAAATTCAATGGCAAAACTGTAAATAGAAGAAAGCGTATTTCAATCAACCCGGTGAGGAATACGTTTTCGAAGTTGGAAAACGAAGTCCTGCTAGGGGCGCCGAGGACTACGGGTTTAAGGGGCGCTGAGGACTACGGGTTTAATATATAAAAGTTCCAGGGACTCTTAATGAAAAAGTACAGCGAAGGGGTATCCTTCTATTTCAAACGTGGATCATCCATCCGACGGCTGAGATCCACCAAGGGGGAAACAGGCGGCGGGCCGGCTGACTTCCAGGGCTCCGACACGGCAGGGCCATTACCGCGGCCTGGGAGCTTGCTGGTGTTAGCCATTTACGCGATTTAGACCACGGTTTGACAAAATAAAAACATAGAAGCGAAGAGAAACTCCCTATGAGCTCACCTAGGCACTCGGTTTGCGTTGGGAAGGGGGTGGGAGTGCTCACCGTGGTGGAGAGCGAGTACGGCCATGACAAGATCCAAAAGCGCGTGGTTTAGGGCGGCTAGGGCTTGGTTTCGTGATTTAGATGCAAAGGGGAGTTTGCTACGGTGATTAGGGGCTTAAAAGGGCGCCGTTTAGCCGATTTGGCAAGACATCCTGGTTTCCCAGGGATTCGTTTGGTGATGGAGAGTTTCCCGGCCGAGTCTGGTTCGAAGATGACTGGAGGAAGAAGAAAGGAACACGCTGACATGCGGGCCCTGGTTGTCGGTCAAAGAAAGTAGAGGGAGGGGAGGGTCAGCGCGCGGCTGGGCTGCCTGGCCGCAGATGGGCCGCTTGCGAGCGCGCTGGGGACGGGGGATCAAGGCCGAGTGGGGGGAAAAGAGCTGGCATTTGCCTGGGCCGCAGGGGGGTGGGAAGCAGGCCGGGGGGGCTGGCTGGGCCGAAAGGCCACCAGGCCGAGGACAGGTAAGCCTTCTCCTCTTTTTTTCTTTTTCTATTTTATTTTCCAAATCCTTTTCCAATTGAACTTTTGAGCATAAATAAATACCAACCAAAGCAATCAACACAAAAATAAGATATGCTCCATCATGTATGAATAACCAAGTTTCCATCCCTATGTTGAATTTTTAATTTCAACAAAAAATTATTTCTTTACTAATTTAAATGCTCACAAAATATTCAAATAAATCAAATTAAATCCTATTAATTGAAAATCAAATTTTGGGTGTTACAAGTTGGTACCTATATGCCCAGTTTCTCCACAATCTTCACAAGTCATGCCAGAACCATGATTGTGCATGACTTCTTTCTTTTTGAAGGTTCTATCGTCATGTCTTTTCATCAGCAGGTCCATCTTGGTAGCTAGCATGTGTAACTCCTTGAGCTGGTCCACTCCTCCACCTCTCTTGTGGGTCTGAGTTCTTTCTTCACTCCAACCTTGATTGGAGGTCATCTTTTCCACAAGAGCAGTGGCTTGAGAGATAGTAAGTGATAAGAATGCTCCTCCAACAGCAGCATCCAAGGTTTCACGAGTGCTGTTGCTGAGCCCATGATAGAATGTTTGCATGAGCAACAAATTCTCCATCCCATGATGAGGACACTCGAGTATGTAATCTTAAAAGCGCTCCCAAGCTTCTAGGACTGTCTCATCATGTTATTGCTGAAAGCTCGATATCTTCCCACATAGAGCGTTGGTCTTGCCTGTGGGAAAGAACTTCGCTAGGAAATTAGTGGAACATAGTGCCCATGTAGTATTCTTCTCCTTATTGGCGTAGAACCATTGCTTCGCTTTTCCCAAGAGTGAGAATGGGAAAAGGCGAAGTAATATAGCATCTCTGGGGACGTCCTTGATAGTGAAAGTGCTGCAAATCTCCAGGAAGTGTTGGAGATGAGCACTAGCATCTCCATGGGCCTTCCTGTAGAACTGGCTTGCTTGCACCATGTTGATCAGTGCCAGCTTGAGCTCAAATGACCCATTAATGTCCACAGCTGGTCCAGTATGGATGTTGGCCATAGTAGGAGCTAAGAACTCACAAAGTGACTTGTCAGCCATGGCATCAATCTCTGGTATTAAACTTTGAGTAGGTTGATCTTCTGACTTATGAGGATTGGCAAGCTGAGATGTTGATGATGTTGATTGATTCCTTCTCAACCTAGCCTTTGTCTTCCTGATCAATGTTTCTGTATTATCAACGACGTTATCTAGGAGATCAAACCTGTGCATACGTTACCCTGCATATGATACAAATAGACAAAAAGACAAGGGTAAAGCTACATGAGTGAGAAGGGTGGATGGTGCTCAATCCATGAGTTGATGCAGTGATGCTCATTATCCTTTATTGCTTTCACCTTCCTCGGTAACAGCACCAAAAATGCTTGTTGACACTTCTTAATGCAACTACTAAAAATAGACTCTTAAACCTATCCCTACCAATGGCGTCAAAATTACTTAACATCACTGAAGCTAGGTTGTCATCCCTAACATAATGTAGAAGTGCTTGTATTACATCTATATGCTTTTCTAGGAATAAATAAATAAATAAAGGATCTGCAAGCGCATAGAGATAATACCGATGTAGCATTTTAACCAGGAGTATTTCAAGTATCATTATTTATATTTTTACCACTGGAAAGGGACTTGTATTGGATAATGAGCAATAAACACTACATGTAATCATGGAGACCTTAACCATGTCTTTATCTATCTCTCATACACGGTAAGTGTCACATAAGATAAATATATGAATATAAATAATAAGTGACTGAGGATAAATAAGAGTTCATAGCCATAAGATAAACATGATAATCATCTCAATTTAGATTACTCTAAGTCTATAGCACTAGCATGGTATTAGGACAATATACAAGAATAAATGCTAAGTATCCTAACTATACTGTCAAAGCATACTATGATTAGTGCAAGTACAACTAGCATCATCACTAGAAAAGGTTATATCTATGTATAGTGATATTAGCAAGAAAGATCATGAACATAGCAAAAACTTCCCTGTAATAATGGTGCTCTACAATCCTTATAATCGGAAGAAGGAATACAAAGGACTCAAAAGGACTGTCACTCCCATGATCTACCTCAAGCTCCGGAACATAAGGGGTAATCACAGATAAATACGGTCTAGGCACCTTGCCTACACAATATCTATCACTTACCCATCGGCCTAATGAGTAAGTGCTATACGATCCTATGCATAAACATAATTATAATCTAACTACGCTAAGCATATAATCAAAGTAGACTAAGAACAATATAATTAAGAACATAAGCAAATAGTATAAAGTCAATTCCAATATAATTAAATAGATCAAAGTCATATTTATAGTATCAAGAACTAATATAAATACAACAAAGAGAATAAGAGTTTACCAAGAACTGAATATTGACCCAGACTCCAAGATTAACTTAACTCCTTCTAGATCTATTCCTATATAGCTTTGCTAAATAACTATAGAGATCTAATTGAGATGGTGGCTAAGAATCCTCTAGAGACAGATCCATTTGACAGACCCCTCTCTATCTAATTAAGAGAATAATGAACTCTTCTATTTCTTCTCCTCTACAAGGGGGCAGGGTTTTTATTTATAGCCCCCTAGGAAGCACCATAGCCCTTGGATTAAACTAACTTAATCATGCGCTTAAGATTAATCCTCAAAGTCGGTGGAGGCAGGACCCGTGAGGTTGAAGCTGATTGGCTTCTGCCCCTGGTGGCCTCCCTTGATAGGGTGGGGCGCCCGCCCCTGCCCTATGGTAGGTGGGCCCCACCTTTCAAGTGAAGTCTTCCCAAGCCTTCTAGAGTATTCCTGAGTTGACGTTTCACGTGTTCTCTCTATGTAAATCTGACATGTGGACCTCCTTTGGTTCTTATTCTGATAACCCCCTGTAGAAATAGATAATCACTAGAACTTGTTGAATTATGTTAGTGATAACCCCTATAGCTAGATAGTATTCTCATTTTAATCCTTTCTCATGCTATGTTGACAGTTAAAAAGAGTGCTTATCTACCATCAACAACCCTATAGGGTGCGTCTGTTGCCTTACCCAAAGAGTTTGGAAATATGGCTTCCTCCCTAGAGGTGTCTAGGGTTAAGACACCGGACACTTCGAAGCGTCCTGTGCGAGCAGGTTTTCAAAGTACAACTAGCCATTGGAGAGGCATCAGACTCTTTGCGGAGAGCGTCCGGTGCATAGGATTTCTACTAATTTTGTGTGGCCAACTCTTGGACCTAATGGGGAGTATTTATACTTCTCCACCTTGTCCAAGATAGCACTGTTGCCCATTTGTTCAGTTGAGAAACACCTTGTAGTGCAAAAGAGAAGCAAGAGCCTAGAGAGGATTGAAAATTGAGTGATTTCTTGAGAGACCCTTTAGTGAGTTCCAAGAGTTCAAGTGTGCATTCACAACTCTCTAGAGCCTTGATTGGGTTAAGTGAGAGTTCTTTGCTTGTTAGTCTTTGTGATTGCCATCACCTAGATGGTTCGGTGGTGATTGGAGGCACAAAGATTGAAGGCACGAAGATCACCCGGTGTTCTTGTGGGTGGGTCGTGTCAAGCTTGTGAGCGGTTGTGGGCGATTCACTGTGACAGAGTGTCAAAGAATTAGCCCGTAGAGAGCACTTGGTCCTTGCACGGACCAAGGGGGAGCAAGAACCTTGCGTGGGTGCTCCAACGAGGACTAGGGGAGAGTTGCGACTCTCTGATTCCTTAGCAAAACATCACCATGTTCCTCTTCCTGCCATCCCTTACATTCAAGCATTTAGTTGAGCACTTTACATTCTTAGAATTGCCTTGCTAGAATAGGATTGGAACTAGGTTATAAAACTTTTATCTGATAGCTCTCTAGAACACACTTAGGCACAAGGGGTTGAATTGAGGCTTATAGGTTGCTTAAATTTTTAGAGAAACCTAATTCAACCCCCGCTTGGGCATCTTGATCCTTTCAATTGGTATCAGAGCCGAGTGCTCTTTATTTATGCTTCACTGCCTAGAGCAAGATGTCTCACGGGGATGGACCACCACCCATGTTTGAGCATGATCACTTTCCATATTGGATAATATGGATGGAGTCATACCTCAAAGCTTGTGATGTTAAGTGCCTAAAAGCCACGACCAAAATATTTGCTCCTCCAGCTAAGGACACAGCTCTTACTCTACTTGAGCAAGAGAACGAAAAGTGGAATGCAAAGGACAAACACCACATTTTTAGAGGTCTTTGCAAAGAGGTGTTCAACCGTGTGCGGAACCACAAAGATGCCCATGAACTATGAATAAAACTTTGTACGCTCCATGAGGGATCCAAGAGTGAGCGTGAGGAGCGATTCCATCTTGTTATGTACAAGCTTAACACATTCAAAATGCTTCCCAAAGAAGATGCTAATGAAATGTATTCTCGCTTGAATGTGATTGTAGAGGAGCTCAATGGACTTGGACTCAACAAGATGAGTCCGATAGATGTAGCGAGGAAGATATTGTGTCCTACCCATTGACAAATATGGGCACATAGTCACGATGCTTCATCCAGAAGATCTCTCAACCACCACACCAACATCTATCTTGGTGAAGATCAACACTCATGAGATGTACATGCATATCAACCCCCAAGATAGCTCCTCATCATCGAAGAAAGAAAAGAAAGACTTGGCTCTCAAGGCCGCACACAAGGGAAAGTCTAAGAAGATTGAAGTTGATGTATCACCAACTTCAAGTGATGGTGATTGAAAGCCCAAGTTTGGTTTTGGTAATTAATGACACCAAGTTGCTAATGCCTTGTGTTTAAGTGATTTGAGTTAGGCATAGCAACACATGCGATGAAGGAGCAAGGTGGCATGGATAGGTGGCCACATGATTACAAAGAGATGAAGCATGATGTGGAGATCATGATGATAGACAAGAAAGAAAGTGAACAAGGCAAAAGTATAAACATAGGGTTTTGCTTTTGCCAGTCTTAGTTGAGTAGAGAAGTAGTTGACCGGATTTAGGATAGATAGCCGACTATCAAGAGGGGAAATCATGGTCATCTCTTGAATCAAGTGCTATTAGGTTCATATCTTGAGCATATGCATTAGGATCTAGTAAATTGCTAACTTAAATCCTTTGATAAGATGTTTGTGAAAAGCTAACACACATGCACAAGTGTTGTGACACCTTTGTGTTGGCACATGGAAGCAAGGGAATGAGTTGAAAAAGGATAGGATGAAGTTCAGCTGCTAAAATTATCTTTAGAGGTTTTCTGTGAGGCACCGGACTCAAGAATAGTACCCATTTTGAGTCCGGTGTAGAGAGTCCGGTGAGAACGCTGTCGCAGGGAGTCTCTAAGTTTGCATCTGGTTTGGACCGGACGTGTCCAGTGCTACACCAGACGCGTCCGATGTGTGCGTCCGGTGCTGTGTCATTTCACGGAGCTCTCTGAGTTTTCGTATGGTCTCAACTGGTTGCGTCTGGTGTTTTCTAAATTGAGAGTCTAGTGCCGTGTCTCAGTTGGCGGCAACGGTCATTTTTCAAATGGTCGCGAGCACCGGACGTGTCCGATGTGAACTAGGACGCATTCGGTGTGCACAATTCTAGCCCAAGGAAAATGACCAACGACTCTTTTCTCGAGGGGGCTTATAAATAGAAGGTGGCAGTTTTGGGGGTCTCTCTCTTGGACATTTGATTACTTGAGACATACATTGAGCTAGAGAACACTCCCTCCACTCATCTCCTTGCTTGATTGCTAATACCAATGAGATTGAGTGAGATTCAAGTGCATTGCATTGAGAGTTGCATCTAGTGGCACTTTATATTTGAGTTTGTTGTGGATTTCTTGTTACTCTTGGGTGTTTCCCGATGCCCTAGATGACTTGGAGCAGCGGTGGTGTTGAGCTCGTGATTGGAGATTGTTTCGAGCCTCACCAAGTGATTTGTGAGGGGTTCTTGAGCCTTCCCTACAGGAGATCACAATTGGCTACTCTAGTGGATTGCTCGTGGCTTGGAGGATCTCCATCTTGTGAGTGGATGTGTGGCACCCACTGAGGGTTTGGCTTTGGATTGCCAATTAGCTCGTGATCCATCAAGTTGGTGTATCGCCACAACTAGGACTAGCTTGACAGGAAGCAAGTGAACCTCGGTAAAAATCTCGTGTCATCTCTTGCCGAGGATTCTCTTATAATTGTGATTGATTGATTAGTTATATATCTACTCTACAACATTGATATAACAATCACTCCCCTCTCCTTTACTTATGTGCACACCTTGCTAGTTGTGTAGCTTGTTTAGCTTAGCTATCTTGTTTAGGAGTGTAGCTAGCTTCTAGTTGTGCTTTCTTGTAGTAACTTAGTGTTTAGCTTTCTTGCTAGACTTGTGTAGGTGGCTTGCATAACTTAGTTGTGCTAGTGCTAGAATAAATTCACCATTTGTTTTACTAATCAACTTGTCTAGTTGAAGTTTGTAGAAAATTTAAATAGCCTATTCACCCCCCTCTAGCCATTTAGACCTTTCAAGTGGTATCGGAGCCAAGGAACCTTTTATTTGAGGCTTAACAACCTTCGATGATGAAATGACTCTTAGTTTGCATAACAACAACACCAAGAAGGCACCTTACTTTGATGGCATAAATTATGCATATTGGAAGGTCAAGATGACCGCCCATCTCAAGTCAATCAATAAAGAGGTTTGGAAGGTGACCGAAACAAAGTTTGAGGTTGCAAATGAGAATGCACCAACACCGGTCGAAGAGAAGAAGCTACAATGCAATGATATCTCTACTATAATTGAAATCTTCTTCAAGTCACCTCCCTCCTTCAAGATCAACGGCTCACAACATACCAACTACAAATCCAACGTCTGAGATTAAGATATTAGAAGCCGCTTCCAACTATCCCCACGCCCGCCCGCGCGCTCAATGTCGCAGGATCAAGCCCAATCACCTACAAGCGAGCTCCCAAGTCACAACTCGCAACCTCCTTTCTCCCCATCGCTATCCTCTCTCTCTCTTCGAGATACGCATCCGGGTGGATCTGTGCCGCTGGACATGGCAACCGCATGAGGGCGGCGCAGGGTTGGGCCACGCTGCAGGTGGGGGGCTAGATGGGGGCTCCACGACGAGGGTTTGGGTTGCGGCAATGGTCTTATCCGAGGTACGCAGTGCGTGATTCAATGATTGGGTCACGGAATTGGGGGGAGAACCGCGGCTCGTCGGGCCTCCGCTGTGGGTGACCCTGTGGCTGGGGGCGCCGCCCCCCTGGCTAGAGCTGCTATTGTGCTGGTTTGGGGCGCACCTCCCCTGGCCGCCGTTGTCACCGAGCTAGGCCACACGAGACTGCCACCGGGCGAGGCCGAGCCTCGCCATGGATGGCCCCGTCGCGGTATTCAAGTGCGTGGGCGTCGACGGCATGTGGTTTCGGGCGCGTGGGCGGCGGCGGCTGGTTCGTGGCGTGCAGGCAATGGTGGTGGCTGGTTCATGGCATGCAGGCAGCAATGACGGCTGAATCCCAGTGTGCAGGCTACAACCTGACCATCTCAGGCCTCCTCCACTATGGTACACTGCATGCTGATGTGTAGATCCTCAAACCCTAATATTAGCTTCCTGCCATGGCTGTGATTAACGCTAAACCCTAGCCCCTCTTGCTTTGGAGCCATGAGATCCACAATGCAACCATGTCAATCTTACCATCAGAGAACCATTGTGGATGAAAAATCAAATGCTTGTGCTTCCTTGACCATAATGGTGTTGATGTTAAGCCAAGAAATGACAATTGAGCTTCAGCCGTCTTGGTGACTTAAAATTTTGAGGTATATACTTTCTGACTTTATGTCAACAATTGTTCTCTAAAAATTTTCTGCAGTTTTCTTTTGAAGAAGAGAGAGTTATGAAGTGTGCGAAATTAGCGAAAGCGTGGTGCAACATGTGAAGGCTGCAATTGAATTGCTCGCTGCCCGGTGAGAACTGACGAATGATTACTAACTAGAAATGTTTATGCTATTTTCCTAAAAATTTGTTGATAGCAACTATACTATTTTTTTGTTCTTTCACTCTGTAGTATGAACTGGATATCTAGCCTAAATGTATAGTCTGTTGATCACACAAACAAAATGTGGCAGAACCCCCTAAGTGTTTATGCCCACCGACACGTGTCATTGTCCTAAGGACCTCTGACGGTGATGCCGGGAATCCTCCCACTTTAGAAGTCCGATGAGCATCGCTGGACGCTCATTCCACTGCTACCTGTGGCGTACTAAGCAGGCTCGTCCTGACCACTGGTGATGGTCAATTAACGAGAACTTCTTCT
>Ga0182004_10001613_pt1 | contig 16772 bp, 9 predicted proteins | sample Sormic07211540_1_FD_120479 | JGI IMG/M metagenome (GOLD analysis project Ga0182004, IMG submission 120479) | Endophyte microbial communities from Sorghum bicolor roots, Mead, Nebraska, USA - 072115-40_1 MetaG | ecosystem: Host-associated > Plants > Roots > Unclassified | place: USA: Nebraska...
TACAGATGGGTACAAATACACATGCCAACTCATGCCCATTAAAAAACCTATACCTACAGTTGGGTACAAATATGTACCCATACACGTGCCCGACAAAATACAGTCCAATAAAGGACTGTCAGCTTATTCCTACCCTCGCCACCCTTTTTTATAGTGTATGTAAGCATACAGTGTTCAATCTGTTGGTGAGGTGGGACTAATTAGTGGAGTGCTACTTATATGGTAGCCCTGTAAGCCTCATGTGCTCGTTACGTGCACCAAGGCCCATTACCATGGGGAATATCGAATGTGCAAACATGTAGGGAAAAAAGTCTATTTTTTCTCCCTCAACTTTTACGAAAGTCTGATTTTCCTCCCTCAATTTCAAAACCGGATAAACCACCTCCCTCAACTTTTCACACCGTGCATTTTATCTCCCTGGAGCGGCTTCGAAGGTGGTTTTGCTACAGCGGTAGTGGTTTTGTCTTTTTCTTTTTTAATTATTTCGGCTGAATCTTTGAAAAATCATAGTAAATCAAAAAAATCATAAAATAGAAAATCCAATTTTATTGGACTCCACATAAGTAGATATACACAATGAACATATAATATAATATGCTTTAATATAAAGTTTTTGCTATAAAGGTTTTGTATTTTTATTTTTTATTTATTTTGGCTAAATATTTGAAAAATCTTAGTAAATTATAGAAAAATCATAAAATACAAAATATAATTTTGTTAGACTCCACATGAGCATATCTACATAGTAAATATATATTATGGTATGCTTTAGTATAAGTTTTTTGTTGTAGCTTTAGATATATGCTTTTCTGTAATTAATGAAATATTTCATAGTTGGAGCTTCTATAATTATTTTGTCGGACTAAGGGGGTGTTTGGCACTGCTCCACGAACTCTGCTCCACAAACTCCACCGTGGAGCAGCTCCGCAAAAAACTAGAGTTTGTGGAGTACCTCTTTAGGTGCTCTCACAACTTCACCTTTTTTCCTCGAACTCAGTGCATAGAGCTGAAACCGTTTGGCTAAAAAACATGTAGCGGAGCTAAAAAACATGAGCAGAGCAGTCCCAAACACCCACTAAAACATACATATATTATATATTCATTGTGTATATATACTCATGTGGAGTATAAGAAAATTAGATTTTATATTTTATTATTTCTCTATGATTTACTATGATTTTTCAAAGATTCAGCCAAATAAATATAAAAAAAGGACAAAACCATACCATATTATATGTTTACTATATAGACCTAATTATGTAGAGTCCAACAAAACTATATTTTCTATTTTATAATTTTTCTATGATTTACTATGGTTTTTCAAAGATTCAGCTGAAATAATTTAAAATGAAAAAAGACAAAACCAATATAGCAAAATCGCCTTTGAACCCGCTCTAGAGAGGTAAAATGCACGGTTTAAAAAGTTAAGGAAGATAATTTGTCTGGTTTAGAGTTCAGGAAGAAAAAATGGACTTTCGTGCAAGTTTAGGGAGGAAAAATAGATTTTTTCAACATGTAGCCGTGAAGGGCATTTGGGCGGGCTAGTAGTGGGCCTAGGTGCATATGCATGTATATTCAAGTTGCCAAAGCCCTAGTACGTAGCGCATGTGGGTACGGTGCCCAAAAATACAAGGCACCATTTACTTCTATTTTTATCCCTCATGAATTATTTTTTCTGTTTTTTAGTTCTGTTTGTGCATTTCTTTTAAGTAACTTTCTATTTGCATAGGTATATGATAAGTAAAATGTTTTTATATATTAGGTTTAGAAAATCTATAGGTTTTCGGGTTTAGATACAATGTTTCCAAACCTATGTCCATAGACACACTAAATTTAGCTTCTTGGTCGATAGCAAACCTATAAAGATAAATTGATCCAAAGCCATATTCTTATCTTATAGAGTAAAAACCCATTGGTTTCCGGTTTCGGTCCTGTTGCCATCTTTAGGCTCTGTTTACATTGGAGATGAAAATTTTTTAGGTGTCATATCGGATGCGTTGGAAAGATGTCGGGAGGGGTTTTTAGAAACTAATAAAAAAACAAATTACATAGCTCGTCTGAAAACTGCAAGACAAATATATTAAGCATAATTAATCTGTCATTAGCACATGTAGGTTACTGTAGCACTTAAGGCTAATCATAGACTAACTAGGTTTAAAAGATTTATTTCGCATTTTTCAACCAAACTGTGTAATTAGTTTATTTTTAATTTACATTTAATGTTCCATGTATGTGTCCAAAGATTCGATGGGATGGATAAAAAAATTTTGGGTGGGGAACTAAACAGGGCCTTAGAGCAACTCCAGTAGTAGCCCCAAAACTAGGCCTATACTTTTAATTGGGGTGCTCCTCCTATTTCTTGGGGCTCAACTTTTTTGCTTCAACTCCAACAGTAGCACCTAAATTTGGGCCACCAAACCTATTCCAGAGAGAATGACAGAAGGGACCCACTCATCATTATCTTTTTCTTCTTTCTCTTTCTTTTTTCTTTGGACAGGGACACAATTAGAGCATCAAGTCGGTTACCGTATGGTGTCATGCACATGCAATGAAAGAGAGAGAGAGAGCGCACTGGGGCTAGAACACACGATGGAGGATGGGGGCTCTTCTGTTGGGCCAACAGGAATGGGGCCTGGGGAGAAATATGGGTGCTCAATCAAATATGGGTCGGACCTGCTGGAGTAATGTTTTTAGCCTGAGCACGCATATTTAGTTATATTAGGGCTTGAGGTCCTACTGGAGTTGCTCTTAGGCTTTGTTTACTTGCACCCAAAAACTTAAATTTTTTTTAAGATTATCTGTCACATCGAATCTTTAGACGCATACATAGAGTATTAAATATAGACGAAAATAAAAACTAATTGCACAGTTTGATCGAAATGTATAAGACAAATCTTTTGAGCCTAGTTAATCCATAGTTGGACAATAATTACCACAAACAAACAAAAGTGCTAAAATTTTCTCATCACAGACTAAACAGGGCCTTACACCTGCGGCGTGCCATTAACCTCCGGTTAGGCCAGTCTCAATGCATGTTTCATGAGAGTGTCATGCACATTAAATAGGATGCCACATAAACATAATTGCTGACTTGGCAGGATTATTAAATGAAGGAGTTTCATCAGATGAGAGAGAAGTTTCATCCTTAGGCCTTGTTTACTTCCACCTAAAAACCCAAAATTTTTCAAGATTCTCCGTCACATCAAATCTTTAGACGTATGCATGGAGTATTAAATATAGACGAAAATAAAAACTAATTGCACAGTTTGGTCGAAATTGACAAGATAAATATTTTGAGTCTAGTTAGTCCATGATTGGACAATAGTTACCACAAACAAACCAAAATGCTACAGTATCGCGAAATATTTCCCATGAGCAACTAAACACGGCCTTATAAACTATTGACACCGGGCTTACGAGGCAGCGCAGCCGTCGTCTCCTCTCTCCTTTCTTGCCCCGAGGCGCCGCCACTCCACCGCTCGCGGGCATGCCGTCCCAGCCCGCGCCGGACTCCACCGGCGGAAGCCCCCGGATCCCGGTGGCGTCCGCCGAGGCTGTCCGCCGCGTAGTCGATTTTTTCAAAACAAATGGAAAACTCCGCTCAGTCACAGGCGCAGCCGTCTCCTCTCCTTTGTTGCCCCGCGGCGCTGCCACTCCGCCGCTCGCGGGAATGCCGTCCCAGCCCCCGCAGGGCTCAACCGGCGGAAGCCCCCGTATCTCGGCGCCGTTCCAGCCCGCGCCGGACTATACCGGCGGAAGCCACAGGACCCCGGCGCCGGGCTCCATCGGCGTAGTGCCCCGGATCCCGGAGCTCTCCGCCCAGGCCGTCGACCGCATCGCGCGGAAATGCGTACGCGCCTCTCACCCTCCCGGTCTCTCAGTTTTCGTCTTTGCGCGCTGTGGATTCCGGTGGACTAATGTGTTCATTCGCTGCGTTCAGATTATACTCGTCGATTGGTGGCTGGAGAGAGTGGAGGGCGAGGAGGGCAAGATCCGCGTCGCTGGAACCACGTTCACCCCGCGAATGGCCGAGCAAATGAGGCATCTCCTCCGCGGTTCCATTTATCGATTTCGTGTTCCCAATTACCCTTCCAAATGTGCTTTAGTTGTGCATCCTGTTTGTAAAAAAAATTGATCCCTTCCTTTGTCCTCAATTACAGAAATTCAGTAGATCGGGAATATAATATTTTTCTTTGGCAATTTGAGAAATTCAATGGTAGCAAGAAAAAAAAATGCCAAACGATTTCCATTGGTACTCTACCATTGATCTCACGATGCTGTAGCCTACTATGCAAACAGGAAAGGAGCATCGTCCTCAAACATGAGAATGGCAGTCCGAGTGTTCAGATCTTCTGCCATTGTGAAGCGCCATGATTACACCTCAATTGAGTCCGAGGATGGTTACCAGATAGAAATAGGACACTGCTTGAATATTCCCAAAACACGCGAGAATGGATTTTCTGAAGAGGTAATTGCTATGATTGGTCTCCAGGGACTGGTGTTTCAGAAGGTGCATTGCTACTATGGACAGCTCTGTGCACCAGTTTGTTATATTCTTTTTGCTTTAATACTTTAGATACCCATCTAGCTGATCCTAGGTAATTTAATTTCTTGGAGTGCCTTAAGAAATGACCAGCAAATTCTCATCTGTATGTATATCCATGACTTTATGTAGGTGTGCGAAAGCTTTGATTTTGGATTTCCAGATCTATGGCAAAGGCTTGTTAATCCAAAGATGGTGCCAGATGATGAACATGCACTATCACCATCAGAAACTACTACTGGTCCACCAAGTCCTTCAGTTGAAGATTACATGGCAAAATTCTTAAGTGACAGCTTTAGCAGTAAAATCGGATTTGATTTCACAGAGAATGATTTCGACTCAGGTTCCATCAGCTCCGACTCAAAAGTTGATGGCAACATATTGGCACCATCCAAAATTTCGTCAGTTGTGAATGAAGGTTACAGGAGCACAGTAGGTTGTGGTCAGGCTAAGAAAGATGCTAATATTCAGCAAGAGAATATGCCCAGCTGTTCAAGTGAGCATGCAATGGTTACTCCAAAATTTGGGAAAGATTCAGTGAACCTTGGGACTACGGATGCATTAGAACTACCAACTGAAGGGATGACTCCAAAGTTTGGAGCTATTCGAGGCTCAGAAGACAGTATTGGCAGGAGATTACGAAGTGGCAAAGTTTTGCCAATTGGTGGACCAATGAAGAAGCAGAAAAAGATCCAGCAGCAGATGGTTAATCAAGGAGCTACACCTGCTGCGGATCTGACTTCTCATGAAAATGTAGGTCGAATTTTACACCTTGAATAAATCAGTTAACAACAGTTAATCTAATTTAGTATAATATTCTTTTGACACCCTGTCACCCTGATACTCGTTTTGGCTTGTGATTCACCCTTTACTCTGATCACAACATTTTTAGCACCCTACATTTATTATCTATTATTATGTGCATATCACCATCCATTGTTGTAGGTTTACACAATGCATAATATCCTGTTGCCACACCTTAGTTTCCTGCTATGTTACACGTATACGTCCAGGAAACCGTGTATCGTGTATCCGATATGTATCGGACGCGGATACGTGTCTGATACACCAGGATATGTATCCTCGGAGTATCTGATACACCAGAATTATGGATACGTGGGCTGATACGTATCGGCCTTGTGGATAGGGCCCAGCCCAGAAACAACCCTTCCTCTGTGCCCGACGCCCTAAGCCTCCATCTGATACCCGCACGCCCGTGACTTGCGCCGCATCCCGGGACTCTGCAACCCCGCTTGCTGGCCGCCAACGACGAGTTGCCGCCCCTGCAACATGGATCTAGGCTCCAGCAAACTTGCGTGAGTTAATCCCCTTCCTGTTCCTGTTGCTTGATTTTTTTGCTCCCCACTTCGTCTTCCTCTCCCCATTCTCGACCTGTTCTATTTCTGCAGTGCAGTTAGTGATTGTTGCTTGATTGCTTGTATGCACTATGCAGTAGATGGTGTCTCCAAATGTTGGTCTAACCCACCCTTATCAACAAAGGTGGGACTAAATCATCCACTTTATCTCATAACATGCACATGGGCCACTACGGGCCAAATTCCAAATTGGGCTGGGTGTGACATATACCCCCCTCAAAGGACCCGACGTCCATGTCGGTCCAACATACCCACAACCGGGCAAACAATGACCAGGAATGTTCCCTCTTAGCACACGCGACTGTACTCCAGTGCCGGCACATGTGCCACGCTGTGCACCCCGCAGGGCCTACATGCACAATGAATCCTATGTTCGCGCCCTGACTCGCACGTGCCCGTGGCTGCCAAGGTCGGCTTCGATACCATTTGTAAAGCCCCAAAGTCTAAACAGCTCAGATCCACTGACACGCTGAGCGAACCACACCTACCATCATCCACTTATGCTTTCGTCCTTGCTTCACGTAAAAGGATTAACCCGAGGATGGTGGGATGGACTCTAGAAGCCCTATATGTTGGTCTAACCCACCCTTATCAACCAAAGTGGGACTAAATCCTCCACTATTATCTCATAACATGCACATGGGCCACCACGGGCCAAATTCCAAATTGGGCCGGGTGTGACACCATAGTTGAGGGGCATAGTGGTATGCCTGTTCATGTTCTGTTAACATTTTACTGATCATTTCCAGTCATATCAAGCTTTGCTGGAATGTTGTCAAGTAATCATGTGACTTGTTGAATTGTTAATGGGCAAAGACATGTATGGCCTATTGGGTAAATCTCATTAGATGATAATAATTGCAGGATTTTTCAGCTGCTGAGGTTGTCGTTAAAGAAAATCTGGGATCAGATGATTCATGCGGTAAAGGTCAGTTGATAATCTACAGAATTTCCACTTATTCTTGAGCACTAGTCCTGTCCATCATATCACAAAGGTTGGTTTAGGAGCTAAATGCCACTAACTCTGTTTTCAGTATGTTGGCTCTGACCAACTCGCAAAAAGTAAGAAGGCTATGTATCAACTCGCAAAAAGTACTAATAACAAACTATTGACAGTGACAGGACAAGGAAGAATAGCAGAAGGGAAGGGGAAGAGGAAGAGGAAACGGGTGTAGGCACGTCTCTTCTCGAACTGGGTGTGAAACTTGTGTACTGTTTGTTTCTCAGCTTGAGTAGCTAACTTGTGTTGATGGGCCGTGCATGCCTTGGGCAGATGGTGCAGGTTCAGTTACTACCCATGATCCTTTTGTGTGGGTTGTTTTTCGCCAGTCATTGTCAAGGTAATTTGTAGGGTCGGTAGTGGGGCAGTTCAGGCCAGATTTATGTTTTAAATTCTAGTTTTGGGTGCGGGTGTGGAGGCTCCACCCGAACAAATCTACCCTGTTGCCATCCCTAGTAATTTTGCAACCTAAACCCACTACATATCGTTAATTTTCTAAAAAAAAATATCAAGCAGTACATCAAATTAATAATTTCGTACTCATACAATACCTACTTTAACAATGTGTTAGGCTACAATGCAAACATATATTCTTGCACAACTGTAGAGAATATGGCCTTTATGCCATATTCCTTTGTGGTTTTGACGATCAAAATATAAACAAGGCTAACATATGTACTGAGTTTGTGTCAGATATATTCACATAGATCCTGATGCAAGGGGTCAATAAATGTGCGAAATCAAGAGAAGAAACCATGAAGAATCAAGCAACAGCAGTGGAGAGAAAGAACTGAATCACTTGATCATAGGGTGCCGGATCAGTCAGTGAAGATCACAAAGGAGATGGTGTAGAGAAACTCTTTGCATAGTACCCGGCGGATCATGTAGTGATAAATAGAAGGTTGCACAAATTGGTGTAAGATCGAGATAGGTGGCTAACTAGGGGAGAGTGAATAGTCGTTTATAAATTAATTAAAGTTCCTTAGCTGAAGGTGAGCTCATATTTATTTTCCAGTGTCATGTTTTCAAACAAGATCACGCTTCTGTTAGACTGTTACTGATTTATTAATCAGAGTTTGGAAGCTACTACCTAGTTGGTCGTTCCAATGTATGCCAACAATACAGCAATTCACTTGTATGCTGTAGGTGCTTCCAAACCACCACTTTACCCACCTGTGATCTCACGTACTTTTTCTTTTCATGTGCTATATACTGATGAAGTCAACTTGGTCACAACATAGGAGTACATATCCGCAGCAGCAACGAGCCCAAAAAAACCTTTCTGAATTAAATAAATAAATAAATAAACAGAGAAGAAGTCAGAAAAGGGTTATTTTTTTTCTTTAATTAATGAGATTGAGAGGAGTAGGTAAACCACCAGGCCAGGCAAATCTAACGGTTGTGGTGTCATAAACATCAATCAACAAGGGTCCAAGCCATGTCTCCCTCGAAGATCCAGTGGCAGACCTCGATCTGACCAGGTTTCCCACCGAGCGCGACGAACGCCCCGTGGCTGGGGCTCCAATCCGACGTCTCGAGATGGCAGATGGCCACGCCATGGTTGATCTTCCGGTTGGAGTCCACGTCCAGGATGTCCGCCTCGTACAGCCGCACCCGTGGCACCGAGTGGCAGTAGTACACCAGGTACGGGAACAGGCTCTGGTGGCACGACACGGACCTCGTCACGCTGCCGCCGGCGATGCCCGTGATCTTGCCGAGCCGGACGTCCCCGCCGCCGCCCGCCGTGGACTCCGTGCTGCGAACCGCGATGTTGCTGCCCAGCATCTCCACCGCGAAGTCCAGCATGTCCTCCGCCGACGTCGTGCACCGCTTCGTCTCGCCCAGGCTGGGCGGTCGCGCGCACTCGGCCACCGTCGACGCCACCACCTGCCTCATCGCCGTGCCCGGCGGCGCTCCGAACAGCGCCGACACCGCGTTCTCCTCGAACGGGATCTTGGCGGCGATGTCCCTCGGCAGGAACGCGCGGTGCGGCATCTTGTCGGCGATGTCCGGCATGGGCATTCGGTTGCCCATCATGAGGTCCCGCTCCCGGAAGAACTTCCCTGGCTCCGGCGACCACATGGGCAGCCGGTGCCCAGCCGTTGTCGCCGGTGCGGCCGTTTTGGACACCTCCATCTTTGACATGTTCTGGTACTCCTTGAACTCGACGCCTTCGTTGGAGTAGGCCTTGAACGTCGTGTTTTCGCCGGAGTAGTGCGTGAAGCCGATGCGGTGGTTAGGGTTGGATCCCTGGCCGTACCCCTTGAACGCGACGCTCCCGGGGTTGGTCGACTTGCCGTAGCTGTCGAAGTCGGCGGCCGCGCCATTGGCGTTGCTCGCGTAGGACGCGAAGCTGTCGTCGCCGACGTTGGCTTGGTCCCTGTACGCCTTGAACTCGTCGACGGCGGCGTTGCTGCCGGAGGCGTAGCTCCGGAACGTGTTCTGGGGCGCGTTCCCGTCGAGGCCGTAGGAGGCGAACGTGTCGTTGAAGCCGTTGGCCCTGTCGCCGTAGTTGATGAAGCCGGACGCGACGGTGTTGGAGTTGTTGCCGTAGGTCTTGAAGGACTCGCCTGCGCCGTTCGCGGTCTTGCCGTAGCCGGTGAAGCTCTGCACGCCGGAGTTGGCGTCCTGCGAGTAGGCCGTGAACTCGTGCGTGCGGCCGTTGCCCGTGTTGTCGTAGGTGGCGAACGTCACCGCCACCGTGTTGGTCTGTCCAGCGTACCCGGCGAACTCCCCGGCGCCGCCGGTGGCTCCGGTGGTGTAGGAGTTGAAGCTGGACGTGCCGACGTTGCCCCCCTCCTCGTAGTTGGTGAAGGAGTCGTTCCGGCCCAGCGAGCCCTTGCCGTACCGCTTGAACGAGTCAACGGGGCCGCTCTTCCCGCTCGAGTAGACCGCGAACTGGTCGGAGCCGCCGCCGCCGCTGTTGCCGTAGCTGCTGAAGTTGCCGTTCTCGTAGTTCTTGAACGGCGCGGAGGAGGCAGCGCCGCCGCCGCCGGAGGAGGAGGCCGCCACGCCGCCGGCCGCGCCACCGTCCACGGACGAGGACGACGACGCCGCCGACCAGGACGCCGCGGGGGTGGACGGGCAGAGCAGGGACGCCGCGGCGCAGAAGTCGCGGATGCGGGAGGCGAGCTTGCCCGCGGAGGCCAGGGTGGAGAAGGTGGCCGCGTCGGGGGCCGAGAGCGGCGACAGCTTGGCGAAGAGGAAGGCTGGGTGCGGGCGGTTGCCGCGCACCTTGCGGTTCCAGTACCGGATGAACGCCGCCTTCGCCGTGAACGGGTTCACGGGCGGCAGCGACCACGCCGGTATCAGCCGTGGGAGGCCTCGCGGTAGCGGCGGCGGCACCGGAGGAGGAGGCGACGGGGAGGCGGCGTTTGAAGGTGGTGGTGATGGTAGTGGGAATGCACGTGTTAGATGACAGAGTAGGAGCAGCAGGTTGGAGACGGTGAGGAGGAGGTGAGCGCAGCCACAGCGACAGAGAGTGGACGCCATGGTTGCAAGGTGTTGCCAGGGGTTTGGAAGCGAGGAGCTGCGATGTAGAGGGAAATTTATAGGGGATGGTACCGAGTGAGTTTGGAGGGAGGGCGAAGGGGCGTGAAGCGGGAAACAGGTGAGCGATGGAGTTTGGGGCGTGGTAGTGTTGGAATTCGTACCGGCACACTGATGATGCCATGCATTGGAGACTTGGAGTTGGAGGAGCCAGAGATTCAGAGGAGATGTTGTTGTCCTGTTTCAGTCAACTGTGAGTCCGGGCATTGTTTTGTTTCCAGTTTGCATCTTGCATGCATGGTGATGAATATATGAACCATGTCCTGCTGATAACACTAATTGTCCTACTAGCTAGTATGCCACACTTGGTCGAGTAGCATGAGGAATCTTTGCACTCAGCATGCTTATGCAGCACAATTGTGAGACGTGCTACACGAACAGATCGATCTTAATGGGGCAAATTAGCCTATTATTTTGTCGGCTCGATTAGAACTAACAAAGGAAATGCCCATAAGGCTCTCCGCAGCGTGAGGCTTGAGCGGTGCTTGTATAAGAGAGAGACTTTGGGAGTCACTCTTTCTCACTGCAGCAGTCCAGCAAGTGATTCCAACTTTCACCGGTACCAGAAAAACTAGAAGCTGAATAACTACTTGCTCTAGTGCCCAAATAATAGAATATAATTTTGTTGGTACTTCCCTGGCCGATGCGGGCTCGGATTGCAGGAACCAAATCCTCTAACATAGTTGGAACTACGTTAGAGGGACGCGAACGTCCATGCACTGCGCCGTTCGATGCCCAATGAACGTCATCGGGCATAGGTACGTCTCTCTGCTATAGTTCGCAATATGTTAGAGGATCTCGTTCCCGGAATCAGTAACGTTGCTCCTGCAAGTCACGTTGTAACTTTCGAGTGTGTATCTGATGTCGAAGCAAGATCCGACGGCTAAAAAAACTTCCCTGACCTTTTCACGCTGAGCCTCCCACGCTGGGCCGCCGTTGCCACTGCTCGCTGCCCTCATAGACCTCGCGCCCCATCGCGGCCAAGTCCTACAACACGCGACGCGCCCGTGCCGCTGCAGCAATCTGGCACCGCGCGCTGCATTGTTCTAGCTTTGTTGCGCTGCACCTCCAGGCCACTAGTGCCATCCTATGCCTCGCCGCCATTAGCACCTTTGTTGTCCACGAACAGGAGCGCATCTTGGGTCAGTGCGCGCCGGTACAGTGAGCACGACAGGGACGACACAGTGGAGCTTCGGGGAGGGCTGCACGGCGAGCGTGCGACGCCAATGCGGAGGGTTGCATAGCAAGCGGCGCCCGTTGCGGACATTGGATGTGGTGAGCACGCGCCGCCATCGCGGAGCGATGCGCCTAACGAGCGCGCGGCCGGAGTGGCGAGCTCGCGGCCAGAGCTTTGTGCAACGCGGATGGTGGCATAGCGAGCGGCCGGCATAGTGGTCACAGGATGCAGCGAGTGTTGCAGTTGGTATGAAGGTCGGCACGCCGAGCGGCGGCCGTCGCAGACATGGGATGCGGCGAGCACACGCCACCATCGCGGAGGGTGGCGGGGCGACGCGTGTGGCCAGCGCCTTGCGCGTGCACGGGCAGCACGGAGGGCGGCATGGCGGGGGAATGAAGCTCCTGCGGAGCGCGTGCACCCAAGTCGGCTTGACCACCGCGCCAGCGTGGTTGTGCTCCTGCACGAGGGGATGCTGTGGAAGCACAGTGCGACGAATGAAGCTTCCAAGGCTTCAATTCAGTGCTGCAGCTGAGCGGCTCTGCGGGGGACCGTGTGTGCAAGAAGAAGCAATTACAGGCCTTGAATCGATCTCACTCATTGGATCTTAATTGGACGATGGATAGTATAGGGAAAGTTACAACGTGACTTTACCAAGGAAAGTCACTGAATCTGTGTCCGGCCCATGCAGAGTATTAGTTGAGTTTAGCTATTGGGTTTTGTGTATTTATTTTGTCTCCCCTATAGGTCCTTCCCTATACCTAGCAGCTCTACATGCTGCAGCAATTGAAGAACACTCCTGGTTTTGGCAGTGAGGTCCAATTTTTTTTGATGGCTCTACTTTCATACTGTGGAAGGTCTAAGCTGTCCGCTCTGCGTAGCAGAACGTTTCAAGCTCAAGAGTGAAAGTATGCTCCAGAAAGAACTATTCATAAATCGATCATGCATGTATTCGCTGATAAGGAATTCTGTCTGATTCAAACTTGTCAGCCGGGTTGTTCTGCAAAAGTTGCCGGTACCTGCCAAAACTGACACCTACCAAATGGTGGCGATGAGCCTTTGAGCACTATCAAATCTTTGTGCACCAAAGACTGCACACAACAATTAACATACGTTGGCAACGAAATTTCACATGAATCATATAAGAGTTTTATTTTAAAAAAGTCATATAGAAATTTCATAGAAAATAGTTGAATTTTATTTTATAGAAAAAAAACTAGAAATAGAGAAAAGTTTTCGTGTTCTGTACAGAGTCTTAGCCATCAAGTACAGCATAACCAAAATGGAGACATGGAGAACTTTCGTTTAATTAGGGCCTGTACCATAATACACAAGTATGACACATCATCACTGCCAATGTAGAGTCTGTTCGCTAGGAAAAGTTATAGTTGAAAGTATTGTTCATTGATTTATTATGAGAGAAAAACATTGTTGAATTGCTGGTAGATTCAGTAGATAAGTTTAAGCGAACAGAATGTCATGTCATGTCATGTGCCGAATAATGAATTTGAATTATTAAAGCAGTATTCATCATTAAGTAATCTACGAAGGGAAAATAAATGGGTTATCAGTTGCTCGAACACCAACAGTCTTTGACTTATATAGGAACTAGCTAGCCATTTAGGACAACAAATTTCCGCAGTGAAAGGTTCACAATGCTCATACGTACTCCTAAAACAACTCTAACCCAAAACTATGTTAGAAATGGAACTACTATACTATTCATAACTTCTATAATTATAATATATATCTTAACACTTATCCTTCCCTCCTAAAAAAAGCAAAAAACTGACTGGTTTTGATTAGTTTCACATGCCTTTGCTAGAAATGTATTGTCTAGACCTTCAAAAAAATGTATTGTCTATTTAGAGTTCAACCAGTCTAATCCGAGGCCCCAAGCTGCATTAAGGCCTTCTTTGGTAGGATCAAGCCTATGCATTTGGTTGATGGGTTAGCTGCCTTGGGGTCTATATGCTTGTAAGAAGTCCTTACTGGTCTCGGCGACTTGCTCAACCTAGCAAGGTGAGGCTTGCTCTTGTTGGAGAGGCAAGGCAAAGCTAGTCTATGAAGCCGACCCCTTATTTTCTCGGTACATAGTGGCTGTCAATCCCACCGCAACCGGGGCCGTCGGTATGCATCGTATGTGAAATCCGTCATGGCTTTTTCTAAAGTTGTACCTACAATTCTCTCCATGTATGGGTTATGGCCTGTGTTGGAGTACCATGTAAGCAGCTGATGAGGTTAGGGTGGGATTGGGATCACCTCGGTGATTTGGTTGTGCCGAGCATATGCCTTCTTTCACCACTGGAATGGTTTTTATTACTCTTGTCAGCCCCAGGCATTCGTAAGGCATCAAGGCAATGTGTGACTAGAGATGAAAATGATACGGATATTTTTCAACCGTATTCGTTTAGAGGGGTTTAGATCTGTCCGTATCCGAGTCCGAATATTTAACATCTAATATCATATTCGTATCCGAATACTTAAATCGTACATTTATGATGTCGACATCCAATCATATCTTATCCGATAGAATTGATATTATTCGTATTCGAATCTAAATTTGACCAAAAATATAAAAATAAATGTGGTACCAGTAATATCCAACCATATACGATCTGTTTTCGTCCCTAAGTGTCCCCCCACTCCGGCCATAGCAGTACCACAATTCCAGCTCCCATACCTACCCTAAAATGTATCACTGTCGCCACTCCCCTTCCATATTGACCACTATCACCACTCCCTTTCTTTATCAGCCGCCACCACAACAAGACACCAACAACGCCAATAACCCCAGCAACCGGGGCCGTCGGCGTGCACCGCGACGGCCGGCCCCTGCCGTCTCGCTGCTGGACTTGCGCATCACGTTTTTTTTTCGCTTCGGCCATTTTGCAACAGAGCACTGGGGGAAGCTTGTAGCATGATAGCAGAACCTTACCGTGTTGAGATCTCAGAGGGAAAGGACAATTGGATTGGCATAGAAAGTTGTCGGTAAGTGGTAGAGGTTCACTGGATTTTTATACATTTTGGGTGACACCGTAAGCAATAGTGTAGATCTTCAACTCAATTACTCAATGTAACGACGAACAATGGATGAGAACAGGAACAGAGCAGTCAGGAAAAATATCCTTTTTATTTATTCAATTCTCAAACATGGAGCGGACATCGAGTAGGAGATGCAGACCGAATCATCATCAATGGCCAATGACCAAATAGATAGAACTCCAAGAGAGAGAGAGAGAGAGAGAGAGAGAGAAACCGACCATGATGAACATGCATGTGAATTTGTGATGGATGGATTCGTGACTCTACTTGTCGCCGTACTTGTCCTTGAGATAGCCGATGAACTCGAACACCTTCTCCGGCAGGTACAGGTTCTTGGCGACGCTGTCCCTCTCGCCGCACCGCTTCGCCCACGCGAGCAGCCTCGGGCACACCTCCTCGACGCTGAACTCCGCGAGGCGGCCGTAGCCGAGGAACCACGTCGCGAAGGGCACGACGGCGAGGTCCACGAACCCGAACGCCTCGCCGGCGAGGTAGGCCTTGTCGCCGAGCTCGTCCTCCAGCGTCCGCAGAGCCTCCACCATCTCCGTCCGCGCCTGCGCCTGCGCCGTGCCCTTGTTGAGCTTCCACAGCCGGGTCCCGCAGTCGAACACCTTCTTCTCCGCGTAGTCGGCCCAGAACCTGGCGTGCGCGCGGGCGGCGGGGTCGGACGGCAGCAGCGGCGGCGTCGCCGGGAACGCCTCGTCGAGGTGGTGCAGGATGATGAGGGACTCGCAGACCGGGGGGCGTCCGTCGTGGAGGAGCACCGGGATCTTCTTGTGGATCGGGTTGGCGCGGAGCAGGAGGTCGCCCTTGTTGGACAGGTCCTGCGGCAGGGACTCGTACGCCAGGCCTTTCTCCGCCAGCGCGATGCGGCACCACTGCGCGAACGGGCTCACCCAGAAGTCTAGCAGCTGGAGCCCGTTATTCTCGCCCGCCATTGCTGTCGTACGTGCTCCTCTTCCTGTCTGTCTCTGTGTATGGCCATGTGGGAGAGGGCTCTGCTTTTATAGGGAAGGAGGAGACGGTCAGAGGATGGAGAAGAGCCTGCTGCATGCAATGCTAAGACGCGCGGCTACTGTCACGGCTTGCGTCACGTCACGGGTAGGCGACTACAAAGTGGCTGTGGCAGCACAGATCGAGGAACATGAGATGCGACCACATTGTCCGCAGATCAGGGGCTCGATCGCCGGCGAGATGCGATGCAGGGTGACGCAGGCGGCTGCGGACTCGGCAGTCTCCGCGCGCGCTGGAAGATGGACCATCTACTACTCTACCCAGGGCCAAACCATAGTCATTAGTCAAGGTTTTGTCACTATGGACACTAAGGGCATGTACAACATAGATAGCTGCTGTCTGTAAGTTTTTGAAAATAGATGCCTAAACAGACAGCTCATACAACCCACCGACAGCAACTGTCTATTTGGCTGTCTACAAATTGTTTAATGCTTGCATATAGCCATGATCAATTATGAATATCATTTCTATATATCATTGTGTTGCTAATTGATGAAATCTAGGATAAACCATATATTATATATATAATGTAATATAATAAATTTCATAAATCAAATATAACATGTCTTACCCAAAAAAAACAAGTATGATTGAAACATTTATGTCTATTTTTCTGTTTCCACATCAAGAATCAAAATGAAATGAATATACATGTAACTGAAATAGAATTGTAGAATGTATGCGTTTAAGTGAACATTTAGTTTATAGAATATGTGCGTTGAAGTGAACATCTGCTCCAAATAAGGCAAACACCAGGCACAAACTATGCAACAAGTGTCACCAAGCAATGTACGTGATCAAGGACGAAGCCAGAAAAAAATTTAGAGAGGGCTGAACAAATGTCTTACAGCGACTTAGCTCTACTATAAACACTCACAATAGACAAATATATAATAAATTGGAAGTCTTATATTTGAAACTTCAATTAACGATGAAATTTGCAAAATATAACATAAAAAAATAAAGGATGTAGGTCACTCATACCAAAAGGTCCAATTATGATTTACGAAGCTAACAAATGACGCCTGATATTGGCACGCATTATTCATCCGAAGTAGCAATCTACAGAAA
>Ga0182004_10001614_pt1 | contig 16772 bp, 11 predicted proteins | sample Sormic07211540_1_FD_120479 | JGI IMG/M metagenome (GOLD analysis project Ga0182004, IMG submission 120479) | Endophyte microbial communities from Sorghum bicolor roots, Mead, Nebraska, USA - 072115-40_1 MetaG | ecosystem: Host-associated > Plants > Roots > Unclassified | place: USA: Nebraska...
CCCCGACACTTCGCAGCAGCGCGCTACGAAAAGAAACGTGACTGGCTGACTGCCCTGCCGTGCGCGAAGCGTTTTCGACCAAAAACGGACGGACCGCCGCCGCCCCGCCCGTCCGTCGCCGCGCGCCCGCGGCACGTGCGAGACCGACCTGACCTCCGCGCGCCCCGCCGTGGCAATGGCAAGTCGCGCGCACGGGCAACGGACGGACGCGTGCACGCGGCTTCGTTTACGTTTTTACTCGCGCGCCAGTCGAGTTCAGACGCCGAACCGAACGGCAGGCAGGCAGCTCGGAACGGAACGGAACGGAACGCATGTGATTCTCCTTCTCGAGTCGACGCCTCGCGCCGTACGCTCGCCTGGGCGATGACGATTCTCGGAAGATGGCCGGCCGCGGCCGGGGACGGTCAAGAGGCGTTCCGTTCGTGCCACTGCCCACCGCCAAAACTTTCTGAGAAATTGCCTCCCGAGTGGAGGCAGGCAAAGGGGCAAACGCGTGATAATAAGAGCTGTTCTCCATGCATGGCTCTTTGCTCAAGGCCCTGTTTAGTTTCCTATCCAAAAATTTTTTCATCCATCACATCGAATCTTTGGACACATGCATATAACATTAAATGTACATAAAAAAATAAAATAATTACACAGTTTGGTTGAAAATCGCGAGACGAATCTTTTAAGACTAGTTACTCCATGATTAGCCATAAGTGCTACAGTAACCCACATGTGCTAATGACAGATTAATTATGCTTAATAGATTTGTCTTGCAGTTTCCTGACGAGCTATGTAATTTGTTTTTTATTAGTTTCTAAAAACCCCTCCCGACATCCTTCCGACATATCCGATGTGACAACAAAAAAAATTTTCATCAGCAATCTAAAACAGGGCCTTGGGACGGAGGAACAGGGAAATGGAAGGCGAGAAGCTGTGCTTACTTGAACGGAGAACCGGTCTTATTCTGCTGGTGGTGATGATGCATTCTGAAAACCATGTTCTACCACAAACATACGTACCTTTCATTGACTTTGGCACGGGGTTCGATGAGAGTTATTTGTACCAGTGTAACGCCTCAAATGTATCCCTCTCCAAGAAAGGTAAAAAAAAAAGTGCAGCACAACAGATGACGGTATGGATTATTGGTCTGCTGAACGTTTCAAGCATACTCTGTTCATCCCAGATCAGAAAAATTTGCCATTGAGCAAGAGATTCCTCAGGCAAGTCATGCTAGTAAAATAGAGAGAAAATTTTGAAGTTCTCACAAGAAAAATAAACATTCGATCATCGATTAGTAGACTAATTCATCATTGACAATGACAGCTATTGATCTAATCTGCTATGAAGCAAACAACTTTGCCATTAAGAAAATGAAAAGCTCACCAAAGACCATATACCAGATTCCAGGTGACGATTTTGCTATGAATCAAATGCTTCCCTTCGGAACTATAATGAAAACAGATGATGAAACGGGTGGCGGTGTTGAACTTGTCAAAGTTATATATATCCTGGCAATCTCCTGTGCAGATCCTAGACGAATGGTTTGCTACTGAACCGGGAACTGAAACTGTCATGCTGTAAGTTTTACGATTGTTGGAGAAGAAATAGGTATAACAGGAGAGGAGAGAAGAGAGATCACTTGGACACAAGTGCAGTAATAAAAGGAGATGCCGTGATCACGGAAGAAGGCTTATCCCAGAATCATATAAAATTCCACGATGAAACATGAGAGTATGGTGGAAAGAATGTGCATGTAGATAAAGGCTGAGACAACAACCATTGCTCAAATTGCTGCGACAAATGGACGGACTATCAGCAGCAGCACACTTCCGTTATCATGAACACACCAGCAGATACTGAACAACAAATGAGAGATCTATACAATAATTGCACCTCACATCAAAACCAACCGTGCATGACGGAGCTGAAATGCATAACAGAACTGGACAGTCTATACATTTCTTGAGAATAAGAAAGAGTAACAGCACAGAAAATTTTCTGCCGAGGATGTATTTCCTTTACAAAAAAATATACACATCTCATGCGACCGGTAACTGCTTCATTGGATCACCCCTTTGCCATGATCTGGTCCACCTTCTCTTTGAAGAACAGATGGAGCTGGTGCCTTCATCACCCTATCACCCATTGTCGGTGAACCACCCTGAGGCGAGGAACCAGATGACCTGCGTGGGGCTGACGGGCTCTCCAGGATAAAGATCGATGGACTAGCATTGCCGCTCCTATATGGCGAACTTGGACTTGACTTGAAAAGGGCCAGACCATCTTCACGCTGCAATGGGGACATCATTACGCGGGGGGTTTCGCCAGTTACTTGCCCTGTGGGTGACCTGTCCTCTGTGATATCGTAGTAATCTGCGGTCCTGACTTCCTGAGCAAGTGAGCATGAGCAGCAGAACAACCACTGGAAACAATCTGATGCATCTGGGTTGTGGCAGCAGAAGTTGTTTTCTGGCAGGTTGAATCTCTTCCTCATCTGAATTCTCCAGAAGCCACCATACAGTAAACCAAAAAAGCACAGGAAAAGTCCAGTCAGCACCAATGCCACTTGAAGGGATTCATTGTCAACATTGCCAGCTGCCAGGACGAAGATAAAAAATGGAGCCAGGCAAAAGAGCAGAAACGTTGCGATGTGGACATACATGTTACCAAATCCAAGCCTCTGCATATTCCAGCCAAAGACACAGCAACTGCAGAAAAGTGACAAGTACGCAATAGATATCTGGTCCCAGAAATCCATTAGTCCGCCAACCCACTGAGGCCTTCTCTCTACAAAACGGCGTTCATCACTCTGGATGAAAGAGTATCTCCTCTCAAATGATTTAACCCGTGAAGTTGGCCTGCCGCTCTCAGTTGAGGCAACATCGATTTGTGCTTCTTGATCGATATCTGCATGTTCTGTATCATAATCCTTCCCAAGAGGGCTGATGATATTGTACAGACCAGCGAATGCTGCAGCCCCAATTGCAACAGAAATAGTGAGGCCAACACCTATAGGAGGCCGTTGAGATCTGCGGTACCCTAGGTTTAGACCACACAGGGCATACTGAGCAAAGCAGTTCAAATTAAGAAGGATTACGACCACCATCATGTGCATCCACTCATTAGGTTTATATGTTCCATTTTTGCAATATATCTTCCTAAGCCTTAAAATGTCCTTCTGCTCCCATCGGCAAAGAAGCACAAAGTTGTAGATCCGTTGTGGGTGTTGATAAAGGCACATGAGCGTGAATAATGCATTCAGGATTTGGTTGTTCACTTCAAACCAGGTGTCTCTTTGTGATTTGCTAGGCAAAACACGATTCAGCATTCCAGTCATAACAAGAAAGAGAATTGCACCAGATACAGCAACGACAGCAATCCAAACAAAAAGGGCCATATTCATAGGCTCTTTTATCCAATTCTTGGCCATCAGCCACAGCTGTTCCCAATTAATCCTCCTGATAAACTGGAAATGCTCATGGCTAACATGGTTGTCCGAATGGATCGAACGTGAGAACTCATCCCGTTGAATTGCGATCTGTTGAAACCTGAACGAAGTTGAGGAACCAAACTTCTTTAACTGGGGGCCAGTACAAAGGCGTTTCCAGAAATTCCTAAACCCACTCCACCGCTTTCCACGTTCTGAAACACCCTGACTGGCAAGATTGTTGATGCCTGTTGCTCCTGGAACATTGTCTGAAGCTATTGACTCTACTGGTTCAATGTCAGCTTTGAGATTTCCGTTACCGTTGGAAGCCATTTTGTTCAGCTGGAGATGTGGAGTGTCAGATTACAATTCGACCCCTTTCCACAAGGTACGCCGCCCTATTTAACACTCAGACTGAAAATGCCATTTTCCACAGAAATGATTGCTCTCTTGTATATATACAGAATGCACATACATACTACTGGCTAACCATTTCTGCAAAAACAAGAAGCAGTCCAAAAGAAAGGAAATGACAGTTACTAAAAGCCATTTAGAATGAACTCATAACTTACTCAGAAACAGTTTTTCGAAGCAAGTGTTAATTTTAGTCAAATGTCACGGCTAAGGAAGAATGAAAGAAATTGAAGTTTGTGAGGGGGGTCAAAGACCAGGTATGCGATATCATAATGAAACCTTGTATTCCTCTCCATTCCAAATTATAAGACGTTTTGGCTTCACTAAATACATTACTTTTACTATGTATTTAGACATAGTGTATATCTAAGTGCATGACAAAAACTATGTATCTAGAAAAGCCAAAATGTCTTATAATTTGGGATGGAGGGAGTAGAAAGAACTAATGAAACAATGCAAAAGTTTATGACAAACTTCAAATTTTTTTTTTAAAAAAAAACATCTCCAAAGTATTACGTAAAACAATTCTGGTTCCAGAGCTGTACAATCCATGTTTGTTGATTACTAACTCGTTATCCTTGTAAAAGCAGTCACGTTAATTAGTTTTCACAAAATGTCCGGCTATTCCTACCCAGTTCCAATATTTTCAGAGATCCCAACAATTATACTCTTGATACCTTGGGTCCATGCTTCTTCTTTTTTTCCTTAACTAAAAATTATCAGGGCACTCGAGCAGAGTTATATCGATCAACTACAGGTGTACAGAACTGAAAATGTGTACATATATAACTCTAGAGAAAGAAATAAAAGGATGCCCTAGGACCAACTACATCTTAAGCGTTACATGCTCGATGCTATATCAGTAAGTACCGAACTCAGTTGACTTGAATCTGCTGCGAAGCCGACAATAAAGGGCCCCGTGAAATCCAAACTGATTTCTAAACAGATTTATGTACTACCACTCTACCAGTACTAGTACTAGTACTACTATGTGAAATGGTGTTTGGAAACAGCACACGCAAAGAGTAGGTATCTCCTAAGTCGACCGATTGCTATGTACCTTAACAAGGAATCCATGAAATTCCTGCGGAGAAGAAGCAGGCAACAAGCCAAGCGATCCATCGATTATCCATCAGGAGCAGCGCTCAAGGAGGGTAAGTAAGGAGGAGGAGGAGGAGGGAGCGCTCACCAGCGAGCAGCAGCCGGTGCCCGGAGTAGCGCGCAAGCAAAGGCCGGGATTCCTGCCTTCCCCAGCCGCCGCCGCCGCCACCGCCAGCGAAGCCCAAGGGCGGATTGGGGGAGGAAGCTAGGAAAGGAGACCGCTCCAGCAGCCGCAGAGGCATTTGTTGTGGGCGCCCCCTACCGTTTGCGAACAGAACAGCGTGGGAGCGCGAGGAGTCAACGTGGCCGCGGGGAAAGTCGGATTCCGGCGCAGTCCGCGTTGCGTTGCGCCAACTCCCCCACACCACAAGCCAAACGGGACGGGGCTCGGTCGCTCCCCTGCCGGGCTATCGGCCACGTCCTGGGCAGCCGGGCAGCCAGCGGGGTAACGGAGAAAACGCCCGCGAATCTGTCTCCGTGCCAACCGCTGGGGCCTGGCGGCTTGGGGCAACGGTTGCAGAGACGGAACGTCGCCGTGGGTTCCCACTTCCCACCACGGGCCAGGATGGGATCATGACCTTTCTAAAAAAATTTGCAACATCGAATCTTTAAATATATGCATGGAGTATTAAATATAAATAAAAATAAAAACTAATTACACAGTTTAGTCGAAATTGACGAGACGAATCTTTTGAGCCTAGTTAGTCCATGATTGGACAATATTTATCAAATACAAACGAAAGTACAACCGTGTCGATTTTCTAAAATTTTTTAGAACTAAACAAGACCCATATATCAGATCATGGTAGTCAGGGCATCAGAGGTTTAGAGGTGAGGCAAAATTGTGGGGACATCTAGGTGCCGACCCAGGGGCACCGAGCCGCCTACCGACCAGGCGAGATTGGGCCTAGTGCCTCTCCCGCGCGGCCCACTGCAGCCCATCAACTTTTGCGGCCTCCCTCTTCCTCGTGATCGTCACTGTTGTCCATACTCCCTGAACCCTTTTTCTTCTAAGTTGCCCGGTGGAGTTGGAGATGAGGGAGTGAGAGAGGTACCGGTATCGGAGATGGAAACAAGGAAGACAATGACGAGCTCGATGGAGGTGTAGGCGTGGTGATGGTTGGGCCACACTAGGCCAGTTTGCTTGGGTAAAAGGAAGAAGTAAAATAGTAGAAGGGGAGGTCGTCGCATAGATCGTATTTAACTGATCGACAACGATGTTTTTCACAAAATTCCTATGGTTGTCTAGATCTCGTCTTTAACTCTTGATCTTGTTTGACGAATTAAGGTGTTTCAACTCGTGTTTTGACGACAACAACAACAACACTTTAGACGCTCGCTTCTATCGTTTTCATGGTTCCCTCATGTGTGGCCAAACTTCCGTGGCTATGTGCACTTTACAGCTCATATCATGTGCCCTACGCTTTGTCCCTTGTTCTGCACGTCCACATCACACGCCAGTGACCTTCCCCTTGTCCCTTGTTCTGCACGTCCACATCACACGCCAGTGACCTTCCCCTTATTGGGAACGTTCGGATGTTCCATGTTGTGAGAACCTCTACGTTTCGAAAACATAAATGTTCTTATTTCTACGTTATAAAATGATATTTAATTTCTCATTTCCGTTATGGAAACGGAAAAAAACAAAAACATGGCTGCTAAGGACCTCCCCTATCATCGCGTCTCGCTCTCGCGAGGCAGTGCCACTAATCAATCAGCAAACTAGAACTGGGTTCGCGAGGGCGTTTGGTTTGATGCATGTTTCCACTTTAACAGCTACTACTGCTGCTGCTATCTGATTCTGCATTTCTGCTAGGTTCAGAATATCGTGCACCATTCTAGGTACGTACTGGGCTTGCCCTACTAGTAGTGGGAAATGCTGCTTTATTATTGTTTTTTTTTTTTGGGTGAGTTTAAGTGTACCTTTTTGCCTGTACTCCAAAGCAGGAGGGTTCCAATTTCCAAAAGCTGGCGATGACTGATGAGTTGAGCCGGCCGGTGCGCGACAAAATGGTCCAGTCCAGCAAAGTTTTGTACCCGGACCAGTCCTGGCAAGTACTCCTACACGTTACTGAGTGCCGTGCACCGCACCAACCCAAGTCCTCGACTCGTACCGTATCCACGGACCCATGCATCTGCCCGCGGATGGAGTGAGCACCTGATTGGGCCTCGCTAATACCTGGACCACACCACCCGTGCCCACTAATGGGCCTGTTCTCCGCGAAATGGGGCACTGTACGGCCCAGCGTGCCTTTCCGTTCCGTTCCTTTCGCTTTTGCCGTGTGGCCCAGATTAGTTCTGAGTTCTGACCTCGGAACAGTCTTAGTACTAGCACTACTACCATATAACAGAACATTATTTTATCAGTGCTACAACTGTCGTCCCTACTTATCATTTGAGAAGACATCACGGAAAAGTTTGGTCCATGTAACAATACTGTCAACATTTTCTAATTTTGCCATCGAATTTTAGTAAACTCTTCTAAGGTTAGGTGCTTAATTAAAATCTTTGCTGCACTTACAAGTGAATATCCTAACTATCCTAAGGAGAGTAATTTTTTTAATGGAACTAGTAACAAGTCTCAGAGCGTAATGCAAATAAATAACAAATCTTTGAGTGTATGTTACACAAGTTTGTTATTTCATTCTGAAACAAAATCAACTCAAAGTTTGTCCAGGGGCAATTAATATCAATCATTTGTTGCTCTCATTTGTTTGTTATTCGATTCAAAAACGTACATTTTTTTAAAACTGAGGGACTTTCCCCATTTCCGTTAAAGACATAATGGAAATACAACATTCGAGCCTATTTGTTTGGCTGAAAGTATTATTCGCTGATTTCTTATGAGAGAAAAATACTGTTAAATAGTTAGTAGATTTGGAAAATAAGCTCAAGCGAAAGCTTGCTTGAACCAAGCCTACACATCTGTCTCAGACGAGGCAACCTGAACATAACAGGAACACTTAACGAAAAGCGATATGACAGGATCGTTACAGAAGTATCTCCAAACAGAAAACAGCAAGATAATTTCTTCAGCCATGACACCAGCAGATCTTCAGCCAACCAAAAGCAATATGGAATGCATCTTAGTCCTTCTGATGACTTGCATCATTGCCTTCTAACATCTGTCGCCCAACTGATTTTCACAGCTATCTGGAGCACAGTATTGACGCCAGCCAATACTGCATTGGAAAAGTAGGTGTGAAGCATTTTCTTCCAAAGGACAAAAATAACGTAGGATCACTAGGCCAATTTCTTTTTATATTGTCCTTTGTTAGAATAGCATTGTTCGAAATCATCCATAAAAAGATTTTGATTTTAGCTGGGATTTTCTCTTTTCAAATCCTTTTCAAATATGGCCCAGGTTCATTGGAAGTCAGGGCATTATAGACAGACTTAACAGTAAAATGGCCTTTGTTGCCAAATTTCCAAGATATCACACCATTACCATCTCTCAAATGTACAATAGCAATTTCAGCCAAAAATTTTTTCCAACTCACTCTCGATTCATCAACCAACCATCTAGTAAAAGTTATGGCTTGAGAATTGGATTTCACCAGTGCTGCAGTTGCTGGCACAATGAAAATAATCAGGAACCATCTATCTTCCCCAAAAAAGGGGGCTTTCTGCCCATCTCTAATTCTCACCACTCTCCCCTGCAAATATATATACCTCTGATGTTCAATAAGTCTGCCCAGATGGGGGAGTCTGTCTGTCTGTGAATGAGATACTTAAATCTGATGATGTCTTGCCACAGACCATCTTCAGTATCTAATTTCCACCGCCACTTGATCAACAACGTACATAACCATGATATTCTAATATTCATGGATCTGATTTCCATTTGAGCATAGGAGTCCAAGTGAAGAGAAAAATGGAAAAAGAAAGGCACCCATTTTTTCTCGAGATGGCAAAAGATTATACAGAATTGAAATACAGAGAAAACGACCAAACCAAACCACGTTGTTGGTCCCAAGACCCAAGCATAGGGTGGACGTGCCGGCTAGGCTAGCCTGAGACATTACTGCCAACATGACATGTATTTCGATCTGCCCATACGGTGTGTCGTTCTAGCTATAGCTACAGACTCGCGTATTACGTAGTCACGTGCATTCCTAGTGGCGTGTCATTTTTCTGTTCATGGCGGTTCGACACGTGTGTCCGTTCATGGGTAACATGGAGGAAGATCTGCTTAATTGCTGTCGCTGACTGGTACAATTAAGCACCGGCCGGATGATAGACAAACACGGCCACACGAGAGAGAGCGCAACCTACCAAGTATATATTAAATATAGATAAAATTAAAAAAACTAGTTGCATAAATTAATTAGATTTTACAAGACGAATCTTTTAAATCTAATTAATCTATAATTAGACACTAATTGCTACAATAACACATGTAGTAACGATGGATTAATTAGACTTAATAAATTTATCTCACAGTTTTCTTACAGTTTCTGTAATTTATTTTTTTATTAGTATCCGAACACTTCAACAACACCCGTGTAATATTTAATGTGACATAAAAAAACTTTTTGACCTCCAACTAAATAAGGCCTCGACCTCGATGGCAAGCAATGACGATACATCGCATGCATGCTTTTTATCCTCTTGTACTCTTCTTCTAGAGTTCTAGGTTGCCTGCATCCGAAGAAACCAGCTGGCCATATTCGAGTCTAGCTTTCGCTGTGGCTGTGAACCTAGCTCACTGAAAAAAATCGTGAACCCCCTATCACACAGTTGATATTTGACGAGACATCACCCCAAGACTTTCTTTCAAGGAAAAAAACAAGACACCATCAAAATCAAGTGTCAATAGAACGAAACAAGGCAACGTACCTGTTGTTGGAAATTTGACATTGTGCACAACTACGTGCTAGATACCTAGACACACATAGGTAGGGGCGTCCACCTGCAATGTTACTAATCAAACAATGCAATCACCTTCGCTCTCTCAACGGAGACAGCGATATATCTTGATGCATAATAATTGTGTGCCAAGTACGTCCCAATCAGATATAGATCATCAAATGGCAAAGCGATGATGTATAGCGTGGAAACATGTCTTTTACCATACATGTATGTGGTGTATAGGTCAGAGTGCTCAGTTCGATTCAGATATGAATGGATTTACTAACCGAAGTATGCAGAAACATAATATCATAAAAGAAAATACACAAGTGAGAACAATATCGAGACACCATATTTAACGAGATTCAGCAATGTGCCTACATATCCTTAAGGCATGACTACAGACACTCTTCCTATAAAATAATGGCCCGCATCTGGACACTTAGCCCTACACCATATAAACTAGGTATCAAGTCGTTTCATGATTATAATAAGGGTGTTAGAGTTAGGCCAGTGTACGGAAAAATATTAGGTTTAGATTGACATAAAAATTGATGGTGGAGAACACAACACATATAATGCAAGGCAACACTCGCCTATAGACTAGTCTTTTGAATTTAATTAAGCACAACACTATCAAGCCGTAGAAAATACTTGCTAGCCGAAACCATTAATAGGCTAAAAACAAGTCCACAAGACGTATCGACAGGAAAAAATACAATATATTTCCTGATGTCGGTCATCAGAAAACTTTTCCAAAATCATGTTTTTCCTAACCCCCTATATGAATGTATAGAAACATATATTTCACAATGCACATGAATGCTTCGGCACTATAAAAAATATATATGGGGACGAATTAATCGTCTTTTAGGGTTTAAGTGAACTCCTTACTTTGCATGTCTTGTTCTTCCCTTGCACCTCTTGCGGTAGGATCTTCTCCTCCCTCTCTTGTGGCAGCAAACCTCCTACTCCTCTTTCAATCGATAGCGGATCTTTTCTTATGCTCTCTATGTTGTTGCGTGCTCACCACGAGCATGTGTATGCGAAGAGGGTGGCTGCGTCGCGTGAAGGCAAAGGGGCCAACGGTGTATGTAGGTGGAGAGGGGCGATGGAAGGAGGGAGCAATTGTGGCATAGATGGAGAGGAGACGTCGACGAGTGGAAGCAGATTGGGCGCTGATGTTGGATGCAGATCGAGGAGGCGACGTTGGGCGTCGAGCATGGGGGAGGGTAAGGCGGGGGGAAGCCTCCCGTAGGCCAATAGCCGACTCCTGTCGGTTTTTTAGTGTTAGAAATAAAATATTCTTTTCAAGCAACTATATTATTTTCTAAGTGTTTTGTGTCGTAAGCGGATTTCTACCAATGTGTTTTTTTTTCCGGTTTTTTAAACCGATGGGAGTGTTCTTCTTATTCCTGTGGGTTTAAAAACTAACACGGGGGCAATTCTCGCACGCAGCTAGCGGATCCCGTATCCCCACTGGAGCAACTCAAGAAACCAGCCGATCACCTATCCTTTCTCCGTTTCATCCTTGTCATGATGATCTAGCCACCGAGAAAGGGAAGTGGCCAACATGATTTGAAGGCGCGAGTCATGAATGGCCATCCTGTTCCTAGTATAGCTCAGTATAGTTCACTCATCCATCTATCCCACGACGCTACGATCGTGAAGGGGTAGGGGGGCGCACCTCGCTGCGGAACCACCGCCATCGATCGATAGTAACCTCAGAAGCCTCGGAGTTCCGAGTGGTCCTGCCGCCGGCCCGTCGCGTCGCGGTCGCTATAGAAATGGAGCGGAAGGTGAGAGGCGCACATAAATGGGTTCCGGGGTTGCGTCGTCGTGGTTGTGGTTCTGGTTCCGGCCGGTGATTGATCAGAGGACTGTAGCAGATCGGAGTTGCCTCTGAGTTGGCCCCGTCCTGTTTATTTCTCCTGTAGCCCACCGGTCACATGCATTCAACTACAGTGCATACATGATACATACACATGACATGATACACGCTTTAATCTAATCGATCTGGAGCCAATTTGCTGCGTGTGCACGTTTTCAGACTTTTTAGTAGAGGGTGACTGATCTCGTTGAGAATTATCCAGTAGTAGCACTTTTTTTTTTTTAATTTCTTCAGTGAAGAACTGAAGATCGTCTCAACCTTTGAAAAGTACTAAACCACTACTAGTACGTGCTGATTGAAACTGTACATGTATCCATCTCTTTTTATCCTTTAGACCTTTACAACTGTGTCACCATATATATAGAGAGAGCATCTGTGTCCATCATTGACTAGTATACTCCTACTCCACTGGGGGAAAATTTTCCGCGTACATGCGTGTCGATCGGCCGGTGTGGCCGTGCGTACGTGTGTGTATGGGCAAATAATAATGGAAAGTGCGTTGGCTGCTATAACGAACAACGCCGGGTAAAGTAAACATGGGGTTGTACGAACGTGAAAGTTGTGTGTGGCACGTCCGGAAGGTCCGCCGGCAGGCACGTCCCTGGCGGAGAAAGCCAACATGGACACCCCATGCATCCGTCCTGCCCGGCGGATATATATATATATATATATATATATATATATATATATATATATATATATAGGGTGAGTGATTTTTACACGTACGAGTATCTACACGCACCTAGAGTCTACACGCGCGAAGGAGGCAGCCCCGCGCGGACCTAGCTAACGGGCCCGTGTTAGTGGAGCTAACGGGTTTGAATACAATCCAATTATAACACCTACTATGCGGGCGTATTTATAGGAATTCAAAAAATTGAGGCGTTAATAACATACGTGCGTTGTGAGTATGCCCATATACATGCATATAGCACGTACGTCTGCATGTGTTGAGTTGATGTCGCTATACACTGCATGATTTGTGACTGGCCGCCGGCGCCGATTTTGTATACTTGTTCTTTTTCCTACAGTTTTTTTTACTGTCATATATGCATCCATGTGAAAACAGCCAGTACGAATGCATACTTGTTAGAGTATATATGTGTACGTACGCATTATTTAAGAAAGGGTATGATTAGATAGTTGTTTTTTAATTAATGAGTATATCCAAGGAGAGAATGAACCCATACATATTTAACGGGGATCAACCGATGCTCGTTTGGAGAACAGAGTATATATATATATATATATATGTATGAGAATATACTCGTTCGTAGGAAAGTATACAGATTGGGGAGTATGTTTATATACTTATCTGACACATGATTATATTATTAGTATTTATCTCTCATAATGTAATATCACGGAAGTACGCTAAGTACAGCTACATACTTTTTGAAAAACAAGTATATACAGATACCTTTCCTAAGTATAGGTACATACTTTTTGATAAACGAGTATATGTAGATACCTTTTTCTGGAGTATCAGTTCATACATTATTATAGAAGTATGTACTAACATTTATCTCTCAGTTTGGTCACCGATCCACTCAATTCTGAATGCTTCGTGGTTGTCGCATAGACGCAGAATGTCGAACAACATCAGCGATGCAGACGTGGCTCACCGAGATGCGATTTACTACCTGTTCGTAAAGAATACAAAAATGAATGGGTGCAGAAGTAAACTAATCAATTTTTCATTCCACATTCTGATCAACCTGAATGAAGCAAAAAAATACAAAAAAAAACATATATGTACCTGTACCTGTACTGGCCAACAGCCCATCAGTCGCCTCCCATGACTAGTGAAAGAAGCTGCATCTAGATCTGCATCTGGTAAAAGAAGACGACTAATTCAATTAGATCTAAAAATACTATAAACTAGCTAGATCAATGAAAATACACAACATGAGCACTCACCGCGGAGCTTCGACCTGCACCCGCACACAGAGCTGGAGAACTCCGACCAAGGGCCGCCGCCTGCCGATGTAGGTGAGGGCACACCGTGCCCCTATGCGATGCCAACTCCAAAACACGGAACCATCGTCAGTTGGAGAGGATGCGCCTGCACAGACACAAGTAGGAGGAGGCATCTACGCGGCCGCCAGTCAGGGAGAGGCATCAGCGCGGCCGCCGGTAGATCGACGAGCAGACGTCCGCGAGACCACTCGTGTGGCCGGCGGATACGGTGAATGAGAACAGAATTTTCTAATATATACATTAGTTAACGGGTTCACCACTTTGACCCGTTAATCAAATAGATATGGTTTAGTTATACAGGAGTTGATACGTAGGCTGTGGAATAGACTGGGTGCGGAGGTCGGAGTAGTTACACGTTGGTGTAGAAAGGAATTACCCTATATATATATATATATATATATAATGTGTACAATTTTGTAGATGATGATGCCGCATCGTTGATCCTGGCGAAACAGATGACTGGCTCCATAAGAATGATTCTTATTATACCAACAATATTGTTGATGAGAACATGTCCACTCGATTATCATGTAATTTAAGATGCTGAAGTATTTTAGGTCTATGAAAATGATGTTGTGCAATGATATGAAACAATATAGCTAATAAATGTATTTATATGATTTTGTTGATAGATGAGCTAGAAATGAAGACTATAGAGAAGGATAGTACTATTGGTACAAAAAGTACATCAAAAAGTAACTACAAGTGAATGGTACAAAAACATGACGCCTAAACAAAGGGAAGCAAGGCGCGAGCGCAAAGGCTATACAATAGTGAACCCAAGCGTAAGGAGACATTAAAACTGTCTAAGAACAAATTCAAAGAACTGCGAAAGCACACCCTGCACCCGGAGTCTTCACCATGGAGAACCCGTTATTTACTCCTGAGCTTGTTTGGCCCACTGCGGGCGCATCTGGAGCTCATGGATCCATGACAAAATCCAGTGATTGGGTTATCCCAGAGTCCAGTGCAACACCTCTTTATATTTCTCCACCTCATGTGGTCGAGGATGAAGGATGTGATGAGTTAGTACCTGGCCATATGCCACATAGATCACATATTTCATCTGGTCAAAGACATGCATTATTGACCTATCATAACACGAGGTTTGAGCGTCGTATTGGTTCGAACACAAGGACATCTAATAAAGATGGTGACTGCATAGCTGAAGACCAAGTGGATGTTAACACATCCTTGCCTCATTCAGCTGTGAGCAACAATGGTGGATGCCTTGTTATCCCATTTAGATGACATGTATAACATATTAACCTAATGATCCTTGGTCATTTCATGATTAACAGAAAATGTAGGATCCAAAGTTCAAGCTACATCAATCACACTAATGACACCATTGTTTTATGATTGTGAATGCATTACTAAAGGCCAAGTGGATGTTAACACGCCCTTGCCTCAATCAGCTATGACCAACATGCCCTTATCAAAAGGGATAGGACGTAGCCTTAAGCCTAGGCCAGACATACCGATGACACCACTATTCGATGATAGTGGTAATTTACATTGTTTTCTAACATTCTATAAACTATTTGAACTCCTTTGTTTATTTTTACCCATAGTTCTACTAACTCATGTATCTTTGATAGCCATAGATGATGATGAGGGAGATATATTTGAAGAGGATGAGGGATACCTGTTTGCTGCGCATGGTATGTGTGCGAAAGACCAAATTGAAATCAAATATTCCACTGCTTTTATCTAAACTATTGTGTCTTACATGTTATTTAAGATGAGGAAGATGATGACGATGTCCAAGACAATGACCTTGAGGAAGACATGACTTCTATCCCTGAAGTACCTGACCAATATGATGAGGTGTATAGTAACATGCCTACTGATACCCATATGCTAAAACCTGTCGCAAATTGTGACCACTGCAATGCGAAAAGGTTTGAGCATGAATCACCTGGGTTCTGTTGTCACAACGGGTAGGTCGAGCTCAATGAGCCGAATGTACCTGATGAGCTTATGAGGCTTTGGTCATGTGACGATGCAGATGCTAGGCACTTTCGTAATAGCATTAGGTTTTTCAATGGCCATTTCTCTTTCACATCTCTATATTGTCGCCTTGATAGCGCTACTGCAAGCATGAAAAATAGTGGCATATACACCTTCCGTGCACACGGCCAAATCTATCACAACATAAGGTCATTTGGCATAGAAGATGGTAAGGAGGCAAGACATCTTGAGCTTTACTTGCACGATGATGATCCAAGCCTTGAGCATCGTTATCGACGATGTCATGAAGAGAAGTACCAAAAGGATAAGGAAGTCATTGAGAGGCTGGTGGCCATCCTTCGTGACAACCCATACTCACAACATCTTAGAAGTGTAGGCCAAGCTGACCACCTCGAGAACTATCATGTCATGCTAAACCTTGACCAGAGGCTGGACCAAAGAACATACAATGTACAATCAACTTCCGAGGTGGCTGCTGTTTGGATCGAGGGAAGCGAACTCCTTGGTCAGTTCTAGAATAGTGTTGTCCTACATGGGAAAGATAGAAGTAGACATGGCATCCGCTCATATCATGGATGGTATGATGCTCTTTCATACCCTCTATTCTTTCCTAAGGGTGAGCTTGGGTGGCACATGGATATTCCAAAGAAAAGAATTAGTATGGAAGAAGTCATCGAGTATCGTGCCCTACAAAAGGCTCGTAGTGGGTCAGAAGAAGAAATAGGTATGTTATTCTTCTTATTTACATACTTCGCATACATGTACCTTAGTGGTTATTCTACAAACAACTCTAATTCATGGCTATTTTTTGTAGACTCCCCTGGTAGACTATGTGTGTCTGTGCGTGACTACTACTGCTACAAGTTACAGATGCGCCCAGGAAAATTTAATCCCATACTATACGGCAAGCGTCTGTTCCAGCAGTTTGCAGTTGACACATATATCAAGATCGAGAGTTCTCGATTAGATTATATACGCAACCATCAAGATGATATTAGGGCAGACCTATACCAAGTATTGGTTGATAGCCTACATGCTGGTGAAGGTAGAGCAGAAGCTGTTGGAAAGCGGACAGTAATGCCTTCATCCTTTATTGGAGGCCCACGTGACATGAGGCGTCGGTACATGGATGCCATGGCTCTGGTA
>Ga0182004_10001615_pt1 | contig 16772 bp, 12 predicted proteins | sample Sormic07211540_1_FD_120479 | JGI IMG/M metagenome (GOLD analysis project Ga0182004, IMG submission 120479) | Endophyte microbial communities from Sorghum bicolor roots, Mead, Nebraska, USA - 072115-40_1 MetaG | ecosystem: Host-associated > Plants > Roots > Unclassified | place: USA: Nebraska...
AAAATATGAGGTGACGTGGCAATTTTTCTTGCATAAATTTTAGAAAAATATGAGGTGACGTGGCAATGTTCTTTGCAAATTATCTAAAAATAATTCAATAAATGTTTTGTGACATATAAATAAGCCTTATGACATATCAAATATCATCACTAGATGTTGTGACATAAATAGACCTTATGACATATCAAATATCGTCACTATATGAAATTGGACTAGTTATATGACATTTGTTGTGACATATAATTTTTTTTTGTCACTAAGTCAAGGTGTCTAAAATATAATGCCATAAAACGGATAATATAATGACATTATGGACTATTGTCATGCTAAATACGTCAAAAAGCCACCCACCTCTTGTAGTGCCTGCTGCTGCTCCTAGTGGCAGCACTGTCGCTGCCATTGGCGCTTGGGCCAGATGGGCCTCCAGCCTTCATTAGGCATATGACATAATCATAGACTAATGTGATGGTAAAAGATAGGTTGAACTAAGTTTCCATAACAGGCAAGCTTTTGAAGAAATAATTTAGAGAAACATATAACTAGCTTTCTTGATAAAATTTAAACTGCCAGCTCTTCAAGCATAAATTGCTTGGATTTGATTTCTTCTAGTCTAAGTGTCACTTAAAACTCTCGCATACATGTGAGCCCATGCATCCAATATGTTGGGAGGTCAATTTTGTGATAGTAACCCCCTCAATGTCAATATTATGATTCCTGGTTGCAAGCATGGTTTTGATGTTTTCGTTTTATTAGCAGACCTTGAGTGTCTTAGATTACGTTAATTAGAAGTTATTCAATTATTCATCCTTATAAGATATTATGTATCAAGTATTCAAAAATTGACCAATACTACAAGCTAATTAAGGGATTCGAGGTGAACAAAATGTTATCATTTCAAAGGCGTCTAACAATGTTACTAGTATAGTTGATATCTCTTTTTTGCTGGATGGGTAACAACTTGAAATGCATGTGTGAGGTTTGTATTATTCGAGAAGATCAGAACTAAAAAATGACTACTTGTTGTTCGATGCGGCCGAATTGAAACCCAACGAACCACGCCAAGAAGGCAGATGGTGCACCACCAGCTGACGTGTGCATGTGACGGCACATGATGGAGGCTTCCCAACTGCTCTTTGGTGTTCGTGACACTCCCTGATGGACCGATACAGGAGTCACCTTCATGCTAGGAGCTTCCCTGTTAGTCGAAGGCCATCTTGGACGGGTTACAAGTATGACTCTAGTCATTGCTAAAAAAGCAGGAATAACAATTCTTTGGTTAGTGTTTTTGTTTGACTAACTTTCTAAAGTGGATACCTGCAGTTGAACTAGGCGGCTAGGGATAGCATGGTGAAGAGAAATATGGACAAGGCAGCAAGATGAGGGTTTGTTCAACACAGATGTTGTTTCCTTAGTGAAGTACCACCAATTCACAGGGCCAAGGTAAGAATCTACAAACATGTTATCCTGTTGCCGCTAGCACACACAACCAAACAGCAGTGAAGGATGATACTGTGTGCACGGATCGTTCCAATCCTATTCGGAATGCGGCATGAAAGAGTTGCCTTTATGATGTATAATCTGTATGATTCCTGATGCCTCCTATTTCTATCTGATATTTTTTTTGTTGATGTGTTTCGTCCAGCTGAAAGCAGCACATCCATGCATTTCTTCCTAAATTTTTTCTGTTATGTGTAATGAGCCCTTTCTTTTATAGCCAAATCTCTCAATCCAATTAAATAATTAGAACAAGATAGAATTGTATATTACAGCAAACATGCCTGTCCTCATATTTGCTACTCATAGACTTATCTAATTTGCAGCACCCACATGACCACACTTGAATACCCAGAGGAAAGTTGTTTCATCATTTATTAGAAATCCAACATTTCATTCATTTAGGATTTCAATTGGTCCTCTGCTCAGGATTATTTACAAAACTAGAAAAAGTTATATAGAACAGAGAATGTGAAGAACGACCGTAGGTAACAGTTGGTTGTATAGAACAGAGCATCTCCAACAACTTCAAACACATTTTCCAAAACCCATTTTTTGCTGGGATCATAAAAACTCGGTCTCCAGTCGTATACAATACTTGTATGTGTACCCAATCTCTCGGCTTGGCCAACAGTTACTGTTTGCTTCTACAGATTTTGAACAGTGGGATGGCCATGCATCCTGACAATTGAGCATCTGGGTCATCATGCTGGAACAACATCACGGTCAAGGCATGTTCATATTGGTCCAAGGCTCTCGTACTGCTGTTTTGCCCCAGCCATGCCTTGCTGAAGCTGGTCGTGGCCTGTGAGGAAGAAACAAAAACAAGATTGGCCGAGAAACCAAAACAAGATGGCTTGATTCCACACTAGTGGTGTTGCGGCAGAGGCTGGCGTGGCTCAGCTGGACATGGTGAAGGGCTGGTGAGGCGCGCGGACAGGCTCCAGAGAGAAAGGCTTGTGAGGAAGAAGATGCATGTCACTGTGATGAAGAAGCCATCGGCACCACAACCACTGCTTTCCCAACACAATGTTGTGTGTCTTTGATAGCCGGACAATGAGCCAAAATCATTTATCTTTTGAAAAATTGTTTCCTTCTCCTTTGGTCTCCTTCCTCGCTAATTAAGTTGCTCAGTGCCCCATATTAAATAGTATGAAAAATACCCAAAGAATTGAGGTTGGAATGCCCTACACCGTCACTGCTAAGTGCTAACACGTACACAACTTTAATAGCCATGTACACATCCCTCCAAACAACTATGGCTGTGACGCACACCTCTCTAACAACTACAACCGCTCGTTCAGAATAGATCATACTACATGAAACAAGAACACATAAAAAAGGACAACAAAGCAAAATGCTCCGTCCTGCTTAGTAGGTGATTCAACACCCAACACCTCCGAGTTGCTGCTATCATGTTATTTCAGATTACTCGATGACTGACACTATGGCTAGCCATAAACGATAGAGACAATAATCAAATAAATATGTTATCTTTTATTTCCATTACATATTTTCTATACTTGTGTTGGATACATGGATGATCACATAAAAAAAATGCACACCACCCTGTTTCACCAATTTCTGGGCATGCCAACAATTATTCAAAGGAGTACAGGACATGCACACCACTGGCACTGGCAGCTGGCCACAGTTCATTTTAGCATGCCCTGAGGTAGAAGTTCATAGGCAGTAGTGTAGATAGCGGGAGCTGGATGCTACAATATGGTAGCGACCATGCTTCTCAGCTCCCATGGCTGAATTACACATAATCATTGGTGGCTCGCTTGGTGAAACAGCTCGGGAACACACAACACCAAGATCCACTTGAAGCAGATCTTTTGCTTCTCACATTGCTGCTCATTGTATTCACGATACCTCCTAGTCCCATACGCTGCTGTAAAAACAACAATATTCATTGTGGTGGAAGTAAATGCTGAGTGAACCTCGCTCTGTCCATGCATATATCTCGACTTAGTTTTATATGTGACTCGTATGTCCCACATTTGGTACCTCCTTTCACAATAATGACAGTCCAGTTATATGGATTGCTGATTAAAAATGTGACCCTGCAAAGGAAATTGAACTATGTAGTGCCTCTAGCACAAGTCCTACAGTCCGAGTGCATAGTGCAGGCTTTTTTTCACTGTAATATTTGGATTTCTTTTCCTAGCAGAAAATTTGGGAAACTACCATGACACTATGTCAAATAAACACTTCACAGACGATGGTGTTTCAGCAGCACTTGGCCGAGCTCGTACCCCAACCCGTGCAGAAGCCTCTTTTCCCTTTCGCCGTACACTCCCCTGTAGCATTTTATTAGGAATCTATTGTCACTGCTAATAATGAAGGCAGTGGTGCCATCCGCCAACTTCAGACTCAGTGGGATGGTAGACTCGTGGTGGGCTCACTATTTGTTTCTTAGAGTTGAGTCTACAAGCAGTTTGTGTGGAGAACACACTTAGCTGATACTCTATCGACGAGGTTGCTAGATGAAGACAAATAAGCCAAACTTTTGACCTTGAGTTTTTGCTTGCCACATTGTTGCCAAATTTTGATTGTCGAGACTTCTAGGGCATATGATAGGAATAGTACTCTATGTGATCTTTTCGGCCACACACTTATTCTTCTGTTTGTCTCTACCTTAGTTTCATAGGTATCTCACATTTACCTAATATCTCCCTATCTTAGTGTGCGGTAGTCCATTTTATAGTAGGGAATCTCTTATACTTCTGATATTTGTAATTGAATTGCTTCAGATAATCTATATTACACCTTGCGTCCCTTTCACCAAATATATGACAGTTTAATTGTTTATTATCTCTTAATGATGCATGAGCACACCTGTTGTGTTGATAATTAGGAAATTTCGTGATTAATGCATTATTTTATCTCAAGGACGGGTGCTTGTTGAGCACACCTGTTATTTTAGACTGGCACCAAAACACGGCTCTGCCACCGTTCCACGTGGTACCATGACAATGGCCCTTGGTATATCCTCCTCTATCATCCCACATCTACAACTACATCAAAAACGTTACCCAAAAACATGGTAGTTTCTGACTGGTAATTTTTTTAAAGAAAATTTGAACATGCCAGTCTCTACAGCCATACACAGCCATGCTAATGGTTACATGGAGGAGCAATTGTAATTTGATCTAGAACTCTAACAGCATGCCAGCTGCCGGTGCACTGCCAGTAAATACATTTATCATCGTTATAAACCGTACTTCTGTGGACAATGTGACTACACCATATCTGAAAGTCGGACAAGTCAGGATTTGAAGTGTTGATTAATCATATTAAAGGGTATTGGTAATAGCCCGTACTTTTTCACATGCCTAATAATTTGGTCAGAATCTGAATACATCATATGAATTAATCTCTTTCTGACAGGTGGATTAAAGTAGGATATATAATGAAGCCACACACACACTTTGTGCCATCTGACCTGGATGCTTATATCATGGATGCTTATATCACCATCTAGCCCATCTATTTTTGTTGTAAGAAATATGAGACATTTATTGAATGACAAATATGGTGACATTTCTTTATTGCATTTCCAATTATAGATTTACAACCATTTGGTCAAATACGTTTATATATATATAAATATTTACACATTGATGACGAAGCAATTTAAAAACAAGACTAATTTATACAACCAACAATTGTCTCTCCGTGCTGCAAATAAGCAATGCAGCCGCCTCAGTGGAATGATGCTCCTTCGTCAAGCATTTCTCCAATATTGTTTATCCACCGATTCCCTTCCTGAAAACCATAAAAAAGAAACATTCAATCAAATAGTGATCTAGATAACTTAATAGATAGTTGCTGCCTAAGCTAAAATATGTTAGGTACAACTATCAATTTAAACATATCCAGTTGAAATGGTTGTACTCACAAAGTATATTTCTGTTTTTATTGCTGGTAAACTAATGTCATATTTAGAGTTACAAAAAAAAGTTGCTGCTGCCGGTTAACAGATGCAAAGCCAACACCATTGACCTTTAAATATGAACTACGTGCACTGCAGTTAAGCACGGCTAGTTTGTAAAATTTATATCACTAGTGGCACAAAGTGGCATTAGCATCACCAAGTCGATTAGCTGGACACTGCAATTATTTACTAAACTGAAATTCTAAATGATTGTTCAGGTATGGCTTCTAAATAATTTAAAGCAAGCAGCAAAATTGCATATACACAGCACAATCAAATAGCAGCATTACCATTTTTTCTATGTACTATACTGAACCAAGGCAAGCAAACAGCTTAAGCTAAAGTTAAAGCTTTTAAACTAAACTGATTGCTAAGCTGATTCTTCAGTGATCTACAATTGTACCGACATGATGCAGAGCACAAAGGAAAACTGATACTGCCAGTTTGACATTTCATCTCTACAGCCCAAAAAGAACATCAGAGGAAATGAGTCCATGCTGACTTCGAGCATGGGGCCGGATCCTGCGCCCGTGGTTAAACAGAGTAACTACAACAAGATAATATATTTTAGTTAACAATTGGAATGCAGAACATAAACTGCACAACCATAGAATGCAATGTCTGCTTGCTAACCCAAAGCAGAAAACCGTGAAATATAGAAATAAACAGAAATTTCAAACAAATATTCCAGATTACCACTGAAGAGCAAGTATTATTGGGAGCAGTAACAAGACAGGGAGCCATCACCTGTACTGATCTTTTGAGATGTTTTCTTTTCTTTATTCCCATTACCATTCATGTTTTCCTCCACTTTGAACTCAGCAGAATCCCCGTCTAGGACCCTTGACTCATCTCCAGAAACTGAAGACACACTGAAGACTGCTAAAATCAATTCACCATGTTAGCAATAGAGTGACAGAAGATTAAAAGGCTCTGGAAGAAAAGCAGAGTACAGAGCATGCAATCCAACACAAATAAAAGAAATGAACAAGAAAACAATACAGCTGAACTGATGCTAGTCACACTAAACTGATGCTCTTTAGAAAATTAAGATATGCTAGTCACCGGTAATCCGTCAACTACTGTAGTTCATGTATTGTTGGAGATTTATATTTTTTGTGACGTTCTCTAAAACCGTCACCGGTAATCCGTCATGGATTAAGACACTTCTTGTAGTGCTATAGTAACTAAACGAAAGATCTTGAGGACGCCGTCAGGCCGGAGGGTAGTCTGCGCTGCGCAGCTTGGCAGCCCTTGAGGATGATGGGAATGGCCGTACGCAGGGTAGGTCGGTGCTAGGGCTCACCTCGTCGACAGTGGCAGCATGGTCCATGTCGGCACCGAGCACTCCACCGCTAGCCCGCCCAAGACCCGTCGTAGGAGCTGCCACCAACCGTGCAGGAGCCCCGCCGGCAGTGCAGGAGCCCATCCACCCCAATGCAGGAGACACCGCTCGCCCGACGCCCACCGCCAGCTCCCGTGCAGGAGACACCCTTGACCTTGACGAGAAGAGAGGAGACGACCGGGGAGGAGGCACACTTCGAAATTGGGAGCCTAGATTGGGAGGGAGAGAGGGAGCGCGCTTCGGGAGGGAGACGGGGAGGAGGCACGCTTCGGGAGGGAGACAGGAGGAGGCGCGCTTCGGGAGGGAGCAGATGGGGGAGGAGCCGAGTGGATAGGGTTGGCCGTGTCTGCGGTGGATGGTTATAGGCTAGTGTTGGGCTTTTGTTGGTAGGCAAAAATCCAGCGTGTGAAGTTTTTGGCGCCTTTCTTTCCAAGCTCACCAAAGCTAAAAGAAATTACTTGACGGTTGGCACTCAAGTAAACGAACATTTCCTTGGGTGTTTCCAAATACGCTCAAGCAAATGCATACTTTACTTGAGTGTGTGAAATAACACACAAGAAATATGGATTTCCTTGGGTGTTTTTTGGAACCGCCAAGTTAATATATATTCCTTGAGTGCTCAATATCACCCCTCAAGGAAATTGGTGACCCTCAAGGGTATTCCATTTTGTGGTAGTGAGAAAAAGTGACTCACATTTAAAACGATCTGCGAGCTGTTTACAAACATCTAACATGAATGTGAAAACAACCATAGGTAACAGTTGGTTGTATAGAACAGAGCATCTCCAACAACTTTAAAGACATTTTCCAGAAACCCATTTTTTTTGCTGGGTTCATAAAAACTTGGTATCCAGTAGTATCCTATACTTGTATGTGTACCCAATCTCTCGGCTTCGCCAACAGTTACTGTTTGCTTCTACAGATTTTAAACAGTGGGAAGCCCATGCATCCTAACAATTGAGCATCTGGGTCATCACGCTGCAACAACGTCACGGTCTTCACCTCACTGGATCCGCTAGTTATAGAAGTCCGAGGCATGTTCATGTTGGCTCAAGGCTCTCATACTGTTGTTTTGCCCTGGGCCCTGGCCATGCCTTGCTCAAGCTGGTGGTGGCCTGCATGCGCTTGTTTGCGTTTAGCCAACGCAATTTATGAACAGTGGTTGTCGTTGGGTGTCCGTCTTCCACACTAGATTGGTCCAGAAACCATAAACAAGATGACTTGATTCCACTAGTGGTGTTGCAGCAGAGGCCAGCGTGGCTCAGCTGGACGAGGTGCTGGGCTGGTGAGGCGCGTGGACAGGTACCAGAGAGCAGGGCTAGTGGGGAAGAAGATGCACGTCACTGTGAGGAAGAAGCCATGGGTCCCACAACCACTGCTTTCCCAACACAATTTTGTGTGTCTTTGGTTGCCAGACAATGAGCCGAAATCATTTTAGAAAAAACTGTTTTCTCCTCTTTTGCTCCCTTTCCTCGTTAATTCGTTTGGCACAGTGTAATAAATACTATGGCTGTCATGCACACAAAGATTGAGGTTGGATTGCCCTACACCATCACTGCTTACATGTACACAACTCTGATAGCCATGTACACATCCCTCCAAACAACTATGTTCTGTCATGCACACCTCTCTAACAACTCCCGTTCAGAGTATAGATCGTACTATATAAAACAAGGACACAGAAAAAAAAAAGGACAACAAAGCAAAATGCTCCGTCCTGCTTAGTAAGTGATTTAACACCCAACATCTCCCACTTGTTGCTATCATGTTATTTCAGATGTCTCGATCTCTGACACTATATATGGCTAGCCATGAACGATAGAGAAAATAATCAAATAAATATGTTATCTTTTATTTTCCTTATATATTTTCTATACTTGTGTTGGATACATGGATGATGACATCAAAAAATATATACCACCCTGTAGTGTGGATAGGCTGTAGTGTAGATAGCGGGAGCTGGATGCTACAATATGGTAGTGACCGTGCTTCTCAGCACCCGTGGCTCGTTTGGTGAAACAGCTTGGGAACACACAACACCAATATCCACTTGAAGCAGATCTTTTGCTTCTCACATTGCTGCTCATTGTATTCACGATACCTCCTAGTCCCAGACACTGCTGTAAAAACACCAATATTCGTTGTGGTGGAAGTAAATGCTGAGTGAACCTTGCCCTCACCATGCATATATCTCGACTTATTTATATAAGTGACTCGTATGTCCCACATTTGGTACCTCCTTTCACAATAATGACAGACCACTTATATATATGGATTGCTGATTAAAAATGTGACCCCGCAAAGGAAATTGAACTATGTAGTGCATCTAGCACAAGTCCTACAGTCCGAGTGCATAGTGCAGGATTTTTTCCATTGTGATATTTGGATTTCTTTTCCTAACAGAAATTTGGGAAACTAGCATGACACTATGTTAAAAAAAATACTTCACAAGCGAGCCTATTTCAGCAGCACCTGCCCCAGCTCGTACCTCCACCGTGCAGAAGCCTCTTCTCCCTTTCGCCGTACACTCCCCTGTAGCATTTCAGGAATCTGTTGTCACTGCTAATAATGAAGGCAGTGGTGCCGACCACATTTAGATGGTAGACTCGTTGTGGGCTCACTATTTATTTCTTCGGGTTGAGTCTACAAGCTTGTCCAACTGGAGGCAAATCTTCATGACGTCCAATGGACGTACAAAAACAGGCGAACAGTTTTTCTCCTGATGGTTTGAAGCTGAGACATATAGATGAAGGTCTATTCTAGGTTTTTTTAATCCATTATTCACATATAGAAAAGATAATGTCTTCTCTGTTTAGAAATTATTTTAACTTTCTCATATGTTTCACTGATCAAAAAACTATCACACCACATTTGAGCACTGACATAATTCAGCAAACAAAAGACCAACTAAAACTATCCACTGTAGTCTTGTTGCATCCAATGGTCTGAGATGCTGGGAGCTCAACCAATACCATGTATCTGAGTAGCAGTTTGTGTGGAGAACACAGTTAGCTGATACTCTATCGACGAGGTTGCTAGAAGAACACAAATAACCTAAACTTTCGACCTTGAGGTTTTGGTTGCCACGTTGTTGCCAACTTTTGATTCTCGAGACTTCCAGGACCTATGATAGCAGTACTCTATGTGGTCTTTTCGGCCACACACTTATTCTTCTGCTTGTCTCTACCTTAGTTTTATAAGTATCTCACATTTACCTAATATCTCCCTATATCTTATTGTGCGGTAGTCCATTTTATAGTAGGGAAGATTATACTTCCGTGGTTTGTTTTTGAATTGGTTCAGATAATCTATATTACACCATGTGTCCCTTTCACCAAATATACGACAGTTTAAGTGTTTATTATCTCGCAATGATGCATGAGCACACCTGTTTTGTTCATAATTAGGAAGTTTCGTGATTAATGCATTATTTTCTCTTAAGCATGGGTGCTTGTTGATCATTGGAGAGATAGACTTGAATAGAAAAAAAGAAGAAAAAAAACTTGTTGCCACCATGCATAATGCTGAAAAATTCAGATTACTAGTATACCCACAAGAAGTCAAACAGAATACATTTGATGATAGGATTTATGCATCCATGGTTTACAATCATCTATCTAAGCCAAAGATCAAAAGGTTAACTTTCATCGCTCTTTAAAGTAATTCTTGACTTTGCAGGATGTGTAAGAGCCACCATGACCAACATCTTATGCATTCCGGGGTGTCATACAACTACTACCTCAGTCCCTAAAACAGCATTTGAAGCATTCCAAATTATTCTCATGTACATAATCATTCCCAAATATTGCTAACATTGATATTTAGTTTATCTATATAATTTGGCTACTGCCCCTCAACTGTTTGTCTTCAGAAACTGTAGAAATTGGACTGGTTATAAGATACTGTTATTGTAGTACGTACGAACAAATACAAGATACTGTTTGTCTTCAGATACTGTTATTATAGACCATGGTCACCTAACACAATCAGCTTTTATTTTCAGAACTAGAAATGGAGAGACTTGGCCGACAAACACTGTATAGACACCCATGGCTATCTCTTGTTTCTAAACTCTGCTACTCTTGGACGACTTCCATAGTAACGGAAATGAGGTTATCCTGAAACAATAGCCTGGTCCTGATTTTGTGCGTGTTTGGCACCGCTGGGGCTCCGGCTCGGACAACGCAGAAGCACCAAAAACGCGACTGTGCCACCGTTCCACGTGGTACCCATGACAATGGCCCTAGGTAGATCATCCTCTATCATCCCCCATCTACTACTACATCGAAAACGTTACCCAAAAACATGGTAGTTTCCGACTGATAATTTTTTTAAGAAAATTGAAACAATCCAATCTTTACAACCATACACAGCCATTCTGATGGGTACATGGAGGAGCAATTGTAATTTGATCCGGAACTCAAACAACATGCCAGCTCCTGGTGCAATGCCAGTAAATTCATTTATCATCATTATAAACTGTACTTCTGTGGACAATATGACTACATCATATCTGCAAGTCGGACAAGTCAGGATTTGAAGTTTTGATTAATCACTTTAAAGGGTATTGGTAATAGCCCAAACTTCTTCACATGCCTAATAATTTGGTCAGAATCTGAATACATGGTATGAATTAATCTCTTTCTGACAGGTAGATTAAAGTAGCATATATAACACTTTGTGCCACCTGACCTAGTTAGCAGCCTGACAGCATATGAAGCCTCTCCCCTGTATTTGGTTTCAAATGACATGCCATAGATATAGAGGGAGGTGAACCAAATCTGCAGTGTCATTGTATTATATGAGCTGGATGTACAATACGTGTGCAGGAAAAGGAAAGCATAATGTTACACTATGGCCCAAGTAATAAACACTACTAGAATCAACTAGTTTCCCTAGGGTTTTTTGTTTTCCCTAGAAAAATTAGAGAAAACCTAGGGAAAGTATGTTTCCCTAGGACTTCATCAAAAACTGTAAGGAAACCTTGCATGTATCAAAAACTGTATGGAAAACCTTGTCTTTCCCTTGGGCTTGGTTAAATCCTCATGATGGAAGTGCCTTGCAGACACCAAGTTGAATGGTTTCCTTAGGAAACCAGAAAACCATAGGGACATTTCTAAGCATGGGCTTAAAATTTTGCGGGCACGCGGGTCTAAAAAATTTGAACACTCTACATCTGCGGTGCATGGTGGGCCTGCCACAACCTTATCTCTTGAGCTCCCTTCTATACCCACCGCACACCCCCTGTTATACACTACTAGAAACTCAAATTGTTCTGTGTGTGCGAAAACGCACAGAACAATGTGAATACCGTCAGAAAAATATTTTTTTGATGGTGTACCGTCTGAAAATACACAAAGAAATAGGGTGACAAAAATAGAATTATTCTGTGTGTTCGCAATCAGAAAAATGAGTTAGCCACTACACCACAACACTAAAACAGCAACTGACGTCTGTTGCTAAAGATAAAAATTAGCGTTGAATGGTCTATGGCTAAAGATTGTCCATAGACTGTCCGTCGCTAAAATCAAATACAACGATGGATTGTCTGTTGCTAAACATATTTCGCTGTTGCATTGAACGGTCAGTTGCTATATATCAATAACAAAGTGAGAATGTCCGTTGCTAAACAAATTATGCACTGACGCAATGTTTTTGGGCCACTCCATCAAAAATTTTGGCCCAAAACGACATGTAAACCCTAAGTCACTGCAGGATTACCCTAATCAAAAAATTTTGTAGTGTGTGTGCCGCTATAAGAAACAATCAGAAAAGCTCTGTTCTGTGACATTTTGTACCTTAGCTAATAATAATCTGTGATGAATGATTATATAGTGTCACAAATCATGGGTTCAATTTATGCTTATGATTAAATTCCAAGCGGTGGCTTAAATTAGTTAAGATAAACCTTAGATAAGTCTTGAACATTGATATTCATGGTTTACCATAAAAAAGTGCCATACAGTATGTTGATATCACACTTTGTATACCATTAAAAAAAAGAAGAAAAAATGATAAAAAAAGAAAATAAAAAAGAAAGTAAAAAAAGAAAATAAGGACAGGATGTACGTGTTTTTCCATCCGATGTCTTCCTCACGAAGCCTCTCTCCCTCGGCTCTCTCTCTCCCGGTCCCTTCTCTCACGCCGCCCGCCTGTTCTCTCTCTCCGCCGGCTAGGCCACTACTGGCGTCGCCCCCTCCAGCCGCGCCGTTCGCCTGTCCATGCCTCAACCTCTGATGTACGCTGCCGGCCCCCAAGCACTGCGCCGCCCCGACCCATGCCGCTTCCACCAGGCCAGCCGCGTGAGGATGATTAGGGCGGGGCATGGGGACATGTGCACGCCATGCCGCACCCTGGCCGGTGCCACCCCTCCTCTTCCTACTGAGCGGGACGCTGAGCATCACCAGAGATCCATAACTCCCTGCTGTGTGAAAATACCAAATCCGTAACTTGTGTTTGTTTATTTCTATTCGGATGTGAGATGCAATGGCCTGGAGCTTGACGGCTTCGCCTGGTCAACAAGGACACCAGATCCGTTAGGCGCCACGATAGAGAGGCGGATCCATGCCAACTATATGGAGTAGCAGATCTGCAGTAAAGGACAAATTTTCAGTAAATCTTCTTACTTTTCGTACAACTTTCTCTTTCCTTGATTAAATTAGAAATCAATAGTGAGATTGGTGATATAAATCTAATGAATTTGCTTGCTGTGTCAATTGTTCATCATGTTATGAAATTTTCAGGACCTAAACTTTATAGTTGTTCTGTATACAGTATTTTCTCAAAGGAGAATGTTTATCCCTACTCTAATTCTACAGAGAATTTGTACATTACTGTAGTTTGCTCCCGTTGCAGTTAGAAACCAGCAGTTTAGGTGCACAACTGTTTGAAGCCTCAGTGCTAACTATTGTTACATCCTTTAATTGTCAGGTACATGGAATAGATGGGTTGAATGCTTATCTGAACAAGTATAGAATTGAGCTTGACCTCAGATTGAAGCCATTGTTGGAACGTATAGTACTATACCACTGCTCCAAGACTTTTGATGCAAAATCTGTAAAATAAAATTGTGGCATGGCTTTGGAGAACGCATGTGCTGTGGAGAGCTGCTATATATGTATCATGTTCTTTTAAAAATGCCAGAAGAGGAAATTGATGCCATGGAGAGCTGTTTTTATGTGTAGTGTTATTATTCTATACTATTATGATACTCTAGTAGTGAAGCCATGAATTGTGTCTTTCTGGTAAATGAATTGTCTCTTTCTGGTAAGTACCATAGCAGACTAGCAGTTCACATCATGCTTACAACATTACTACTGTGCTTGATGGTTTCTAATGAAAGTTTAATGCCTCTTGCAAATTTTTATTGTCTTGGAACAATATGACTGAAGAGAGCAGCTTAGGAAAAGTGGTCTAGTGATAAGGTCCAATAGGTAGTGTATGTTTGATGCCTCATCTTATTTCTTCCTCGTCGGTGTTAAGGACAATATATAGGCAGCCAGTACAATTATAGCTTCACATGTCAAGCTTCCAAGTATTTGCAAGTTGCAGATTTGTGGTGCTATAGTTAATTGCTAGTTGCAGTACGTTCAGTAGTGCAGTAGTCGCTAGTATTCTAGCTACTCGGATTTCTTCAGTTTAGACGATAGAACTGTTGCTTGCTCCTTTTAATATGCATTGTTGCTTGTTCCTTGTTTCAAAATCTGTCTATTCAAAATGCAAAGCAAAATCCACTTGAGCAAAGATGTAATATTAGATACAGAGTTTAGCATGAAGAAGAGAAATGAGATAAATATGCAGATATATGGACATTGAATTTTTTGTAACTCCTAACCTGTTTCGGTTATCTACCTAGCTTCTATTAAGTCACTAGTAAACTGGTATATGTTGATTTGGTTATCTACCTAATTTTGACTTATCTAAAGCTCCAAAACTACTATGAGCACCTTAAATTACTATTATTAAATTGTGTGCTATGTTTGATATGTTAGATTTGATGCTAAAAGCATGCTAGGGATTTCTAGATGTGATTGAGCAGGTGAAGGACAAGTTCAGCAAGAGAGTCCCAACACTTCATTTTTAAGCAGGGTCACTGGCATGCTATTGTCACAATAGTTTGTGACAAATTATTTACTTGTCACTTTAAGTTACTAGTTTGATGTTAAGTGACATTACATATATAATGTACTTGTTCGATACATGAATCAGTGTATGGATAATGTGATCACTTTTGAATGTCATTACTTCTATGTATGCGATATAAGGTATGGCTAAAAGTTCAAATTTTATTTTTTTACCAAGCTCGATGGACTGTCCGTTGCTAAAACTTCTTATTACAATGGGTTGTCCGTTGCTAAAAGCTCAAACAGGCTGTCCGTTGCTAAAAGTTGGACCATCGAACTGTCCGTTGCTAAATATGATGTATGTTGCTGTATACATACAACGATGGGTCCAATAGCAACGGCAGCGGTCCGTCGCTATAGCCTTTAGCACAGACTGTCCATTGGTGTACACCCCTTTCAGCAACGGATTGTCCATCGTTGTTTAAAGGTTGTGGTGTAGTGAGCTCAGACTAAACTTAAATTTGGTGCATTAAACCACACAAAAAAAACGAAAAACATGACAGAATTTAGAAGCGCACTCATAGGGAAAAACTTTATTTTCCTGTCAAGCTTGGTTCATGCTGTTGGTGTTAAAAGAGCATTGACAGAAAAACTAAATAACAAATTGGATACAATAATTATTTGGAAACAGTACCAACAACATATTCAAATATTGGCTGTCCATACAACATAATAAATAGCATACATATAAAGATCCAAATGTTCATTACATTAATTCATAGCATCCAAGCTATATGTAGATGTCCAAATGGTTTGGCATCATTACATTCAAAAGCATTACCATCTCATTCAGCCAATTCAAGTTTCAGCTAAGATGAATAAAATACCAACATGCATTATTGAGTCATATTATAGCTAAAACTAAAGCTACCCAGATTAGTGGCGCCTACTAGTTAATGTGGAAAAGCACAACTCTACAAAAGAAGAATCCACCACCACATCCATGTTTAGCATCATTGATCCAAATTATCGATGCATGATCTTCATTGTTGTCAGAACCTTGATTGTTGCCAACGTTTGCAACATAATGATCCTCATTGGTGTGGCCAACATTAATAGCATTATTGGCAGATTATGAGGTAGCATGAGAAGAACCAGTGGCTTGAATGCAAACAAAGTTACAAGAGTAAGTGGAATTTGATGTAGAGTTTCTACTTTCTTTCCATCTTAAAATGTTGTTGGATTTGCAGCTACAAAACATGTTGAGATTAGAATGAGGATATACTCACAATTGCTTGCCCAGTGGATAATTGTCGTAATACTTCTTCTGGTACAATACTTCCTGTCTCTTGATAATGGTTCTACAAGTGTATTGCAAGCACAGATATTTCAGATTCAAATCATTAGATAATTCACATATAATATTGGTTATTGGTGAAATATTTACAAGAGCATTGCACGTACCAGTACCAAGCCTACAAGAACTTTGTTTTGCTATAATGCATTGTCGTCCTTTTCACGATTCTCTTGTCCTAACCTTACATTTGCATGACGTAGCTCGTCCATTTCACGAGACATGTTTCGCATAGTCACTGAATTGTTCTGTGTGTATGTTTTTTCTGTGCATTTTCAAATTACTCGCAAAAATTACCAGTTTTTTGTGCGTACATGTATTTTTTCTATGCCTCATAAGGACCGACAAAATAAATCAAATTGTTTTGTGAGTGTGTCTTATTTCCATGAGTGTATTGTCACTCAAAAAATTTTCTGTGCGTTTTTTTGCTGTGGGTATATTTTGTGACCCATGGAATAATTGGTATTTTTCTAGGTGTACTTGAAAAACGCACAGAAACATTCATCACACACATCAGAAGAATGCGAGTTTCCAGTAGTGATATCTTGTTCTATCTAGTATTCTCTCTCTCTC
>Ga0182004_10001616_pt1 | contig 16769 bp, 11 predicted proteins | sample Sormic07211540_1_FD_120479 | JGI IMG/M metagenome (GOLD analysis project Ga0182004, IMG submission 120479) | Endophyte microbial communities from Sorghum bicolor roots, Mead, Nebraska, USA - 072115-40_1 MetaG | ecosystem: Host-associated > Plants > Roots > Unclassified | place: USA: Nebraska...
ATCATTAGATAAATATTTAAATCTAATTTTTGAATAAATTTATTTGAAGTTAAAAATATACGTCTAAAGATTTGATGTGACGAGAAATCTGAAAAATTTTGAAAAATCTTTTGGAAACTAAACAAGACCCAACACTAGACTATACTAGTGTCACTTTGCCTCTCACGATGGACAAGCCTGACCCCTCTTTTTTTCTCCACGCATACACACTATAGCCTAGCTTTGTTTAGATCCAAAAACTTTTTAAATTTTAACACCGTAGTAATTTTGTTTTTATTTAATAAAAAATATCTAATTATAAAGTAACTAGTCTTAAAAAATCCGTCTCGTGATTTACAAGCAAACTGTATAATTAGTGCAATTTATAGACAATAATTATACAAATGAACGAAAATGCCACCAAAGAACACAGAGAAAACAGAAGGTGGGCCATTTGTCAGACAGGGAGCACCCCGCCATAATGCGCGGCGGGGTTGCATCCCGCCATGATGCGTGGCGGGGTACTATTTGCCACGTACCCCGCCACGTGTTAGCCATGTCAGCAGGTGTCCTCCTGAACCATGCCACGTCAGCAGTAGTACCCCGCCGCCATGCATGGCGGGGTTCTGTGTATTTGCCCCGCCATGCATGGTGGCGGGTCCAAACGGCCTAGTTTTGAAAATACTTTTAAAAGCGGATCAAATTTGAAATATGTTTTAAATTTAGGTTAAAAATAAAAAAAATTCTCGACGTTCAGGATAACCCAACCACGGACATGTTGTACTACACGATATTAGAGGGAGTTAGAAATCAATTTAATCACACAGGAAAATAATCAAAATAAGAAAAGTTTTCGTTGCAAACGGACTAATTAACGAAGCCAATGTATTTCCAAATTAAAAACCAGCAAAAAAAAAAACGTTTTGGCCTAAACATGCAAGAAGTAACAACGCCACGTAACCTGAAGCTCGTCTAGAAGATCATGCATGCAAAGTGCACGGGGATTGAGAAAAGTTTGAGAAGGTCAAGTTTGTTAGCTCGAGGAGGCTTTGCATGCACTGCAAAGTACTATTGTAGATCTGCCAGCAGCCGCATTTCGTCAAACGGTTTGGTTTGCCCCAATATATGATGGTCGTCCAGTTTGTACGGAGCTACTTGAAAACTTGAGGACAGGGAGAAAAACCATGGATTTTGTCTCCAGAAAGGCCATGCAGGGTTTGGCCACGCCCACGGATCCGACATTTCATCGATCTCAGAGCATGATTAGAACGAAAAACACATGAGAACTTCGAGTCGAAGCCGTTGTTGCTAGAGCTGGTTTCATACAGGTCCTTGGCCGAAAAGATTGATGATTTTTGTGTTTGCAGGGTTTGCGCATGGGCTTTTGCCCTTGTTTAGATCCCAAACTTTTTTAGATTTTGATACTGTAGCACTTTTATTTTTATTTGCTAAACATTGTCTAATCATGGAGTAACTAGGTCTCGTGATCTACAGACAAACTGTGTAATTAGTTTTTTATTTTTATCTATATTTAATGCTCTACGTATTTGTCGTAAGATTCGATGTGACGGAGAATCTTGAAAAGTTTTTAGTTTTTGGAGTGAACTAAACAAGGCCCTTATGGACCTGCGGGGACAAAACGATGATCGAAAAACATTTGCCTAAGGCGCCCACTGATGTCGTGTACATTGCGTTATCGTTCATGCATAAATGGAGTGGCCTGCTGAGGGAGGAAGATAGAGAGCGGATTACTCATCTGATGAAGGAAGACATCATGCAGTGGCTCAAGAATTGCAAGACCAGCGCTATCAGGCTTTCTGATGTAGTTGAAATTTAAATCTGTGATCCGTTTTTTGGCTAGCTCTTCTTTGCTTAATCTTGTACGTAGCCGGAATTTAGAACCTGCGTTCTGCTATTTTCTGTAATGCTCTTTTGTAGCTGGTAACCCCACAAGATCTTGTATGCCTACCTTGCTTTCTTAAAAGCAGAGTTATCTCCTTTTATAAAAAAAGTTGGTTTCATACATGCATACATACATTAGTCAGCTTTTTAATTTCAGGTTGATCCGTTGATGTTTGCGTGAACATTTCACTAGCAAAAAAAAAAAAAAAAACCAGAACATTTACCTTTACCATAAAAAAATGAAGAGATGTTCAGTGCTTGTCTTCCATGAACAAGGCAAATAAAGGTAATTGTTGCCGAACACACATGGTGGCAAAGTTAGTTACTTTTTGTCGCAGGGAATGATGAGAAATTAGGAGACAACGCGGGCTGGCTGGCCATTGTTTATTTCCATTTGCTTTGTGGCATGCAACAGTTCAAACGTCCAAATTGGCAGGTTTTCAGCACCGACAAATTTTTAAAAAATTATAAAAAGGTCCGTTTACATTCCTTTTTTGACAACGCTAGTCCATGCTTGAGTGAGCGTGCATTCAGCTCTGACAATGCTCTGTTTCTTCAAGTCTGAAGTCAAACGGCCTGCAATGTGACGGACGACCTATCGATGGGAACTTGAAAAAGACGATGTACGACGCGGTTCATACTATGATTACTTCACGTATGTTTACAGTTCCCTACACCCTACATTGCCACTGTTGAATCAAGTTTCTACCACAGCTGGTTTACATTGCCATGAATCAAGTTTCTACCACACCCGGTTAACTTGGCATGGGGGTTCATATTTTTTTCTAGAACCATTTTATCATTAAAGCTAGTTAATTTAAGAGTAACTCCAAGAGCTTAGCTAAAATTAGTAGTTAAGTTATATTGTTTAGCTATTTTATAAAATAAAAAACTTCTTAAAAAAAGAAGAAGTCCACAACAGTCTTGCTATTTTAAAAAATCAGATAGTCAGTGTCAGTGGTTGGCTATATATGACCATCAAAAATCAAGGAATGACCAACTTTCTATTTTACAAAACCAGATACCACATATGTTCGAGCCTATTTTTTGCTATGCAAATTCTAAAATATCATTCACAACAAGAATAGCCAAGCTCTTGGAGTTGCTCTAACACGGATGTTCATATTTTTCTAATTTTATGATTAACAATGCTAAATTTTATAGTATGTGACATACCCATCGATAACAAGGCATATGTTGTGACTTCATCAGTCTCACTGTCTACCTTTCAAAAGTGATCATAGGGGTAGAGTTTCCGTGCCTATGTTCGTAAAGGGGTGAGTGCCCTTGCATGTTATGGGTGTCTGCATCTGCACCATGTAATTTGCAAGATGCTTGTCGTGATTTCATCATATTGAGATTTGACAACTCTTTTTTTTGCAAGCGCTTATATGGCTAAGGTTTGCGTGCGTGCATGCATATGAGGTGAGTGTGCATGCATTTGCATTGTGAGCGTTTGCGTCTATATTGTGTAAGACCTTGTTTGGAAGGCCTTTTCCTCACAAAATGGTTCCAACTTCTAGAAAATATTCTGTATTATAGCAAGGAGACATCTCTCTCCCCCATAAATGAACCAGGAGCCGGTGAATTCTAGCTCTTCCAAAGGAGCTAGAGCCAAAAGAAGCCCTAACCAAATAAGGCTTAATTCACAAGATGGGTGATGACTTTATCAATCTCAAGATTTACCATCTCAGTCTTTCACAAGTGCTCATGCTGATAGGGTTTGCATTTGTTTATTTAAGGGCTAAAAAAATGTTCCATTGTACCAAGATAACATTTCAACATTAAACATGGACCTCTTTTTACTACAATCCGTACTAAAAAAACCTATCACCGTTCGTTCGAAACTAGTGTTATCACTATCGATTCTTGAAACATGCAATGGACAAACGGTAGTAATGCTCTGCCAGTTTTTAACCGACAACGATAGATGGATTATTCGTTTATGTTTCTAGCCAAGAACCAGTAGTGATATGATCTTTCGTTACAAAAATTGCTATCTTCCATTGCAGAGAACCAAGTAGTATATCTCAAATGCAAGGTGAAGTTTGTTACATCGCAAACTCTCTCCATCCTAAAATTTAAGGATTCTAAATTTGTCATAACTCATTTTTTTATGTTTGACTATGATTGTGTAGAGAAAAATATTTAACATTTATCACATCAAAGAAGTGAATTCTCAAAGTACATTTCATAGTAGATGTAATGATATTGCAAATATTATTGTTCTACTACGTAAACATAGTTAAACTTAAGTTTTTAACATTTAGAATCCCTTATATTTTAGAATGGAGGGACTAGCTATCCAGCTAGCCTAGTTAACACGACTATTTGTTCGGTGGTGCGCGAGACATATCAGTCCATAGCGAAGCACCTATATAGAATTTGTCAATCTCAAATTTACAGCATTTAGTTATCTACTCCCTCCCTAAAAGTATAGCTAACACGGCTATTTATTCGGTGTAGCATGCAATGCAGCGTCATTACATTCCTGGATTTATGCTTTTAGTAGTGGACGACGTCTCCGTTGACTCAATCTTTTGGATATGCTTATAGGGGTAGAGTTTGTGCACGTGTATTTATAGGGGTGAGCATGTATGGGTGTAAATCTAAAAAAAAAGAAATGTATTATTTCACTCGCAGAGGAAGTAGCTACTTGATTTGATCAGTACCCTTGGCTTCAGATCAGGATGTGGAGACAGAGGCTAACATACCGACACGTGTAGATGATGCCACGCTGTGGGATGTTTAGGGTCGAATTCCAGTTTGATCTGTGGATTGTGATGGCAACACGGTGAGCTGAGCTCAAAATCTGATCAGGCTGTGACTGTGCGGCAGCGGTAGATCGTAGAGTACATAGGTCGTCAACCCACTGCAGCGCCGTCTTTGGTACAGTACAGGACACTAGAGCGACAGGTCCATCACGTTCAAAGGTTCAACGCCAGCCAGCTCATCGTTCAAACCACATCAGCTAGAATGTCAGGGCTCAGATGGATCATAACGGCGTCGACACGTTCGATGCACGATCTCCAAAACGCAACAAACAAAAGAGCCGTCCGGTCAAAACCGTCACAGAGTCGCCTCTTTCCTCCTTTGCTGCTGGTGTTTTCTGGGGCCTGCCTGCATTGCTTGTCCTCTCTTTCTCTCTCTTTCTCTCTCTCTCTCTCTCTCTCTCTCTCACACACACACACACACACACACACTCACACACACACAGTAATGGCGTTGCATTGCATGCTCCGATGTGGCAATCGCACGGAATTTATGCGAGAGGATCGGACAACGTAATGGTAGTGGTAGTTACATTGAGGTCTTGATCACTGAGCAAAGGTAGCTGTCATGGAATGGTCACTACCATACCAAAGATGAGAGTGAGTCTCCAGTCATGGATCCATCAGCATGGATCGAAAACGCGTCAGGAATGCTGAAAAGGAGTGTGGCAGCCGCCAGCCGCCGCAAAGATTCCTACGGTAACTTGGAACGAGTCATAGAACCACAAGAAAAGTAGATTCTCACAGTTGGGAGAACCCAGCAGGGTTTCCTTAGGTACTGTAATTAGTAGAACCTGCATGCGTTTTGTTTTTCCATGGAAGGGCAAGGAGAGAATAATGGTTCACGCATAAAACTGCTTCCGTACGGCTTGTTACAAGTAATACCGTACGGCTTTGTTTTTGATGGAATTGCCGTGTTGCGTGAAGCGAGGATTGGTTCACGTCAGTGAGTGATCAGAGGCTTTTGATTAGGGCAAAGGCTAGCACAAACAATCGCCAAATTCAGAGATGCGGCGCCCTGATCACCTGTGCAGTCAACAAACAAATAAAGAGCAAAGCAACAAACTAGCTGCTCAACTGCTTGCTGCCCACTGGACTTCGCCGACGTGGTTCAAGGCCAATTGCGAAGTCAGCAAGTGCTAGTCACTCTCAGAACATGCTGCAACTTGCGTGCAAAAATGATTAAAAAGGACAAGCTTTCCAGTATTCTAGCTTCCAGCCCCACATGAATTCAATGAAAACAGCCATTGCAAGAGCCAAAGGATTCTTACTTTACTGGCCTCAATGCCCTGGTCGGTCGGAGGCATGGACTGGCGAGGTCGTCTTCTGGTTTGTCACCATCAGCAGTTCAGCACAGCAAAACTTCATGCTCCAGTCAGAATCCAGAAGACCAGCTAGCAGAAGATACTCTCGAGGAATCAGGATGGGTTCTCACTAGAAACAAAGCAGACATCAACGTTCCAAGAGTCAATTCTAGAAGCAAACAAAGTGTTCTTCATGCTTGCAAACAAAGAGATGAATGGTGATGGGCAGCTTGTTGGATGCTTTGAACTCCATCAATGATGGTTCCGGAATTCAACTCAGTGCCGGCATCAGATCACGCGGTTTTTAGGTCTTTAGGAGACCTAACTGAACATAAATCTAGCATCAGTGCTTCTTAGAATCCTGTGAGGTGCAGATAATTAAAAAGGGCCAGGCGAGATAACATTCTCAAAGAAATAGCCTAAGAAGAATTACAATTGGATGAGAAATTGAGAATCCTGCACTTGCAATTTACAGACAGGACCATACGCAACACAGCGTCAGATTGAGACTATGGCACAAACACACGAATATAATGGCACAATGGGGCTAATTCTTTGACTAAATAGTTGCTCATACATGACAATTGACAAGGGTCGGAAAGAAAACCCAATCAAGGCAGTCAAAGTCAAAATGCATGACAGGCGTTTTCTTCCTTGCTGTCTGGGTGAGCCAACATGAGTTAACTTAAATGGCCTTGCAATCCAAACTGCACACACATTGTTCTGAATGCACAAACAATTCACTAGTGAGTCTCTGCTAGAGATGGATGTGCAGCCTCCGTGGCAAACACGCTACGTTCAATTACATCTGATGCGCTTCTTGTAAGTACATCTGATGACATGTCCCAGTTCCCACTTCTCCGATCCCAGCTTGAGTGTCGCACCCTTACGTCGCTCCCAACTGCAGGGATCTGTGATTCTGAACATGCCACAAGTTTGGCATTGGCTATGCCTTCCATCTCACTGCTGAGCCTGTGAGGACCTCCCACTTCTACATTAACATCCTCATAATTGCGCCGCTGAGAGATCTTCAGAAGATCACTACCAATTTCAAGATCATCTTCAACTTTCGACCGAGGACCGCCAACTGGTTCATCTTCAACATCCCTACCAAAGCTAACTGTTGGAGGTCGCACTTCCTCTTGTGCATATGCCCGAAACTTGTGTTTAGAAGGTTTTGTCTTGCTACAGAAGACTTCTAGAAAGTTATTCAGACATCCTTGACTATAGATATTAGGCCTGCTGTCTGATCTGTATCGAAAATTCTCGTACGTGGTCTGCAAAATCAGATCATCAGAATGGAAATTGTAGAATTGCTTCATTCATTATAAAGCAGAATCGGTTGGGCACATAACAAAGTACACTCTATAGATACAAATACAAATATAGATATAGACTCGTAACCTAAAATCCCATTACATGACAGAATATATAAGAACGTGTCCTTTTGATTTTTGAAGCATACTTTGGACTCTTTAAGTTGATAAACAGCAAATGGTCAACCAAAATAACGCCAAGTATCCCTACAGTTATGTTACATAAATTCATAAAACTTTACGTTCAAAAAGACAAATTCATAAAACTATAAAGATCTTTTATATTTTAATTTTTAACATGGAACCAACACAAAAAAAATAGATGCAATTAAACTAGTGGACACCAATTATCACGAGCATGTACCAACACTTCCAGCTACCATTTGATTTTTCATATACATATTTTAAAGGAACTAGCATCCATGAATGAAAACAACTTCTTGGTCAAGAAAAAACAAATTAATTAATCAATCTTATATCAAGAAACTAACCTGGTTGGTGCTAATGAGGTACAAATGAAATCCAGTGAGTCCACCGACAAACCAGAGAGCAATGAAACAATATATCAAAAGCCCCAAAGAAGCGGGAGAGTGTTTGAAAGCCTTCCATACTGTTGGATAACCCTCGTCCATGAGAAACTTGATGTACAAGGCTGACATTGCAAATACATAAATGCAGAGAAGAGTCGAGGAAGAAACAAACATGAAAAAGTACCGGTAATTGCGCTGCACAATGTAAAAGTGAGCCAATAAAGATCAGGTTAAAAGAAGGCAACAAAAGAGAAGCTGAAGCAAAATTTCCTAGAGATTGTAAGAAATCATTCTTTCAACATGAAAGTTCTAATCACCTCTCACTTAGAACTAAATATTTCAAGTAGCTGATCTTGTGTCATGTAGGGGATTTTAGTTAGCTTGCAGAGTTTAACAGTTCTTTTGCAAGTGCATAACTTACAAACTATCATGGAGCACTAATAGTCTAATACAATGCGTACTGCCAGTTATATTTGAGAAACTGGTCAGGCTGGAATAAGGTCACACTCCACCTAATAGAAACATAACCATGCACCTATGTTGAGAGTATAATAAAAAGTACAGAAACATGTTACATGTTACATGTCCACCTAGCATACATCAATAAGTAAAGAAGCATGTTACATGCCTACCAAAGGTTCTTTAGGCTTAAAAAGATTAAGTGTGTCGCATTTTTGTCAAGGAAATACAGCAGTTACGTGTTTGGTATACAAAGTAGACAACACCAAGAACGTGTTAACCATGTCAAATGGTGCCAAGTACATTAAAAATGTTGCTATGGTATGACTATTTATTCTTAACCCATCTTATTTCTATGCTGCAGATGAGTTCAAAAGGAGACATCAGAGAGCACTGCATCACACAATTTCATCACTATTATCCAAATCCAAACATAGAAGACAAATACACTAGAAGCATTAGACCATATGTTTAGAACTGACCATAAATTTCAAAGGAACACACTATAAGCATCAATAAGATTAAAAAAACAAGAGCAGATATTGCTATGCGTATAACCTTAGTTAAGAACAGTGTTCGCCTACACGGCCGTGTAGACCAATTACTCGGCAGTGTAAACGTTACTCGGCAGCCCAGTGTTCAGTTTAGGCCATAAACAGTAAGTTACACGGTGAGGCCGTGTAAATGGTCAAAAACGGCAAAAACGGTCATACACAGTCGACACGGTTCGGTAGTAACTCAGTTTTGTGCGGGTGACTTAAGCGAGTAGCAGGACGTTTAGGCGATGGCAGCCGGAAAAGTTCAGGCAACGGCAGCCTTTCAGCAGGAGAATGAAAATTTGGGGCCTTGTCTCGCGTGCATTGGCCCCATGGTAATTGAAAAAACAACCTGTCCTTTCCTATCCCCAAAGCAATTCTCCGCTGCCCCAAATTTCAAATCATACTGAACACGCACTGTCCGCCATCGCTGTCGCTGCATTCCAAGTCTTCCTCTGCCCCCATTCTCCATGAATCGCTACCACCCCTTCACTCTCCAGTCTTTGGCCACCGCGGTTTCTTGGTCAGGACACTCTCTGCAAGGAAGTCGTAGTCTTCTCCAGCCACCTGTCCATCTCCGCATCTACTGTCTGCTCCAGGTTGAGCTCAACTACATCTCCGGCACAAACAAGTTCAGTGGTCCAAGAAATTTACTATTATAGGATCCCAAACGTGTGGGTTTCGCTATAATAGGATTCCCAACATCTGCTTCGCTATAACGACTCTCGAAACATTGACACTTTGCTATTATAACATCATGGCCTTCAAATAGACAAATTGAACTCAAATCTCTTCAAATTCAGATATTTTCATTTAATCACAGAACTGCCATTCTGCTATACCCCTTCACCACGGGATCTTTTAGTTGCTAGCCGTGACTTATCGGTTCCCCGACGCGCTCGTCACCGGCCCGGGATTCCGCTGCCGCAACTCCACCGCATCCATCGCGTATCTCAAAGGTCTGTGCCATGCCACCCAGATGCGCCAACATGCGTTTGTTCATCGCTCTAAGTCTGACCGGCTCCTTTTGCACATTCGGCCGCAGGGACTCGTGCCATGCTCGCTGACGGCCTGCTCGCCACGGCGAACGTGGAGACTGTGGCCGAGGCGCACGTCCACGCGTACGAGGCGACGGGCGACAACACCGCCGGCGGGAGGTACATCTGCTACGACCACGTGGTCAAGCGGCCGGAGGAGTTCGCCGAGCTGGATCGACAGGTGGGTCTGCCAGGCGGGGCCGCGGCCACACAGGGCTCCGACGACGACCGGCCGGCCAGGTTCGAGCTCTGCAAGCGGAAGCTGTCCAAGCTCATGTCCTCCAGGAGGAGGTGCACGTACGAGACCTACTACTCCGTCGCGTTTGACTAGCTAGCTCAGGCGGCGAAGGCTCTGCAGGGCGGCGGTCTCCCGCGTCGAGGTCGCGACTAGCAACTGAAAGGTCCTGTGCTGAAGGGGTATAGCAGAATGGCAGTTCTGTGATTAAATGAAAATATTTGAATTTGAAGAGATTTGAGTTCAATTTGTCTATTTGAAGGTCATGATGTTATAATAGCAAAGTGTTAATGTTTCGAGAGTTGTTATAGCGAAGCAGATGTTTGGAATCCTATTATAGCGAAACCCACACGTTTGGGATCCTATAATAGCAAGGTACTCTCTGATATATGCTCCAGCATGTGGCGTATTGCGTACTAGTACTAACGCTCCATTCTCCTCCCTAGAAATCAATTGATATATGCTCCAACATGTGCGGAATAGTACTAATGCAGTAACGCTACATTCTCTTCTCTAGAAATTACTGATATATGCTCCAGCATGTGCATACTAGTAGGCTAGTCCAGTGTAAGTGCTCCATTATCCTCTCTAGAAATCAACGGTGTGCTTTGTTCTCCAGAAATAAAGAATGTGTGCTCTTGTAGAGAGCAAAGATAGATATTTCGAATTGCTTTGTCTGCTAGTGCAGATTGCCAGATGATGCCTATTTTTGGTGTCCCTGTTTAGAATCTGAGAGGTTGATGGATAGTACAAGTTTGTGGTTGTGGTTGCAACTGCATATTTTAGATTGTTATTTAGCAAATTAAAAAATGGTTCTGTTATGTGGTTGGCGGCTTGCAAACTTGCACTGACCTCCTTGTTCTATGGTGATGTCTCTGTTCTCTACTTTACATGAATGTGCTTGTGCACAATGCTATGTTACTATGCTGTTTTTTCGAATGTCTTCAGCTTATATCAATCTATGACTATATCAATTTTACAAATATAGTACAAAAATGTGTAAACTGTGTAAAACCATGTACACGGTTCTAAACGCTACATGAGACCTTGCTGACTTCGTACCGTTTACCATTCAGGAAAACACTGGTTAAGAAGGCTTCAAATTATAGGTCTGTGACACAATCCAACACCAAATAGAGCCCACACAGGAAAACTCATATAAGGCTTGCACAACATTGAACCAAGAAAACTCATATAAGGCTTGCACAACATTCACATTCACTTCACCCGATACTTTTTTTTGGGTGTGTGTTCTAGAGTACTTGAAATACCTTAACTATTAGGCTGATTAGCATCACAGCATATAGCAAAAGTGCAAAACCAAGAAAATGCATTCATAAGCAGTAACCAGAGGAACAATAATATTGCATAACTCTTCTCTTGGTGCCTAGACATTCCAGGAATCAAGACATATGCATATGAAAGGTACAGGGCTACAGGCTTTTTTGACGGACATATGAAATCAACATGTTCAAGTTTCTTCATGTTTGCTAAAGAAACAAATCAAAATAATCACGCGGTTACAGTAGAGAAATAAGAGTATTTACCTGTCCAATGCATTGTCCAACCCAGGGACAATGATGGTCAAAGCGCTCTACACAATTGTTGCATATCGAACAGTGTGAGCATCGAGGAGGCCGATAAATCATGCAGGTGTCACAATACTTCACTTTCACAGGCATCCCCTTAACCATGACTTCCTTCACACGGGGGAATTGCAGCCTCCCAGGCGTGCCCCCAGACAAGGCGTTCCCATAAGAAAACTCTTCCTCCGGCGGGTGGGCCGCGCGGGGAACGATCCCAGGATCCTGCGCTGATGTAACCAAGAGCAGGACTAGCACCTACACAGAAGAAAAACAACGATCCGTGGTGCTCAGCAAAGCGCAAAGCGCATATCGCAAATGCTAACTGATCAATACCCAGCAGGAATCAGCACACGGAACTCACGTAAATCATAAACACCACAGCCACCGCAGGAATCGCATATCCTGCATTGTAATCCGGGAAATGGTGGCGGAGATGCCGAGCAACAAATCCGCAGAAGACCAATACCGGGATCACAATGAGCGAAACAGAGAGGATCAGTGACTTGGCGTCAGGTCCGAATATGAGCCTCCCACCAAAGAAGAATTTCTGCAGACAGCGAGCGAACGAACTACGTCAGAATGCAGTCGAGCAGCACATTGACAGTTCCACACACACGCACACAGAGTGACACAGGCGCACATCACACGGCAGATAACATGAATCACGCATCTCACGCAACCTACTGTTCCTGTTCGTACCTGGAATCGCCGAGAACAGTAAAGTAGTAGTAAACCGCACACTGGCCGCATAAGTACAGGCGCAAACCAACTCTACCAAAACGATCCCATACAGCAGCAAGAAGCGGAATTCCCCACGGAAGAACCGAACAGTGCAACCCAGATTCCCGGCTCAAGAACTAACAAGATGAAGCGAGAGGAGGGCAGAGGAAAGAGAAGGCAGGATCTTTACATTGTTCCCTTTCCAAGCCTCGTACACTCGCTGCGGACGCGCCATGGGTGGGCGCCGGGTGGTCCGGCTCCGGTCAGCGCGGCCTCATCCGAGGCAGCGTCCGTCCCCCCAGCCCAGACCCGCCGGCGAGCAGGAACCAGGAAGGAGTCGACACGCGCACGAGAAAAGGGCGATTTTGAAAAAGGAAAAGCGGAGGAATCGTTGAGGCAGGCAGGCAGGCAGAGGCAGGGGTAGAGGAGGGGGAAGCGGCGAGGCCGAGCAGAGCAGGGAGAGGAAAGCAAGCGCTGCTGGCGTCGCGTCGCGTCGCCTTTGTGCGTGTGGGGGGGACGGGGAGGTGAGGTGTAAAATGAAAAGCTTTTCTTTTTGAAGGAAAAAATGAGCAAGATATTACGAGATACAAGCTGGCAACGGCGGGCGGCCGGACAAGAGGGGGAGGGGGGCCTCAGGCTCAGTGTTATTGCACATGACACCTTGCCTTTTTGAGAAATAAATAAATGCGCATGTATATGAATATAGTGATCCTTCTTTTAGGAAGGAAACGCTCATATCAACTACAGTACATATTATAGAAGATTCTTATGCACTGTTTTTGCTATAAAAGGCCGTAGTGTTGCACTATCACTAGAGAGCTAAACCTTTCTAATAAGGGTTAATTAGAACTGTGTCATTATAACTTTATCGGAACTATGGTACTGCCATTATAATTTTTGTCAAAGCTGAAAATATGCCATTATATACATATATGGCATCTTTGGGCCCATGTGCAGGTGTACCGAGAATTTTATATTTTTGTATAGACCAAAATACCTCTCACACTCTATCTCACTTATAGAGGGGCCCAATGTGTCGTCCCCTTCCTCTGTCCTCTTGAACACAGCACGTGCACAGGCCTTCGTCGATTCAGCCGGTGTAGGCCTCGCCGACGACGAGGAGCTAGCCCATGACCTTCCCTGCTTCCACACGTCGGCTCCCTACGCGTGTTCATCGGCAGCGACACAACAACCCCTGCGGGGCTAGAGCCTCCTCCATCGACGACGGCGCCCTCGCCTCCATCACCGGCGGAGCCGCACCCCCTTGGGCCCGCCGTGCTAAAGACCGCTGCTCTAGGCTGGTCGCCGACGTGACCATGTGGCCACCTGCGCAGGGCGGCACCTACTGCGTGCCCCGACTCGGTCCCACGTGGCACCCGCGCCTATAGATGGCCATGCAGCCCGTGGCCCGTTGGCCCGGCCCGCGGCACGGCATTTTGGCCCGGCCCGGGCACAGCACGGCCCGACAACTACCGGGCCGTGCCTGGGCCGCCACCGTGGCCCGTGGCACGGCTCAGGCACGGCCCGACGGCCCGATGCTTAATGGCCTAGTAAAAAAATATAACTTTTAATTCTAAAAAAAAAAGAAAATGTAGGTCTGTTGGCCCATCCGTCCATTCTAATTGGCCTGTTAAAAAATATAGCCTGCTAATTGTAAACAAAAAAAGGAAATATAGGTCTACTACTGGTCTAGCACGACCTTGGCCCGGTGGCCCGCCGTGCCTTCGGGCCGGCCCGATGGCCCATGGGCCGTGCCTTGGGCCATACCCCCGGCACGAGGCACGATGATGGCACGGCCCGGCCGGCACGACGGCACGGTACGGCCCGGGGCAGGCACGGCACGGCACGGCACGCCGGGCCACCGGGCCGGGCCGGCACGGCCCGATGGCCATCTATACCCGCGCCGCACGGCCTGGCGCTACGCCACTGCCAGATCGGCTCGGCCTAATCGAGCCCCTCCCCTTCCGTGCAAGCAGCAGTAGCCTCCATGGCCATGGCGTCTGTCTAGAGAAAGAAGAAATAAGATGACAGAAAGAAGAGAGGGGTTGTGTAGAAGGTTGACATGTGGGCTTCATGTATTAATGAGTGTGTGAGAGATAAGGAAGGGGGCAATTTTGTCCATATGGACATGATACGCTCAGTACGTTTGCCAGTGGATCCAAATCGTCTCGAGACGTATATAATGCCGTATCTCAAACATCTATGGAATTGCAATGGGGTGGCATAGTTTCTTGAATAGTAAGGGTGTGCTTCAAAAACGGTATAATTATAATGGCACGGGTCTAATTAACCCATGTAGTAAATAGTTTAAGAATAGAAATGAATGATCTCACATTTAAGGATCTATTTGGAACGACGACGAATTCTATAGGATTTGCATAGAGGAATAAATTCAATTTCATAGGAAAAACACGTAGAAATGTGAAAGTGTAAAATGACTAATTGTTGGTATGAGCGCATTTGGCACCCATTTCCTCCTGTATAGAAATCGTGAGTGATGACTAATCAAATCCATTGATAACACAAAAGATTTTTACTAGCAAGTAATTAGTTTCCAAAAATGAAAAAAAAGAGATATCCGAGAAGCGAAGCCAACTACAACACGTGGATTAAGGTACTACACTACGTGCAAATTTGGACCACAACAAAAGGTGTAATAGGAGAGGTAAAAAAAAACTAAGATATGCACTTAACTTGTCGATCGTATGTCCACGGCATGACGTGTTTTTTTTTAAAAAGAGGACAACAGTTAATTATCCAATAGTAAGAACTATTGTCCATTACACCTAGAACGAACTGAGCATCTCCAACAATTTGGTATAATTGACTTGCCAAATCTTGAGTTTTAGCAAATTGGTAATTTGTTTGGTAAGCGAAAAAAATGTATCTCCAACAAGTTGCTATTCTTCATTTGTTAAAATAGAGGATGACATATTGGACCCGTCTGTCATTGCTTGCTCATTGCTTGCTCTGTTGCTGGCTTGCTGCTCGTCACCTAGTATCTTGATACTAGTGTTGCATCGTCGTCACCGATGACCTCGCAGTAGGAGTTTGGGAAGCCTAAGAAACGCAAATCTCTTGGACACATGAGCAACCAAGGACCCCATGTTGGCCGTGGAGGCAAAAATCAGCAAGAAAAGGGGGAAGCGAGCTGCGTCGTCAGGTCGAAGCCTAGCAACAAGGGAAGTGGCAGGGGCACCGCAGCAAGTTTGGACAGGGAGCCGAGGTGGACGGAGCAGCTGTTGAACCCGTGCGTAACTGCCATGGAAGCGGGCAAACTCGGCGAGCTGGCCTCCTCCGGCGAACCCAACCACCGCCTGTCCACACACGGGTTGCGCCCTCACGCGACGCCTCTCGCGCGCCGTGGGCGAAGCAGCTGCGGCGACCATGAAGACGTCATCTTGCGAGTGCCCGACACCGGTGTTCTCCGGCGTCGACCTGCGCCTATTCTGAGCCTCGCTCATCAGGTTCAACGACTTCCAGGAGCTGCTCCTCGCGTCGCCCAAGCGTGGAGCATCCCGGGGCGAGCTGGCGGGGCGGAGGCGGAGGCGCGGGCGAGGCCGCTAGCGAGCGTACGCGGGCGTGCGTCGCAGCGATAGCAACTCAAGTACACGCGCGAGGACGGGGAATAGCACGTTGGAATAAATACCAAGTTGGTTTAAGGAGTTGTTGGAGAGAGTTTTTTTGTGTTTTTATCAAATTAATAAGAATAGGAACCTCATTTGACGAGTTGTTGGAGATGCTTAATGTGTTTAGGATCGCTTAAAATTAGATATAGACAAAAATAACCGAGAATCCCACCTAAACGTCCTTAGATTATTTTAGGCCTTGTTGAGTTTACTCAAAAATTAAAAAAATTTCAAGATTCTCCGTCACATTGAATCTTGTAGCATATGCATGAAGCATTAAATATAGACGAAAACAAAAAAAATAATTGCACAGTTTATCTGTGAATCACGAGATGAATTTTTTAAGCTTAATTAGCTCATAATTGGACAATATTTATCAAATCTCTACAACTAAAAATTATGAAAAGGACCCATCTACCACACCCATGGTGAAGCCACAACTCCCATTCCTTTTAGCCATGATAGACTATCCCATCAACCTAGACCCCACTCACCCATGCATACAAAATTGTTTTGGCGAATTTAAAAAAGTCATAACTTTTAAACCGAAGATATAAATTAAATTCCGATTGCACTATTAAATTTCTCATAACAAATTCTTCAAAACAAGATCGCACATGGATATATTTAGATAAAATTTTATTAATTAATATTTATCTCTACAACTAAAAATTATGGAGAGGACCCATCCACAACTTTCATCCCATTGGTGGTCTTTTTTACTGCGCGATGACACGCTATCCCATCAACCTAGGCCCCACTCAC
>Ga0182004_10001617_pt1 | contig 16767 bp, 9 predicted proteins | sample Sormic07211540_1_FD_120479 | JGI IMG/M metagenome (GOLD analysis project Ga0182004, IMG submission 120479) | Endophyte microbial communities from Sorghum bicolor roots, Mead, Nebraska, USA - 072115-40_1 MetaG | ecosystem: Host-associated > Plants > Roots > Unclassified | place: USA: Nebraska...
ATCTTGGGAGGAGATGAGGTGGAATTAGAGGAGATGGTCGCAGGAGCGGATCTTGCGGATGGCGATTTCCTTTTCTGAGCTAGCTATACCACGGGGGAAACGAGGTGAAAGGTCGCAGGGGCAAACCGACGAGGCAGGACGAAAGAGATGTCGCACCAAAAAATGTCCCCTCTTTAGTCTTTTTAGTTGTATTGTAGGAGATTGTAGGAGAAGTAAACAAGGCCTCAGCGTGAGTGGGGGAGAGAGGAGAAGAATAGATGGAGCGCCTGTGCTGCGAAGAGGATGAGAAACTGTGGCGGGTGTTAGGTGCGTGGGTGTGTGGCTCAATGTTAGAGTATCTCCAACAAGTTACGGGTCCAATTTTTCAAACTGAACTTCCGGCTAAAATTCTTCATTCAACTTTTAAAACCATTCATTTTATCTTTTTAATATTTCGTTCAACTTTTAAAACCATTTACTTTATCTCCCTAATTTATAAGCGACTTTGAAGACAATTTTATCTTTTTCCATTTTATTTTATCAGTTGAATGTTTGAAAAAAATCATAGTAAAACATAGAAAAATAATAAATAGAAAATCTAATTTTATTGAACTGTACATGAGTAGATATATACAGTGAACATATAATATGATATGTTTTAGTACATGTTTTTTGTTGTAGTTTTAGATATATGCTTTTCTATAATAAAACAGAAATATAATATTTTATAGATGCAGTTGCTATAGTCCAATTGTGATGAAATCTTTACAGTGAACTAGTTATTGTATGTATAAACTGTGGTAAAAATTTCATACTCATTGGATCATGTATCACTTAGTTATATATTTTATTTAAGTTTATGCTTGTTAGATATAAATAAAATTATAAGTAAGCTATATATGATCCAATGAGTATGAGATTTTTACTACAGTTTAATCATATATTAATTAGCCCATTATAAAAATTTTGCTACAATTGAATCATAGAAACTACAACTATGAATTATTCCAACTAATTATAGGAAAACATATATTTAAAGCCACAACAAAAACTTTGTACTAAGGTCTTGTTTAGTTTCGATTTTTTTTTGGTTTTGGGTACTATAGTATTTTCATTTTTATTTGGCAATTATTGTCTAATCATGAATAAACTAGGCTTAAAAGATTCATCTCATGATTTACAGGTAAATTGTGTAATTAGTTTTTGTTTTTGTCTATATTTAATGCTTCATGTATGTGCCACAAGATTCGATGTGACATGGAATCTTGAAAAGTTTTTGATTTTTGGGGTGAACTAAACAAGGCCTAAAACATACTTCATTCATCCCAGATTATAAGTCATTCCAAGAATCTTGTAGAGTCAAAGAATCTCAAGTTTAACCAAATTTATATGATAGGATAATAATATTTACGATACAAACTAAATATCATTAGGTTCTTCATTAATTATATTTTCATAATATATTTATTTGATGTAACAAAACTTTTTTCTATAGTTTTAGTCAAACTCGACATGCTTTAACTTTCTAAGATTTTTAGAATGACTTATAATTTAGGATGGAGGGAATACTATATTATATGTTCACTTATAAATCTACTTATGTGAAGTTCAACAAAATTAGATTTTTTATTTTTTTATAATTTACATTTTTTTCAAAGATTCGATTGAAATAAATTTAAAAGGAAAAATTAAAATCTTCAAAACTGCTTATAAAGGGTCATATAGAGATTAGAGCAAGTATTATAGCAGGCTGTAAGTCAGCTAAATACTGAGGTAGAGAAAAGAGAAGAGGAGAGAGTAAAAGCGGGCTCTAAGATTACAGGCTGCTCAGACACAAAAATAAAAAAAAAATCTGTGAGACAGATAAGTGTGCTATATATTAATAGTGATGAGCTAACTATTATATTAGTGGCCTGCAAAAAAACTGTAAAGAAATCTTACAGCCAACAACTAACTGTATTATAATACTTGCTCTTAAAATGAACAGTTATTTTGCCACGACAGATTTCTTCTGCGCGCATAGACCACAATCATGCGTGCGAGAGCGAGAGAGCTCGGGATTAGCACATCGTCGAGTCGGGGCGACAGCCATACAATGCTGCTGGAGCCGTCTCTCACCTCGGAGCACGAGTCTTCCCCCTGCAAGCTTGGCCGGGATGTTTTTTACAAAAACGCTTGTGGCGGGGTGTTCTTTTACAAAAACGCTTGGGCGGGGTGTTTTCTAAAAAAACAGCAACGAAGAGACGGGCTGAAAGGACCCGAGTACGTGGCGTCTCCCTCCCGGGGCTCCCCGCCCAGTCGCCCTCTTCCATCCACCACCGCATTGTTGCATCAGTGGCTACGTCACTCGGGCCCACTCCGCAAAACCACGGAAGCAGCAGCGGCAGTCGGCAGCAAACTCAATGGCGCTTCGCGCCGTGGAGCTCCGGCGATTCCTCCTCTCGCGCATCGGCGGCGGCGAGGCGGCCCTTCCTCCTCTTGCGTGGCGCGGCCGGCCGGTGAGCACCTCCGCCCCGGCGGACGACGAGCTCGCGGGGAAGAGTGCCTACGAGGTTCTCGGGGTTGGGGAGTCCAGTTCCAGCGCCGAGATCAAGGCCTCCTTCCATCGCCTAGCCAAAGAGACCCACCCAGACGTCGCCGCGGCTGCTGGTTCCCGACGGTTCCTTCAGATCCTCGCTGCCTACGAGGTATCTAATTAAACTAAGCTGACAGGCTTTTTCTCCGATGATGGGCATTCTAATTTTAACATGAACCCGCTGATTAGTGATTATGAGTGAAGCAATGGATAATTGTCTGAGTTTTAATTATTGAGGATGCGATTGATTTTTTTTAATGTTCACACACCTGGGTGGAAAAAAAAAATTGCTCGTACTTAATTAGCAGGCTTTTGTATTACAGATCCTATCAGATTCACAGAGAAGAGTTCACTATGATAGCTACCTGCGATCACAGAGGCGAGTTGTGCAGAAACATCCCAGGCCATCTCAGTTCGTGTACCCAAGTGGTTCAGGCTCAGGCATTGTGGTACCTCGAGAGAGCAATGTTGTTGAATGGCTGAAATGGTACAGGCTTACCATTGATGACATAGTTACCAAGAAGAGGGTTGCCACTGGCTCTGGTTATTTTGATAGGCTCGAAAGTGAACTGTACACAGCAATCCATGCTGCATACTATGGCCCTGATGTCGACTCCATGGATGTCCTTCCTGATTGCTTTGAAGCTGAGGAGAGGTCCGTGTATGAAACCTCTGAGCTATTACACCTTGTATCAGGCCGTGATCTATTTGGTATTGTTAGTGTAGCTGATAGTGTCAAAGAGCTGTCAGATGTTTGTCGTGAAAAACTGGCACCCTCTGGGTTTAGATCTTCTGAATTTACTCCAAAAGTTTCAAGAAATGTGAATAAGGATTCAATATCTATGAATTTTATATCTATGAATTTTGTTGATATGAACAAGCAAGGGATGCGGCATGAAAATTATATTCCTTCATCAGATGCCTTCAAGGATATCGAGTTGCGGATATTTGGGAAATTAGTTGCTACTGCAACTAGGAGCCCCAAATGCGATTGCATTGACAAATCGGATGTGGAAGATCACATTCATGTGTATCTTGTTCCGAACGCAGATCTATCTGATTTAACGCAAGGGAATCTTCTCCTGGGCACAATTACTGGATTAGCCACCACTGGTGAGGAAGGATCTTGCTGTGTCTATGATGGTCACGGAATAAAGACACATGTCATTATGAAGCACCGGACGTTGATGGTATGAACTATGAAAACATTCCTGTACTATGCACATTGTTTTTTCTACAAAGTTTGCGTACATCATTCAAATACTCATGCAAAATAAATGGTTCCTTTTGTTATGTGACCGCATGATGGTGCAAAAGTAATCTTTGGGCTTCTAAAGGATTGAATGTTGGCTGCATGCATATGTTGCACAGGTTAAACACATGCACTGGTATCAGGTTGGAGATAAAGTTTCACCCTGCGAGTGTCGATGTAGTAGGGCTCGATTGCCACCTAGCAGGTATGCATAATTTACTATGCTGCTTGTGCGCCCATGTTGCACTCCTGTTGGATATGTATATATTTTTCTCTATCAATCGAACCACGCAAATTAGTCATTCCAAACATGATTGAAATGCTGATGAGGTAATGGTGTGAGCACAAGCCTTAAATTTGAAACCTTTAGGTTAAACAATTTAGAAGATCTAATGCTGCCCGACATTACTTTTCTGTTCAACAGAAGTATAGATGCCCTGGAAGACCATGTTTTGTTCAGCTACATATATGATTGGTAGGGACATGGAAGTAAATCTTTGGCTTCCTAAATCTAACTTTCTATGAAGTGAAAGCAAAATGACTTATGATCCGAGACTTCCTTGTTATAGGTCCGGAGAGGGTGTCCTTGTCATTTGAAAAAATATGTATAATTGAGTAATAGATCAATCAGAAGTAGTATTCCGAACCATGGAAAACAACCCCCGTTAGTTTTCCCTAGTCTTGAAGTAACCCAGCAAGTAATGCATGCTAAATTGCATCTGATACAAATTCATTTCAGGACGAAAGACATTCCAAATATGTATCATTGTTGAAGGCAACAGCAACCAGTCCTCTTATATAACTCCTCTTTCGCAGGTATTGGCTTTTTGAGCCTCGTTGTTACATGCATGATACTGGTGGATGGTATATCGAAACATTTGGGAGAGACAAGAAAGGGAGGACAATTCCATCTCAAAGACAGTGGGATGGTTTCAGTGAACATTCTGAAAAGTAAGTTTTTTTAGGGCTTCTGAAAAGTAAGTTTCACAAGTGTTTTATTGACTAAAATTGGTTAGTTTGGTTGATACGCACAAGATCCACAATACTTGTTAGCTCAGATCTTCAATTTGGAATTGCAGGAGATTGCATCCAGCAATGTATCTTGCTGCTCTGGCTTACAGATCTTTGGATCTTGAAGATGCTGGAAGAAGACAATGGAATGTGACTAGTTTCCTGCAATTACCCTTATCTCATATTTGTCAGCTGTTCAAAAAAATTGTTAATGGGGGGAAGGGGATTGACAGGACACAATGACAATAATGTTCTTTCTTGATATGATAGCTGATAAGGACATCTTTCTGAGACTGTTGACTGTTCTGCCTGTTTGATATAGAGCATGATAGCAGTATTTGCAGAGCGTGCGATAAATTATCTGACACTGTTGGTAAGATAGCTAGAACCCTACATTACAATGTCTTTGACTTCAGTTTATGCATATTTCTTAGCTAACAGTGGCATGCAACTTACACATAGATTGGACATCTGGTATATGTTTATAAGAAATTAATAATAATTCAATCCAAACCAACCGAACAACAACTGTGCTCTGTCATCTAAAAGTCTGTTGCAATGTGCAGACTAAGGGAGTGTGTGAAGAACCAATTCGTACTGATTTTACATTGGATCAATAAGAAGGAGGTTACACCTGCTAAATTTGGGCATATAGGAAATGATGGTGCCAAGCTGGCATCCCGTTTTCAGGTAGTGTGCACTTCAAGTTCAGGACTACTTTCATGTTATCTGGTACTTCTTTGAGGGGTGCTTCTTATCCCTTTACACGAATGACTAATAAGGCTTTGTTTATTTTGAAAAGTAAGTCATTCTATACCTGCAGCTGTGTCTCATTTCAGAAAGGTCTAGTTTGGAACTATCCTGCAGAAAGGACTACTTTCATTATTGATATGCACGTGCCCTTTTTTTATGAGTTGCCTACCTATGCTTGTTTGTGGTGACTCGGGCATGCTCGGCAAGCTGGCTGCAGCAGTGCAGCTGCCGCTGCAGCCAACCAGCAGTCCAGCACAGGCAACAGTAAGCAACCAGCGGCAGGAAGCGAGGAGTACAAAAAGCCAGCAGACCCAGGCCTTGTTTAGAATATCGATCCATATATACAACTACCATTAGAGCGGTGAACTTCAGACGCAAATGAGGTTTCATATACATGTAAATCATCACTCCACTGCAACCTTCCGAGGCAAAAGTACCATAACTTTCCTTGCCGATTTGTTATCTTTGACTGCACTGCAGACAAGAGAGGTCAAGATTTATTATGTTTAGAGGGATCAAGGGAAAATGTTATGTATTAAATTTTAGGCCACAAAGCATCGCACATAAAGAGATCTCACTAAGATCAAAGCATTATCAGTAGTACCCGAACAAGATACTTGCAATATACAGATTTTTCAGCTGCTATTAATGTTGATACTGATTTGTTATGAGAGAAAATACTGTTTAGATAAAAGTAGTGCTGAAACCAGCATAGGCAACAGTAAAGCAACCAGCGGCAGGAAGCGAGGAGTAGAAAAGGCCAGCAGACTCGGGCCTTGTTTAGTTGAGGAGGTGAAAAGTTTTTGATACTGGAGCACTTTTATTTTTATTTGGCAATTATTATTCAATCATAGACTAACCAGGCATAAAAGATTCGTTTTGCAAATTACAGACAAACTGTGTAATTAGTTATTTTTTATATATATTTAATGTTCTATACATATGCCGCAAGATTCATTGTGACGGAAAATCTTAAAAAGTTTTTGGGTTTTGGGGTGAACTAAACAAAGCCCCAGTCGTGGCCGGTCAATGTAAACCTGCATTCTTAATTTTAGGCCTTTCCTCCGGTAAACTTTAACTTCTATCATATCGAATGTTTTGATATATGTATGAAGTATTAAATATAGACTATTTACGAAACTAAAAACATAGGTAGAGAGTGATGCGAGACAAATTTTTTAAGCCTAATTAATATATGATTGGACATTAATTGTTAAATAAAACAAACATGCTACAGTAAACTAAACACCCCCACTATCTGCATTTCTTGGCTGCAAGTCTGCAACTACAGGTCTGTTTGATCTGTTACCATCTGAAGTTGCGTTGTACCTCCAACAACGTGATAGCTATGGCTCTGGGAAACAATAACATATGAGGCTTTTAGTACTGCTCCGAGGAATCCGATCTGAGAATATTGAGTAATGGACGTGACAAAAATACAAGAGGGACGGAAAAGATAATAGTGAAACAAGAAACATATTTATTTTATAAAGACCCCACTGATATAGTTGAAGCATTTCCTTTGTAAGCATTTGAACAACTGAAACCTTCTTGTTATGATCTACTTCTCTGTCTCTAAATATCTGTCTTTTTTTTATTTTCATGCCATAAATTTAACTATTTTTTTTAGAAAATACATGTAATATTTATATCTTTAAATAAATTTATTATAAAAATTTATTCAACGATCTATTCAGCGAAAATGATAATTATTTAGTGATGGAGGGAGTAGTTATCAGTCTTGCTAACCATACATTGTCAGTTGATCTTAAATTTGTTCATTAGCACTGGAGTAACTAGTCATGGTTGTTTATGTAATATGAGCTAGTTTTGATGGTTCTCAGAGGTCGGATACCAATTTCAAGTGGTATTTGGCGTGTCCTCGGAAAATCAGAAATACCTCGGACACATGTTGGCTTCCAAATGGTAATCTGGTGTCTCTCCACATATGACTGCTGTTGCACTTATTACGTTCCCATTGATGTTTTGATAAGTAGCTTGCTGTTGCACTCCAGTGTAAATGCCGATAAGTAGCTTGTAGTTGCACTTACGTTCTCATTGATGTTGAATTTACCACCATGTAATGAATGAGGTGGTTCGTCTTGACTTCATCCTACTTCATTAATTTTTATGAAATGATTCTATACTGCACGCTGATTACTACTACTACTTATAAGGGCTGAGATGGTGGTAGATTAATCTATTCCATTTCATCACAAATAAAAAAAAAGTGAAGGATAAGAAGGTGATGGGCCATCATATTTCTTACACCAAACGGCTCTAAGGATTTAACTCTTATATTTTTTCACACTAAATCTTTAGCTTTTCCTCCTACGTATTCCATTTCGCAAAAAGAAAAGAGAACAAATCTTCAACTGTGAAAGTACGAGACGCAGCAGCAGTTGTAGTCTTGTAGACTTCATGAGTGTGCCTGGGCCCACCGTAACTGACTGCGTGTTCTTTACAGGCACAGGCACGTGACGTCGCGCCCCGGGCCACGTCTATCGAGTATTCGGTCCCACCCGTCAGTCCTCAGACACCTGACGAACAAAAAAAAATAAACTCGCTCCATTCAGAGATTCATTCAGAGAAGACCCGCCTCCTCCCGTGACGCGACGCGACGCGAGCAACCTCTCCTCTCGTCGCCGGATCGTCCTCGTCTCCATTAGCGCGTTCCGGAATGAAGGGAGGTGGCGTCATCCGGGCCGCCGGCGGAGGTGCCGGCGGCTCGGGTCTGATGCGAACGCGACTGCGGCTCCCCGTGGTGCTCCTCTCCTGCTCCCTCTTCTTCCTCGCCGGCTTCTTCGGCTCGCTGCTCTTCACCCAGGTACGCGACGGCGAGCCCCCGCGCCACGTTCCGATTCGTAACTGCCTTGTAGCGCCGCTCCTGATCTGGGTGGGCTTGGCTGCGGTGCGGCGGGTGGCGCGGTGCAGGATCCGGAGGAGGCGGACATGCCGGTGCCGAGGGAGCGGCTGCTGGAGACGGCGTGGCCTGAGATGCCTTACGGCGAGTCCGGCGAGGCTGCGCCGTCCTTAATCCCATACCAGGTGATGTCTCGTTCCGGTTCCATCTCCGCGAGGGGCGGTTGCTCCGTCTTCGCGTGCCCATTGTTTTGTCAAACATTCGGCGTGATGAGCATTGGTGCGGGCACGTGTGTGTTCGTGAATTCTAAGCTAGCTCATGAATGAAGTGACTTTGGTAACGACATTCCTCGGTTGGTAGAATTCATCTTTTGGGTATTTGATGTGAATGATAGTATCATGCAGCGATGCACTTTGGGGTGAAACTAACTTGTCAGTGTAATGTATCCCCAATTTCGACTGTACCTGTGGGCAATGGTTTTGCTGTGATGCTCTGATAACTAGCATGTGATTGTAGGGGAGTTTGGGGGTCAGTTGCGTGCATGCAATTTTCGTGGCCTAGTGGTCTTGCGTGTCGGGAATATTGATTGGCATTTCAAATTTAGCAGGCTTCCTGACATATAAGAGGAAAATGCATGAAGTGCGGGTGTTGTGGGACTTTCGTGGCACCCTCACCAATTGCAGTTGTATCTCTGTTTCTGCCATCGTGCGGCTAATGTAGGTTCGTATTACTCAAGAACAGTAGTTGGAATAAATGGATATTGCACATTCAGATTTTATTGTGTTTATGCGTTGAACGGTTCTGCAGAGTATTGGCTACATTGAGGATAATAGATATATTGGTTTGATATCGTGTGAATAATTTATGCACCCTAGCGTTTAGCTTGCTGTTGTGTATCCTATATTCTAGCGCTAGTTTGCAGGGTAAGAATTCAGTAATATCTTTAATTGTATTTCTTCTGTTACATAATACACTAGCTTCACTAGAAATTGCTGGAGTTTTTTCCATGTCATTATGTTCCTGAAACCCACCTGTGCTGCTTTAATAATGTATTCTGAACTCTTGAACAGATTTTGAGCTGGCAGCCTCGTGCTTTGTACTTTCCTCAATTTGCAACATCAGAACAGTGTGAAAATATAGTAAAAACTGCAAAGGAGAGACTTAAGCCATCAACATTAGCCCTGAGGAAAGGTGAAACCGCGGAGAGTACAAAAGGAATCAGGACAAGGTAACCTTAAATTCCAAGTGTAGGTGCAGTAAAGGAATAACCAAATAGGTTGACAAATCAGTCTGCATTTATTACTGCGGAGAGATTGTGCAGTAGCTTTTTCTGTGGATTGTACTTATGCTGCAATGCCATCTCAGAACTGCTGATTTTGAGGATCATGTGTTGGATTATTAGTATTCTTGATCTTTAGAGTTTTCATGAACTATATTTTCAGACATTTTTAAACCCAATTTGTCTTCCATACACAATCATGAAAATAACTAGCTTGTGGCATTATCTCAGTCTCATTGAGCTAATGGATCCTTATGCCATACAGTTCGGGAACATTCCTCAGTGCTAATGAAGACCCAACTAGAACCCTTGCAGAAATCGAGAAGAAGATTGCAAGAGCTACCATGATACCCAGAAATCATGGGGAGGTACTACATAGTATTTGCAATTGTATACCATATTTTGTGCTTTAATTATTCCAATTTAGTCAAAGAATTGATTAGCTCTAGGAATCTACATGTGCCCTTTTTCTCTGTTCTCTTTTCTGAACTTTTTTTTTGTCCTGATGAAAACCAGCACACTGGGGAACAAACCAACTCAGTAGTTATAGTATGAAAATAACAAGGGATATAGTAAACGTTAAACAATATAGTCACAACCTAAAAGCAGAAGTTATAATCCATGTTAATTTATCATTTCTGCTAAGTGCTATCAATCTATCATGCTTTGGCTGCTAAAGTAAAGTGCATTCAATCCTTCCATGGCATACTAGATTTCACTTGAAGTATAAGTTTTGCAGCTTTGGTAGTTTCCTGATTTGGTACTGGCATATGAAGTGTCGCTTAATAAAAACATGGTAGTATTATCTTCCACATATGCAAATATAACTTTGAAAGTAATATTATTGTTCATTAGGATCTAACAGGAAGTTTCTATAGTGTCTTTGATTTTACTATTTTAGATATTAATCTTTGCACTAACTTAATCTTTCTACTGCTACACTTTGTACTTTTCGCCTATATGGATGTTATATTCTTTTGTGCAAATTTTGGCCTTGTTTAGTTCCAAAAAATTTCCAAGATTTCCCATCACATCAAATCTTTGGATACATGCATGGAGTATTCATTCAATATAGATAAACAAATAACTAATTACCCAATTTACCTGTAATTTGTAAGACGAATCTTTTGAGCCTAGTTACTCCATGGTTGGACAATAATTGTCAAATACAAACGAAAGTGCTACCAAAACCAAAAAAAACACGAACTAAACAAGTTCTTTGAGTACCGCCATTGAAAAGGTCAATTTTGGGGATCGTTCAGAATCTATTAGAAAAGGGCATGAAAACTAAGCATTTATAACGTTTCATTGATTAACTATTTGCTTTTACTGTATGTTGCAGCCATTTAATGTCCTGCGGTATAATATTGGACAAAGGTATGCTTCACATTATGACGCATTTGACCCAGTCCAGTATGGTCCACAAAAAAGTCAAAGGGTATGTGGCAATTTGCTTGCTCCAGGCTTGTGATGTGCGAACTGAATTACTTTGACTCTTTCAAGAATAAGTGCAGTAGAAAATGCTAGTTGTCAGTAACAATTTTCCTACAGGGAATCCTACATCTGATACAACAAACATTTACTCCCTCTGTCCCTGAAAGCTTCAATTCTTAGAATCCGTGTCAGTCAAACTTGTTTAATTTTGACCAACTTTATAGAAAAGAGCATCAATATGTATAACATAAAATGAGTATCTTATGAAAATATATTCAATGATAAATCTAATGGTATTAATTTGGTACTATAAATATTAGTGTTTTTTTCTATAAATTTGGTCAAAGTTTTAAAAATTTGACTTAGGACAACTCTAGAAGTTGCAGCTTTCATGGACGGAGGGAGTAGTACTTTAGTTTATACCTTGGGTTTGTGTTTGCTTTTGTCTTGAAATTATTCAAATAAGCTGTGTAACTAACGAGCTATTGAAATGCAATTTCCCAGGTGGCGTCTTTCTTGCTTTATCTCACGAATGTCGAAGAAGGGGGAGAAACTATGTTCCCATACGAGGTGAGTGCAAGAAAAAAAAAAGTTATATGTATTTTTGCTAGCAGATTGTAATGGGTACTGCTGATTTACAGAATGGTGAGAATATGGATATAGGCTATGACTATGAGAAGTGCATTGGCCTAAAGGTAAAGCCAAGGAAGGGTGATGGACTCTTGTTTTACTCCCTTATGGTAAATGGAACCATTGACCGGGTACGTGCTGGCCTATCAAATTGGTCCTGAACTTGTGTTTCTCGTTCTCTAAGTTGTACACGAAGTAGGACCCACGTTCGTTTCTGTGCGATGGAAATCAATCTAGAGTTACAAATGAGAAGTCTGGACATTGGATAGTTTATGCTGCTAACTTGCATTTGCACTATGCTGTCGCAGACTTCACTTCATGGTAGCTGCCCCGTCATCAAGGGCGAGAAATGGGTCGCCACAAAATGGATCAGAGACAATATAGTGTAGAAATCGAAAGGCTCAGGGGTCATGTGTCCCTCCAAAATAGATCAAGCGCACATATACTGACCATATACTTTAGTATTTGTTCAATTGGCGTGGACTCAAACCAACGGAAGGAAAGTGTAACCAAATCTATTTGCATCGTGTCAATATAGTATAGCGCTATAACTTACAAGTGGGCAAGTGGCATTCCATGATCTCTTTCCTTTTCCGAGTTCGTGCTGTATTGCCACGCCGTTCCCTCTGCACATAAACAGCAGAAACATTCGATTGCATTGCGACTGGAAAAGTGGAAAGTGAAAATGATGAGACTATACAACGTTGAAGCGCTACAAAGTGTTTGATCAAACTAGATCCCCGAACTATTTATTGCATACATGGATGGTCCACAAACTTACTAGCTGGTTCACTCAAATTCAAACATCTCGTGTTATTTAGGTTCCCGAACTATGCATATATAATCATTTGGAGTTCAAACCTCTCTATTGTTTATTTAAATCACCGAGCTATTAATTTGCATATATAATGATAATGAGTGGTTTGCATATATGGATGGTCACCCTAGATTCAAATCTGTCGTTATTTAAGTTCCCGAACTATTATTTGCATATATAATCATTCAGGATTCAAACCTCTAGTTATTTAAGTTTCCTAACTATTAATTTGCATATATAATGAGTGATTCACTGAATGTTCAAACCTCTCTAATCAGTGGTGATACGTTTACTTAACATACACGTGGCCGCAATGTTATATACTCATGTTATGTATCCCTCCGTTCCTTTTAACTGAGAAGTACTTAATTTTGACTAAATATATACAACAAATACATAATTAGTATCATTAGATAGACTGTTAAATCTATTTTCATAATAAACTTATTTGGAGATACTAATATTTTTACAATGCTAATCAAACTTAAAAACTCTGACCAACATGATTACCATATCAAACTTAAAAACTTTGACCAAAATGATTACCATAGCGACACTTGTCACAGGGATAGAGAGTATCTCAGCCTGGGGTTGCACAAGAATACAAGGTATACCCAATAAAAAAACAGAAAATCTAATGAGGCTCACACTCATCGTCTAAGACTAAAATGGCATGGTATCCATCAAATGGGCAAATGGCCACGCTACTTTGCTGGTCCAGATATGGAAGTTACAGACATGGAGATTAATGACACCGCCAGCGGTACACTTACCCTATCTATATAAATAAGCTCAAGGACTAGCTGTGCTCTTACTCTATAAATTGTAAAACATTGGAGAGCTCATCCTTTCATTAGATGCAACTCATATTTTCATCTGTGAGATCCACAAAAGTATTTCACCGCAATGACTATCACCCGAAATATAAATAAGAATCATACATACATAATAGCACACCATAATACAAGCAGTATGATTAGGGTTGTATTGTACTCTTCACTTTGTCTAAAAAGATCACATACAATTCCATATTTCATTCCATTCAAGCACAACCTGCAGGTTTAAAGCTACAGTCCCAAGATTAAGACAATAATAACAAGCTCTGCCAAGGTTGCCAACATGATGCGACTCATACTATTTGATTCACTGCCATGGAGTCATGGCCCAGATTCCAAGAGCGAAATGCTTGTTGAACATGGTTTTAGCCTATGGTACTCAGGAATTAGCAACAACTCCATCGCGAGGGTGTAGACCATGATTATTGTGGTCTCGACCTACTGTTCTCCACAGCTCTGACTTGGAGGAAGTAGGGATGTGCCTACATTTATTCATGTGTCGAGCCATTAGTGCAACAAATCCAAGTATCATATAAGAAACCTTATTCTTTTCAAACTTGACGTTAGGAAATTGTTCATTGAAAGCCAGATGAGACCGAGCATCAAATATCTAGTAACATGCATGCAAACTGATGCGGTACAAAATATTGCTCGCACTATTTTTGCATAAATGGCATCAAGATTATTGGATTAAAATGTCAAAGTACAGAATATTTTGCTCAAAAAACAATAAAGTATGAGTGAACACACATTAAGTGCAGCTTAAACACCTAAAACTCGAATGTGATTGCAAGGTAAAATTACTACAAGTTACCAAATGACAGTACATTTAGTTAATCAATTATAATGCAAGTATGCAACAGGTTGTGATAATGTGTGATAGGAAGATCTAAATAAGCAACACCGTTATCTGCAAAGGTAGCTTATCTGTCTGGCTTACCATAGCTTCACGTGCAGTAAGCCTATCTTGGTGATCATAGCGCAGAAGCTTATCGAGAAAATCAATGGCCTATAAATATATACAGAATCATACTGAGCAATAACCATTTACAGTACAAATAACAGAAATACCAAGCGCTAATAACAAACCTCAGGCGATACTAGATGTTGGTTATCAGCATTGATGAATTTCGCCCAGGGTTTTCTACTATGCCTGCATATGATATACAAGGAAGGGTTATAACCCATCTAAACAAAAGGATCCAACATCTCAATGAATGGAAATTTACCTTCCAACAAGAGCTTCAAGTTGAGGGTCCAGCTCAATGTGATACTTGTTCAAATAAGCATTCAGCCCATCTGTTCCAAGGACCTGCAAAATAATGGGAGGGTGACAGAATTAGATACTGCACCAGACTGTCTTGTGTTTAATGCCTCACACCTATTGCTGCATATCAGATAAGCATCAAATAAATAAGCACAGCAAGCTCTTTAGAACTTCCTGAGGATTTTTCAGTTTTTCGTAGTCTAAGTACACACAAATCGGTGACTTGCTATCTATGAGATCAGGCAGATGCTGAGTGCTGCATTAAGCACGAGGTACAATATACTTCCTCCGTCCCAAATTATGTCATTCCAACTTTTTTGGAGTCAAAGTATCTCAAGTTTGATCAAATTTATATAATAAAATAATAACATTTATGATACCACATAAATATCATTAGATTCTTCATTAATTATATTTTCATAGTACACCTGTTTGATGTCATAAATCTTTGTAATCTCTATAATTTTGCTCAAACTTGAGGTGCTTTGACTCTCCAAGAAAGTTGGAATAACTTATAATTTGGAATGCAGAGAGTATTAACATTATAGCTTTGCAATATTAAGGTCTGGTGCAAGGACTCCATATCATATTACGAAGGCCAAAGGAAACAAGAGACCAAATACTGACTTTCTGTAAACATGCAGGCATGACTTTGCTGTGAGTTTAATTTCAATGTTTCAAAGTTCAAAAGTGATTAAATCAGGTAAGTACCATCGACAACAAACAATACATGCTTCATGTTGAGATAGAGTGGGAGTTGATCTGGTGCTGTATCATTTATCTGCTAAGGACCTTTAACTGAACTTATTTCTATGATGGCAGGTTGTTCCATAAGCTTTATCCAACTTTGATATGGATAATTATATCACATAAATCACAACACATAATAAACCTACAAACATACCGAACATGGGTGCAGTTTCAGGTTAAAAAAGCGATCATATACTTTCTTACAGAACATCAACTATAAGGAGCCGTTGATAATTACAATAGCAAAAGAACCAAGTATAACATCAGAGAATACATTCATAATTTGAACCCTCAGTTCTAAACTAACAGTCAAACCACGAGTTGCATACTAAGGTTCATACCAAAACATCTACTCTATCCCAGAAACATGTGGAATGAACAATCAAACTAACACTTACCTTTGCAATCTTCACAAGTTGGTCATGGTTGTCATGGCCATAAAAGAATGGTTCCTTGCGAAATATCTGCAGCCATCAGTCAGCAAACATATTACAAAATGTCAATGCCCATTGTGTGATTGTGTCCAATAGTATTAACACAAGGACAGGATTTTTACAGTCGTACATACCATTCCAGCAAACATGCAACCAAGACTCCACATGTCCAAAGAATAATCATAGTCTTGTAAATCAACAAGGAGTTCAGGTCCCTTGAAATACCTGAATCAAAGTGGGAAAATATGCCCAGGTCAGATGTCAAAAAGAAAGCATGAACCAATATTGAGAATTAGATGTGATTTGTTAATTCATACAAATAAATTGCAGCGCATAAGGATAGCATTCTAGCATAGAAGTATACAGAGTAATTATAGTGGGCTTTTACGCCATTAACTCGATTTGCTTGTTTCTTAAGATCCATTAACTTTATTACTTAACTTTCAGAACTACAATCACATAAAAGTGAACTCAAATCAACTGAGCCTCTCTGCTATGTTGCTTATAGACTCTAATATAGCAAATCTACATCCAAACAAAAAAAGCGCAACTAAACCAGTTCTGCTCTTCACTTGTTATATTTCAAAAATGTAAGTGATTAGAAGGATGGAAGTCAATCTAAGTTTCCGAAGCTGGCGGCCCTCTTCTTCCACAGACAGGATGTGCAGATGTGTCATCAAGAAGAGCGTCAGTTGATCCCTTATGCCGGTTGAGCTAAACGCCCAGCAATGTTTTCAAGTCAACGATTAATCGCGATTAATCGCCCTGGTCGGTCAGGAGTGCTCGATTAGGAGGTTCGACCCGACCAGGTCGACCAGAAACCTGGTCGTCCGATTAGTCGTCCACTTATCGCGATTAATCGTCCGATTAGGACATGGACGACCAGG
>Ga0182004_10001618_pt1 | contig 16767 bp, 15 predicted proteins | sample Sormic07211540_1_FD_120479 | JGI IMG/M metagenome (GOLD analysis project Ga0182004, IMG submission 120479) | Endophyte microbial communities from Sorghum bicolor roots, Mead, Nebraska, USA - 072115-40_1 MetaG | ecosystem: Host-associated > Plants > Roots > Unclassified | place: USA: Nebraska...
CCAGGCGCCCCCCCACCCCCCGGCCCCCCCGCGCCCCCTCTCCGCGGGGGCGCCCCCCCCCCCCCCCCCCGGTCCCCCCGGTTAGGTGGGCCCCCCCCCCCCCCCCCCCCCCTCCTCACGGACGGACGCGGTGCTCCGTGCTCCGCCAGGGTCAGTCAGCGTCGTGGCCAGCGTTTCACCAAACACCTTGCCTGCATTGCGCTGCTGCAGGTACCTGAAGAGGGTGGATGACGCGGTGTCTGAGGCGAGGGAGCTATGCGCACCAGGTTTGTCTTCCCTTCCCCCAGTCCTAGAAGAAATAGAAATGCTAACGTTCCATTGGTGGTTAGTGAGCAATTAATTACTTGCGATTACAATCCTGGCTATAAAAAAAAAAGAAAAAAAACTTGGGCTTACAAGAAAGCAAATTAGTATGTGACGTGTTCATGTCTATCTGGATGAAGGTTTTGGTATATAGGATCTGCTGTTTTAGTCCATAAATTACCTACTGAAATTTAGTTTCTAACGATGCAAGTGCTAAACTGCTGAACAGCATGAAGTTAAGAAGACTTATCTTAATTCTGAACCCTTTGCTACTTGCAGGTGGGAAGATATCACTGATAGCGCATTCAGCTGGGGGCTGGCTCGCGCGTGTGTACATGGCGGAGTTTGAGGCTTCCGACATAAGTTTACTGCTCACCCTTGGCACCCCTCACTTGTATGGTTTCTTTTAAGACGCTTGTTGTGTGCTTGTACTTACAGTCTGATGGTGGCCATCCTTTTCTTTTCCTCAATCATGTTTGAAGTGAACTAGTCTATGATTAATGGGTTAGTGTTTATGCTGGTGTTTCTTCTAAAAAAATGGGTGTGGTTCTTATCTTGTGCATAGGAAACTGAAGAAAGTTGACTATTAGTCCCTGATGTACCATTGGTATACAGTATGCTTAGGTTAAAGTTCTCCCAACCATCTTTCTCCCATTTATACCTCTGCAGCTATACACAATCTGGCTGTATATGAAACTGTTGAATGTTAGTAGCTCCTGCAAGGCTAGAATTGCCACTCGATATTATGTTAGAAATATTGAAAAACATAGTTTCGAAATCAAATACAGAACCTACTGTTTTGTTTGAGTTTGACCTCCTTGCCTTTATTTTGTCTAATCATTAGGCCTCCTCCAAAAGGTGTACCTGGGGTAATTGATCAGACTAGAGGACTACTGAACTACGTCGAGAAGAATTGTGCTCCAGCAGTTTATACACCAGAATTAAGATATGTGTGCATTGCTGGAAGGTACCTTTATTCAGGCTAGGATTTCAGGGTCTTGCTGCTTCCACATTGATTTACTAATGAACTTTGTTTTGGTTTGGATATAAGTTTCCCTGAGGATGCATAACTGCTGAACCAAACCTAGTAATATGTTCTGGAATGTTGGTGTTATCAGTGTTAACTTCATCAAAGAAAGAGAACTCAAAAAGTCAAGCTGGCAGATTTTTTTAGGTTGACTAAACTTGTCAATTCGTCCTGAAGTTTACTCCTCATAGAACTTACATTTTTCTGATTTTGATGTTTTAATCAATGAGATAGGTGCAGTGGTGTTATCAGTGTTAACTTCATCAAAGGAAGAGAATTTTAAAAGTCAAGTTGACAGATTCTTTTGGTTGGCTAAAGTTTAGTCCCCATAGAACATACATTTTTCTGATTTTGATGTTTTAAGAAATGAGATAGGTGCATATTCCAGCATGTCCTTGTCTTATGACCACATACCTTCATGTGTGATACCATCTCTTCATTGTATCACAGGTACATTCAAGGTGCTCCTCTTCTGGGGAACTCCGCAGCTGCTTCTGATGAGATCCTTGCAGTTGACACTCCTTCAGAAGGAGGTGAGGCTGTTATTACGGGTAGCAATGACAAATCTACTCGGTCAAGTGTCACGTGGAGAGCCCGGTTCGTCGGGCAAGGGTACAAACAGGTAAAACTGTAAAACACTTCATTTCCTGAATTTTATGGTTCATCTGAGATAGTTTGCAAATCGATTGCGAAACAAAACCATTTGACGTCAAATTCACAACTAGGTTTGTGGCCAAGCGGATGTGTGGGGCGACGGCGTCGTACCTGAAATGGCAGCGCATCTGGAAGGAGCACTGAACATAAGCTTTGACGGCGTGTACCACTCTCCTGTAGGCTCTGATGATGAACAAAGGCCCTGGTATGGCTCTCCAGCAATCCTCAAGCAGTGGGTGCATCACCTTCTCAGTTGAGATGGCGTACAAGAGCTAGCTGCCGGAACAGAAACTGGAATGTGTCCTACATCTGGCATGCCACCAGGCCCACCGAAGGGGAACTTTTTCTTGGCCTGAAATAGTGAAATTGAGGGGCATGATATAGCATCGTAAATCTTGAAGGGGGCAATTGTGTATTGTCAGCTTCTGTAGACAATTCAACCTGAGGTCTTTTTGTCTAATATATATTAGACGTAGTATATCTCACTCATTTGTCAACACATTAGATGATAATTCAATTCCTAGTTAAAACCCAATATAAGCTCCTAGTCACGGTTCAGGGACGTAAATGAAATAATTTTGTAAGCAACATAACTATTAGGCGCAGAGTCAATATAGTCATCAACAGAACTATAACAACAAAGATTCCAGCATAGCCACAGAGCACATCGGCGGCAACTAGCATATAACGGGGAAACTGAGTAGCCACAGGACGCAAACTGAGTAGAAAACTAAAGAACACAATGCCACGCATGGGAACATAACACTAGATCACGAATCAAAAGATAGGAATGAACGTGGACTAAGAAGATTTGTCATTGGCAGACTAAACATTTCCCACATCAATGTGCCGACGGTGCCCACACAGGATAGCAAGAGCAACAGCAACACTGGGAATCCTTTTTACATGCATCACACCCCAAACCCAACCGCTGAACAAAGTCTGAAGTCTTAATGCCATCACACAATTTCGGCTTAACTAACTAGTGGAACCTGGACTTCACATGGATCACAAAAGAGGCCATCCAAATAAAGTCGTAGACTAAAGCACTATCGCTGGCTCCAGGGACCGCTTCTAGTTCTTCAGGAAGTGAGGACGCAGTAGCTTCATGATCTCCAGCATTCCAATCCTGTCCCTCCCACCAAACAAGCTTTTGAGTGTTGCATCACAGTTGATCTCAGTTTTCTTGGCTGGGTCCTGCAAACCATGAAGAGCTTTCCTTTAGTTCAGGGCACAAAACTGTTCGACGCAAACATCTATAGTAGGTTAGTATAACACGGCAGCCAGTGTAAGCAAGTCATAGAGTACTCTGCAAACCAACAAAGAAGCAAAGGGGCTTAACAAGCCATACTATAATTTATTTTTTCTGTGGCAAGTAGAAGTAAAACAGAAGAATTGCTAAAAAAATGCTCCATCAATACACAAACACAGGTCATATAGCCAACCTTGCCTTCAGGATCATATATCACAACAACAGAGTACAATATTAAGTCAAACAGACATCTACAGCGTACTTTAGAAGGCACCTGAACACACAAAATGCATTATACCTGTCACATAATGATACTGCAAGAGGAACATTACGACCTCCGAACACACCTCCACAATGCACTCAAACTTAGTGTCCAGATGTTAAGAAAAAAAAAGTGTGTCACTTCACTTTTCAGGCACAGATCCACTGAAGAGTTGGCACTAATAAACCCCCCAAAAGAATCAATTGCAGCGCAGCACAGTTTGTTATTTGTCAAAGCATACACAAATACACCTCAACAAATCATGAGTCATAGTAACAAAGTTGAACTGATTGTACCAAAGGAACATCATATATTCATATGGAACTGATTGTACCAAAGGAACATCATACGAATCATGAACGGTAATTAACTATTCACATTCACCACGGTAATTGACTATTCACATTCACCACAAACACAGACTGGAGAACAGATTCGCTGAGATCACTAATGCTTCTGGACCTACCACTAGAAAGGATGACCTGAACTTTTTAGTGTTGCCAATAAAAAAGCAAAAACGGGGTACAGAATGGTGACCAACTTTGCCAAATACGTCATCACCAGGCGCACTGGATTTCCTTTCCAAAACCCCGTTACCTTTCAAGCACAGGCGAAACCCTAACCCAACCCCACCAAAATGGATTTCCTCACCCCAAAAATCACAATCCAACGTACTATAATACAACGAAACAATATTAGTTTCTAGCACATCACGGAACGACAAGCAAGGGCGCGCAGATTAAACAACGCAGTCAAAAGCGAGAGGCTCTAGACCCGACCGACAGGAACAGAGCGGATGGTGAGAGCGACGCGCTACCTGCAGGCCGTGAGCCTTGATGTGGGCCCAGATGAGCTTCACGGCCTGGGAGCGCGCGACCTCGGGCGCGCCGCCGGCGAACCTGCTCAACTCAGCGGACACCGGTATCGGCTTCGAGATCCCGGTCGGCACCCTCGGCTCCGTGGACGGCGCCTTGGTCCGCTTCTTGGTCGCCGCCGCCGCCGCCGCCTTGGCTCCCGCCGCCTTGCCCGTGCCCGCCGCCGGGGACATGAGGAAGAGGGACCCGCGGAAAACCCTTGCCACCGCCGCCATCTCCGTGGGGTTCCTCCTCGCACGCGCGCTCGTCTCGAGGATTGGATGGAGGGGAGGGAGGCGAGGAGGGTTTTGGGGAGGTTTAGGGTTACGGATTCGAGCGGCGTTCCCCCGAACCCTTCTTTTCCCTTTTTGTATTTGGGCCTGACTGGAGAGTGGAGACCAAGCAAGAGGAACGAACGGAAGGAAAACCAAGGTTTTTACATCTAGGACCCTGTGCCTCTTTGGATTTAGCACTAGCACTAATTTTGTTTCTGCAAAAGAGTCTCTGCAAGTGGGGCCCTGCACTCCGTAGATGGTGGATTGGTGCTTGTTGATGGTACGAGAAACGGTAAAGCACTGACCCGCGGCAAAATTAGGAGGTTTTTATGGAATTTATTTATCACGCGGGTTTGAACAAATATTCCACTTATCGAACACAAATTACTCACTTCAAGCCTGTTCTGAAGAACTGCAAAAAAAAAATGAAGCTGCAGCTACGTGCAGATTGAGGCTGATTGGTCAAAGATACCTTTTTCGTAATTTTTCTGTTTCTTGGATTTTTCTTGTGAAAATAAATTAATTCCTTTGAAATTCTGGTGCAATTCCTATTTTCCAAAGCAGTCCTTATCCAATGTGAATTCATAAATATTGCATGGATCTTAGATCTTTCGTTTGAACTCATCTACCAAATCTGGTAGCTATTCAATAATATTTTTTCTCATAACAAATCAGCGAACAATACTTTCAGCCATAACTTTTCTATCAAGCTAATAGGCTCTTAGAGCTGAAGCAGGCACAGATAATTCAGGTATATATTTTTTTTTACAAAAAAAGCTTTATGAAGCTATATTTTTGCAAAAAACAAATATATCCTTCTTCGACCATATAAGAGCATCTCCAATAGTTCCCTAAAGCTATTTGTTTTTGCAAAAATAACTTTATGAACAGCTTTTTTATTAAAGTTAAGCTATTTTGAAACAAATGTTTGATAAAACAAATTTACATGGCCGAAGAAGGAATATAATGAACTATAATATCAGAGGTGAAGCTGGAATAAGCTAAAAAGCTTTATCTCAACTCATATCTTATCTCAACTCATATCTTAGATATGAGGGTACACTTTTAGAAATGAGTGTTTGGCAAACAAATAAATACAATAGCTCATGTTGTTAGCTGTGCTAAACAGGCCCTCAATTAACAAGCAGCTAAAAATGAAAGCGGAACGAATGTCACATGGTACAAAAATGGAGGCGTTAGTCTCTAACCAACTACAAATCAAGGGGAAATTATCACAATGTTCAACTGATAACCTTTCATTGCACAGCAAATTTGTAGTTTCCAAAACAATATTTGCTTATCTGAAGAATTGTGTACAACACACAGCATGATTATTTTAATTGGTACAGTTAGCTACCAGACAACACTTTCCGGCTGAGTAAAACAGATTCTCAGCCTTTTGTTTTTGTAACCAGCTAATGATAAATATATGGTCAGTTTCTTCATTCCTTTCTTCAATCTTTTGACCGTCTTGTTTGTAGCGTTACTCAAAAATGGGCAGATCAAGCGGCTTATTCTTTGGCAGGTTTTCAGTGTCTCTTGAAGATGATGATATCGACAACGCAGAGAAGGCCTTTGCTTGGGATTCTTTATCCATGTCCAGGAAGAAGCGGTGCCTAGCAGGAGAATAGCGCAAGAGCTTTTATGAATCAGAACAAGAGGGCTAAACCACTAAACGAATGGATGGTATGGTATCAAAGGAACATGCTTACCATCTGGAGTCTGATGTCAATTCTGGGTGGAAAGCAGTTGCAAGGATGTTCCCTTGCCGTACTGCAACAATTACCCGATCTTTTGAATACACTTCTTCCTGACAGTATGTTTCTGGTCAGTTGACAGAGGATAAGCAAGCTTTTCATTCACAATACAGAATTAACTATTACAAGATTGCCAACTAGTATTTTCGGTGTTTTTTTTCTAATAAGGAAAGACTTAGCCAATTCCCAAAAGGCATGATCAGATGAACACATGTCATGCAGAAACACAAGCCAATGAACAAACAAACGCCACTGTGACAGGGAAGTCCATTTAATGGATATTTAGCAGACCAGTAATGCCCTAAAGTGAGGGAGACATGAGACAAATGTGATCAAAGTACTCATAGTCCATTTGTCTGAATATTTGAGTTGCAATGGGTTGAAATTATATCATTTCAGATGTTAAAGCCAGTTAGAATAATCAGGACTACACAAGGCAGAGACCACATGTAGAATCAGCAAGTTATATGTAAGTATGCCCACATTTAATCATAGTTCATAGCACCATCCTGTAGCTGCTTTCCCAGAAATGGCCATATCCACTGCCTCACTACTCATTATAAAGAAAAAGAACTAAAGGCAACTATTGAAATGAGAGAAATAATGAGCAGTCATCCTAAAAATCCAGTTTACTAGAAATATAACAGAACTCAGTTTGGCCATCTGCAGATAATTGCAGTATTATATATATATATATATATATAGTAAAAAAACGCAATATACAAACCTCAGTACCCTCCCCAAATGATATGGTAATGCTGGGTCTGTCAGCAGGAACAGGACAATCTGCCAATATTTCAACATCTGGACCTACTTCCAATATAGCAGGTGCCCGTATAAATACACCACGGCATGTATTATTCCCTCCTTCCTTCTCTGAAAGCTTTGGCACAGATAGCTCTGTCTCAAAGCTTTGAAGCTGCAAGAGAAATAGTCTGCAATGAAACACGGTGTTCATATTTGTGTTTAACTACAAAGCCTTTAAACATGTGAAACTCAATAGTCTGGCATCAACAGGCTACACAATCCCTAAAATTACCTGACTCCCAAAAAAGTTTCGGTGGACAGTACAATCTAGTCCTCCGACAAGTTCCTGGCCCCCTGTTTTTTGCCCTGCAAGGAACGCTATTAACTGGTTTCCAAAAAAAGAACATAGCAAGTATAAATTGGTGAGCCACTCACCTACTGCTTTGTTTGCAAGAAAGATGAGCCCAGCGCAGGTTCCCCAGACAGGCTTTCCACCTCCGACAAACTCTCGAAGTGCAGGGAACTGCACGGCAAATGGAAGTGAGATTTTTACAAGCTATAAGCAATTAGGCAGGCCATAAATATACAATCTCAGGTATAAAGAAGTCCAAGAAGTGCAAATGCCAAAAAGGAAGTGATACTCTCCAGCAAAACTATTTTCTGTGAAACTATCTCGTGGGAACATGTAGTATGCACAGCATGTGACAGTATGTACTGACTGAGAAGCCAAGAACACAAAATTTCCATGATTGAAGGCAGCCAGCACTGGCCTACAAGGCTACAACCCTTATTCCATGGGCAGAAGGTGTGGGCAAAAGGATACTCAGACTTTCTATTAGGATTTAGGAAATTTTTATGGAATAAAATGGGCAAAATTCCATTTCTTTTGTGCCAGTCTCTGTTTCCTATTTCTAGTTATTTCTTTTGACCAATGCAAGGAACCACTATTTCTCATTTCCCTGTTAGTCAGCAGTGTCTAGCCTAGGCAGACCAAGAGCAGGATGCTCAGCATCGTGTTAATCAATTTGGAAAAATACGTCTGTGCACAATACCATGAAGGAACACCCACTAAACAGTAAACAATCAAGTTCTAAGATTGTGCTTCTCTATTCAATTTCCATCACCCACCATATATTGCAGAGCTACGGTTCATCTCGGGCTACCTTATCAGCACGCACATATTCGGCTACCTTATCAGCACGCACCTAATCAGGTTTTCGACAGTGAACACGAGCACACAGACAGAGTCACGAGCGACGTCATCGACGAACCAATCAGCATCAACCACAAACGAGAAGGGAAAAAGGAAAGGGAACGAGGAGAGAAGGAGGAGGACCCACCCACCAGGTTGTGGTAGTTGGCGAGCTTGGCCATGGTGGTGCTCTCGCCGCCGGGGATGATGAGCGAGTCGACACCGAGGAGCTGCTCCGGCTTGCGCACCTCCACGCCCCTCACCCCGATCCTCCTCAGCGCTGCATATACCCACCCACACACACATACACACACACTAGCGAAATCAACAACACGAGCATCTGCCATCCGGTAGGCAGCAGAGGGAGACGAAATCGGATTCCGTACCGGCCATGTGCTCGTTGTAGGAGCCCTGCAGCGCGAGGACGCCCACCACCGCCATTGCCCTCCTCCCGACCCTGCTACCCCGACCTCGGGACGCGCGTTCCGGTCGATGGGTGGGTCGGAGAGAGAGAGGCGAGGCGGCTGGTGGAGTGGAGCGGAGTGGTTGGTGACGTCACGGGGAGCGGGATGGAAGGGGAGGAAGAAGCCGCACGTCGCCGAGGCGGCGGCGGCGGCCAGACCCACCACTCGGGGGATATCGAAACGTCTCGGTGCACGTGCCGCTGCCACACCAGAAGGGGAAAAAAACTACTGGAGGTAGGCGACGGCCGCTCATGGCCGTCCGATCGCCGTGGAGCCGTGCGCCCACGTCGGCGGGGAGATCGCTGCCGTCCGTTTACTTGGGGTCCGTCCAGCAGTGGAGGTGGGCTCGTTGTCAAGCCAGCTGGCGTGAACGACTAGTGGGCCGAATGCTAGTACAGCCTCAACGGTTTTTTTTTTCATACTAGAAAATGTGATGTATTCTCTGTTATGTGCTAGGACCGTGTACAGCCTCAGATGTGTAAACCTTACTTGTGTGTTTTTCGTATTTATTTATCCAAATAACACGGTGGTCAAAACTGAATTAAAAGTGGGTTAAAGGTTCCACGTAGAAATACGTTTTGAGTTTGATATTCAAACTAATACCCCGTGCTTGCCAAATAGTTAAAAAAAAAGGTGGTATTTGGGCTACCATTCTTGTCGTAAGGATGATAAGAGCATCTTCAAGATGCTGGCTCTTTATCATAAAATTTTAAAAATAAAAGTAACATGATTGAATAGATTTTCTAAATTGCTCTTAATTTTTTTATGGCTCTTCAAAACCACTCTTCTCGCTCACCACTTTTAGATAGGCTATGTGGCTATATAAATAAAATATATGGTAGTTTTTTCATGATTTTTTCACACAAGAAAAAAATATGATAAGATACAAAAGTATATAAAACAAAAATGAAGTCTTTTAGAGACACGAAATATACAAAGATAATATTTGTTCAATGACTCTCAAATAGAGATATAAAAATTATAATTTAGAGATTGTTTGCATAGCTCATAATACCTTCATGAGTTGTTGTGAGTTGTTGTTTTTTTTGCCAAACACTTAGGTCTGTTTGGCACAGCTCACAATAACTTCATGAGCTTTTTATGAGCTGTTTTTTTTTTGCTAAGCACTTATTTCTAAAATAGCTTCATGGGTAAAGCTATTTTATTTCTCCTCTCGCAAAGATATAAGTTGAGATGAAGCTTAAACAAATAGCTTATTGCAGCTCTCTCCCTCATTTCTCTCTCTTATCTATGCATAAAGTAGTTGGTGAAACTATTTTACCAAACACTTTTTCTTCAAACACAGCTCATCTTCACCTAGAAAAGTTGCTCATGAAGCTATTTTCTAGAAAGACAACTTACTAGTGAAATTAAGTTATGCCAAACAAAACCTCATTCCCAAAACTGCTTTACGGGCGAAGTTATTTTTTCTTTCTCTCACAAAGATATGAGTTGGATGAAGCTGAAAAAAGTAGTTTATCCCAGCTTCATCTCACATATTGATCTTGTTCGCTTCGGTTTATCTGACGAATCTGCTTGCCATTTAGTAGTGTTTTTCTCTCACAATAAATCAGCGAACAGGCTCATTATAATCATTTTATTCATTGTTCCATCATGTGAAGCTGTTTTACCAAACACTTGTTCCAAAACAGCTCAACTTTAATGGAAAGCTGCTCATGAAGCTATTTTACAAAAAAAAAAAGCTTATTGGTGAAGCTGGGATCTATAAATAGGATATAAAACAGCTTATTAGAGTAAAGAGAATAAAAATTAAAGAACCTGTTAAAAACACAAGAGATATATAAATAGAATATTCGTAGAAAGACTCTCTAAGGGCCTGTTTGGATTGGAGGAATTATAAAGGAAATTCAAAGGAATGTATTCCTATGGAAAGTTTCCCAAGATTGCTGTTCGGAATGGAGGAAAGATGTATCCTATTCCAAAAGAAAGGATTCCTATCATGTACAAAACATAGGGAAAAAAGCATCCACCCAAACTCAAGGAAAATCTTATGGCTTGCTTGTTCACTCACTCACTATGGGCCTGCAGTTGTGACTCAAGGGAAATCTTAGAAACATGCGACTAAATCTATTCCTGCAATCCAAACAGCTCAAAATATTTATTCCTGTGTTTTGGAATACCATAGTTTTTCACCTTTCACTCTATCATATTCCTACATTTTTTTCTATTCCTCTGTTTTGCATTCATTTGTTCCAAACAGGCCCTAAATAGAAATATAGAGATTGAAATTTACAGCCGACTAGGGATTTGCTCTAAACAGTTTACTATTCCGTGCTTGGCAAAATGGCAAGTGTCGCACCCTTCCACTCTCCCGCTCTACTACTCATTCACTAATCGCTACCTTCCCTTGTGACAGTGCGGTTTTTGCTTAGTATTTAGCAGCACATAGAGGGGAACCCAGAAATGTACTTTTGAAATGTCAAAAAACAGAAAACTAGCCAATTTCCTCGCTGATCCTGAATGTTTTTATAAAAAAAATGTTATCTGTCTTTTAAAAGAGTGTGTTCATTGCTAAACTATTTTCATTTTGCTATTCCCTAGGCCAAGAGTATATATGTTTTACAGTGTTTGTACACTAAAAATAGGGTTATAACTAAGAGAAATTTTACCGTCGTCTGCCTGTATATGATTTAGTACGGAGTACTACTTATTACTAGAAGGAAGCAAAAAATTACTACAAATGATACGGGTATATTCTTGGTTAACATATATTATATTGTGTATTTTTGTTATGGAAAAGCATAATGAAATGAAATGGAGCGATTACGGTACGGTAGCGACATGCCTTATTTTTCTCGCTGGCCACAGGGGTTGGAGTTTCAAAGTTGGAACCTTCCTGCCGGCCGGTGGTTTGCTGGATCTTTGGTGGCGATATTTCACACAATCACGTTGACTCCTTGTACACCGTCTCACCACCACCACCACCACCACCATCGGCGACGACGCAACGTAACCACGGTGACTCCCCCTCCCCTCCGATCGATCCGCTGAATAATAAGGTGAGCTAGCTCAAAAAAAACCCACCCGCATGCACCCACGCTCCCCAGATCTGGACGTGATCTTTCTATGAGTTGTTGCTTGATGATCCATCGAGTTTAATTTAGTTTCTCTCTAATTGAATGATCGATCGATCGAAGATCCTGACGTGGTGAATCGTCCTGTACATACGCGCGATGTTGGAGGGCAGATTGCTGGCTCGCGCGCCAGATTTGCTATGCCGCCGCGGATGGGGATTATTGTTTCATACTTCAGCTTCAACCATAGTGAGCTACATCGTCAAGCTTGCGCTCGTCGCTTGCCTGGCTTTGGGAGCACTGTTACAGTTACTGCTATCCATTTCCACAGCCATCGACGTGTATCGCCGCCGCCAGAAATCCGACAACGTCTGGAAGCTGACAAGCTTCCGTCGTCTGAATTTTGACGTGGAAGACGTGCTCAAAAACATGGACGGTCTTGATTTGATTGGCGTGGGTGGGTCAGGAAAGGTGCACCGCATCCAACTCAGGCACAGGGATCGCCAGTACCGGATCTTGGCCGTGAAGGAGCTCACGAGGAAGACGAGGAACCAGCAGGCTGAAGATCAGATGATACACTTGTTCGACGCGGAGGTGAAGGTACTGGGCAGTATCCGCCACCGCAACATCATTACCCTGCTCTGCTGCATCACCGTCAGCATCTGCACCAACCTGCTGGTGTACGAGTACATGGAGAACGGGAGCTTGGACCAGTGGCTGCACAAGCCCAGGGGACGGCTGGACTGGCCGTCTAGGGTTGGCATCGCCACCGACGCCGCGAGAGGCCTCAGCTACATGCACGACCTGGCCATCATCCACCGCGACGTCAAGTCCAGCAACATCCTGCTCGACCGCGACTTTGAGGCCAAGATTGGCGATTTCGGACTTGCCCGGGTTCTTGCCAAGCCTGGTGAATCGGAGCCGGCGTCTGTCATAATGGGAACACCCGGTCATATTGCTCCAGGTTAGCAACATACTAAATCCTAAAGTCCTGAGCTTCTCTTCTTCCTCTCCAAACGTCATACTGCTAACATGTTTTTTTGGAAATATTAAATCAACACAAAAAAAATATATATGAAAACGCACTCTAGGCGATTTCATTACCTACAAGGCATCAAGAAGTGCATATGCAGTTAACTTTGTTAGCAAGAAATCAGCCAAGTTGCCAAGGACCATAACTACTTTATCCTACCAAATGATCAATCCATCATCCCTAAACCCTAAACCCTAATCCTCAAAAAAAAAATTTGGCCGAGGTTACACCATGTGAGTATTCGGAATGCTTGAGACAAGCCTCATCTATCTCCCTGATACACAATTGGCAAAGTACATTTGTAATTGTCTATAAATTTGCTACGGAGGGAAAGCATCATGGTATGGATTGAAGGCTACTTCTTTTTGCAGGGTAGGGTTTTGGTGCCATGATGCACTTGAAAATGTGCTCAACATCACCGGATCATCTCTGTGTTCAGGAAATGAAAACTGCAAATAAACTAGTAGGGGTGTTTTGTTTGTAGAATGAGGTAGTCCATCATCGTCTCACACTTCCGTTATTGTCTGATTTGTTGAATGTAATGATGGGTTGATCAATCATCATCTCATTTCTCTAAATTTTGATGAATTGAACCATTCCACTAAATTTGAGGAATTGATTCATGATGCCTCACCTCATAAATGGGTTGACTGACCAAATCAAACACTCGATATATAAGTCTTTTAATCTGAATAACCGCTTGAAAAAAACAAAATCTCTCTGCTTCAACTGTCAGGCAATTAGCATCAGCTTTACCTAGCACATACAAATCACACAAGAACGTTGACAAGTTTTTCAAAGGTGGCATGTGATGCATCTAGCTTGAAGTGTACATGGTCTTTTTTCCCCCCTTGGATAACAGGTGTGCATGGCCTTGGTTGCAGAGTACCTCCGTGATGCAGAGGTGAGTGAGAAGGTGGATGTCTACAGTTTTGGTGTGGTGCTGCTGGAGCTCGTCACAGGGAAGCAACCACATGATGCTGGTACAAAGCCAGGCGTTGGTCTAGCGAAATGGGCATCTCAACAACACAGGAACAGAATTCGATGGGATCACATCATCGACAAGGATATTCAGAATCCAGCGTACGAGGATGACATGAAGGCCGTGTTTATGCTCGGGCTCCGTTGCACAAGTGAGGACCCACTCAACAGGCCTGCGATGAATAAGGTCCTCGAGCAGCTCGAGCAGCTCCTTTCGTGTGACCCAAGCAGGGTTAAACATCGCGGGTCGTTTCTTGCGAAGGTTTACAGGAAAATTCAAGACAAAATCTTCAGACAAGGTCAATCAGCGGTATCCATCCAGTAAATTTGTCCTTGACCAGAGAGCGTAGTGTATGTCCATCTGCCAGTGATGAGAAGTGCATGCTGGAAAGGTCCCAAGAACTTAGCAGTATAAATATATAGTTCTGCTAGCGGGTTTGCATGCTAAAACCATGTGTGAGGTCATGAAATCCTCAGTGATAACTACTTGGAGCAATTTGTAGTTGCTCTTTCTCTGAGATTTATGTGTACACATCACACATGGACCCCTTGGGCCTGGACAATCGTCATACAACATTACTTCATTTCATCGCTATTGCATTAATCACTTTGTTGTCATGGTGGCACGCTCCTGAAAATGGGATTGTGACACCTGTAAAATACGAGTTCTGTTCGTTTGTTTTATAAGTCGTATTTTTTCTGCCAACCAACAGTGTTTTCTCACACAATAACTTTTCAGACCAAAGTGTTTTAAAAAAACAAACTAGCAGAAAATATGCCTGTTGTAAAGGAAGGAAAAAAAAAGGTGCCATTCAACAATAGGATTAGATATTCTGCCCATCTGAATCGTCATATTCGTGTCATGCCAATTTCAGAGAAGCCCAAACGTTACAAGCAGTGTGACAATCCTATTTTCTACTCCCTCCATCCTAAATTGTAATTTATTCCAAAAATCTTAAAAAGTCAAAGCATGTCAAATTTGACCAAAATTATAGAAAAAATAGAAAGTTTTGTGACATTAAATAGATATACTATGAAAATATAATTAATGAACAATCTAGTAGTACTTAATTGATATCATAAATATTATTATCTTACCATATAAATTTGATCAAACTTGAAATGCTTTGACTCTCTAAAAGATTCTTAAAATGACTTATAATTTGGGATATTTAGGATGGAGGGAGTACAAGATATGGGCCCACCCACCAGATTGTGGTGGGGTCGGTAAGCTTGGTGTCGATCCACCACTACAGCTGACGATGTCCAACAGCGGGCCCGAATGATGCTATGGGCCGAGTAGGATATACTGGGCCGAGCCTCAAAATGGCTCACCGCTTGGGCTGCCAGCGCACAATCTGTAACGACCGGTGAAACAAAGAAGAGAATTACGGTTACGGGTTACTGCCGGTTAATTAACAGAAATTACTGTTTTAAAAAAAGGGGCTTGCTAAGTTTACAAGTTGATCTCGGCAAGCATTAGCATTTGCAGCTACTTTCTTATCAGAGCTCAGTGTGCAAGACGACGGCCTCGTCCTTCCTCTTCCCCTGCTCCTCCTCCTCCTCCTCCTCGTCGCCGTGGTGATCATCAGGCGCGCCGCCGCACGTGCTGCTGCGGAGGCAGTCGGCGGCGGGCCGGACGCGTCCGTAGTCGAACCCGACGGCGCAGTTGCACACGGTCTGCACCTCGCCATCATCATCATCGCGGCGCAGGTTGATGTCTCTGAGCACGATGCCGGTGCATGGCACGGCGTCGCTGCAGGCGAACCTGATGGCCTCGGCGCGGCGCGACGTGCCGGTGATGTTACGGTACGACACGTCGGAGACGGCCACGGCGGAGGTCTGGTTGGCGCAGGTGCGGCTGCGGTCGCCGCCACCGGGGGGCACGTCGCAGTAGAACTGGTCGATGACGATGGGGTGGTCGACGCCGTCCATGTCCACGTTCGCGAAGCGCACGCCGCGGACGTAGCCGGCGCCGCCCTGCCACGTCTTGATCCGGACCCCGTTCTGCGCGCGGCGGATCCGCGCGCCGTCGAGCGCCACGTCCGCCACCGCCGCGAACGCGCCGCCCTTGCCCAGGCTGCCGATGCTGATGCCGTGGCCGGGGCCGCAGTCGATGTTCCTCATCTTGACGCCGAAGCTGCCGTTGACGATGGAGATGCAGTCGTCGCCGGTGCCGATGCGGCAGCTCTGGATGGTGACGGCGGTGGAGTCGGCGACGTGGATGCCGTCCGTGTTGGGGCTGTCCTCGGGGGCGTCGATGCGCAGCCCGCCCACGCGCACGCCGCGGGACCGGGACACCGTCACGTGCATCTGCTGCGCGTTCCGCACGCGGAGGCCGCGCACGCGCACGCCACGGCACGAGTCGATCGTCACCGCCGTCGGCGCACCCCTGCACGGCTGCAGCAGGAGAGGGCGCCGTCGCCGGCGGCGAGAGCAGCGTGTCAATGGAGAGAGCAGAGGAGTGGAAGAATAATGCACCGATGGACGTACGTACGTTGGACTTGTTGATCTTGCAGGAGTTGGCCCACCACTTGGAGCCGGAGCCGTCGATGACGCCGCCGCCCTGGATGCGTGCGCCGGCGAGCCCCGAGAAGAGAAGCCACAGCCGGGGGCTCTGAGGGTCCCACTCCGACGGCTCCTCCGGCGCCACGATCGTGCCCTGGATCTGCACCATCACCACATCACATCACAATGCATGCTATGCGACGATCCTTGAACTGAAGCAAAGCAACAGAAATCACCTGGATGATCATCCTGTTGTCCTTGCAGGGACCCAGGAACTGGATGGCGCCGACCTTGTAGCGGCGGCCGGCGGGCACCAGGAACACCGGGTTGTCCAGCGAGCACGCCGTCTTCCACGCGCTCGCGAACGCCTGATATGCATGAGAAACAAAGCAGTCGCCGCCATTGCCAGCATCAATCGGTGCA
>Ga0182004_10001619_pt1 | contig 16763 bp, 16 predicted proteins | sample Sormic07211540_1_FD_120479 | JGI IMG/M metagenome (GOLD analysis project Ga0182004, IMG submission 120479) | Endophyte microbial communities from Sorghum bicolor roots, Mead, Nebraska, USA - 072115-40_1 MetaG | ecosystem: Host-associated > Plants > Roots > Unclassified | place: USA: Nebraska...
ACATGTGATGCACTGTGAACGACTATCGACTTGTGATGATGGATATTGGAACTATTATGTTTGCGATGTCGTTATGTGAGATCATGTGTTTGTGATGTGATATATATGCCGGATTGAGTTTATGATGAAATGGATGTGTGATATGTTCTGTTGGTGATATAAATATGTGTTATATTATATTTGTAAATACAGAATAAAAAAAATAAAAAATAATAAAAATAAAGGCTTTGCCGGGTGCCCTAGCCCTGACACCCGGCAAAGCTGGAAATAGGCCAGCTTTAGGTTCCCAGATTTGCCGGGTGCCAGGGCTAGGGCACCCGGCAAAGAAAATCTGGAAAAAAAAATAAAAAAATCTTTGCCGGGAGCTAAGGAGAAGACTCCCGGCAAAGAAATTATTAAAAAAAATAAAAAAAGCTTTGCCGAGAGCCTGTCCACTAAGCTCCCGGCAAAGAAATTATTAAAAAAAATAAAAAAAGCTTTGCCGGGAGCCTGACCAGTAAGCTCCCGGCAAAGAAAATCTGGGAAAAAAATTACAAATCTTTGCCGGGTGTCTCTGACACAGCTTCCGGCAAAGAAAGGACTGACGGAACCGGGGCCGTGACGGTCACTTTTCTTTGCCGGGGGCCGTATTTACTCTCGGCAAAGTCTTTGCCGGGTGCCCGATAAAAAGCTCCCGTTGCCGGAGGCTCTTTGCCGGGTGCAGCTCCCGGCAAAGGCTTTGCCGGGTGCAAAATAGCCTTTGCCGGGAGTTTCCGGCTCCCGGCAAATCAGCCGAATCCTGTAGTGATGCCACCATACTTGTAAAAACCTGAGTATAATGGCACACACGTACATATGCATGCAGCCTGAATTCAATTAATACACATATATATAATTATGACCAATGTACTCAGCTCACCCGATGGGCTGCTACGACTTCCTGGAACCTTGCTGGGTCATGATCACTGGTGACAGCAGCCCTCAGCGTCGCTCGATGCACCACGGTGCCAATTTGCTTAACTTCTCTCAATGGGTCCTCAGCATAGTGCCACTGTAGACCCAATGTTTCAAGGTCTTCACTCTGCTTTGTGGCCACCATCACCACGTCAAACATGCCTTTTTGTGCTTGTAGCGGATGTTGCTCTTGCTTCTCCATAGTCATGTAAATGGTCTCGCTAGAATGTGGCCCCAACCTTCTGAAAATTGATGATTTACGGTTGTCCTCTATATAATCTGGCTGCTCCCACACATATGGATAGCCAGGGTTGGAACATGCATCTAGGCTGGTCGGTTGCAACCAAGACACCAATAAGATCGTCATCTGTCTTATTTGTTAGGGTCACTGCGCATTTGTTGAGCTTGTCTGGCTTAAAGGGGAACCAAATATCCAGTGGGTAGACATCCATCCCCTCTCCCTGTATATATAACGATAGTCTAGTCAAAGGACTAGAACATGATGAAAATATTTGATCAAATCTTAATTAAAAGGTACCAATATATTTTTATTTATTGAAATAATTTAAGCATATATTCTACAAGAAATTAATTTTCAAAGACGATATGCATTGAATCCGCATGAAACAATCAGTTAACAACTGTACTTTGAAGTCCCCTTAGCTTACAGGAAGAAAGTCGTTTGTAATTTACCTTATTTTCTCTGTCTGCTTTTTTTCCTTAATTGACCCTGGATCTCCTGACCTTGTAAACCATTTTAATAATATATATAATATATATTGACTGGTCAGCGGGCATATGGTTTTTAGTTCAGTTCCTCAGTTATTGAAGAAATTTGGTTCCTAGAAAATAGGAATCTATGGTTCTAACAAATTTTGGGAAGAGAAATGCGGTTCCTAGAAAATAGGAATCTATCGGATCTAATAAATTTTGGGAAGCGAGTATTTTGGTTTTCGGTTATTTTGGTTTGATTATGGTTCTAACCAAATGAACCAATTTTTTCAGCAAAGGTTAAGACAACAAAAAAAATATCAGGTTCTAAAACAAATTTAGGCAACACTACCTCTATTTTAGATAATAAAAATTGAGGAAAGAATAGCAATATAGTAAAACAAATACATAGCAATTCAATATGAGACATCACAACTAACCAAACATAGTCTTACAAAATGCAAGTGAAGTGAAGTACAACTCATGTATTTTGGTTCTTCGGTTGATTTGGTTATCTGAGAGTAGGAACCAAAATTTATTCAGTTATTTTGATTCTTTGCTATCTCAAACCAAATAACAAATGATTGTTTTTGTCTTGTGGTTCGGTTTTTCAGTTTTGGTTAATTATGGCCACCCCTACCTGTCGGCAAGGTCCTCTGATCCCTCCTAATTCCTAAAAAAACACTAAACAACTAGTAGTACATTGGATTCCATCTGCATGTCAGCAATTCCTATGCATATGATAGCGAACAGGAAAAACGAATGCATTAGTCGTGAAGTCTAGGTTACCAGAGAAGATATATAGGTACCATTAATTTTGCACTAGTCCATAAGATGACATTTAATTAATGCGAGTTTACAATGGTGTTTCAGACATAACTCAACAGAACTAAGTTTAATTTGTTGAAATTTTAAAAGGTCAAAAAACATTTATTTTTACTACACACGGCAAAACACATAGGATGCTAGACCATGTGAGATTATGTGCTATATATATGTGCCATGATAAAAACTTACTTGTGTTCCCGATGAAGCACAAATATCAGTTTCAATGAAACCACACGTGCGCTCCATTTCGTCTAGAGCCTCCCAATTACTTTAAGTGTATCTGGCCTATCTGCTGGGTTACGGTCGATGCACTGATTTCCAATCTCCACACACACTCTCACATATTGCAACCATATGTCTTCGTGCAACTGCTTGAACCTAATACTCCAACTTTGAAGTACCCTTATCTGGGCAAGGGTTTGTGTCGAATAAACGGAATGCATTACTTTCATAACCTACTCCTAATTAAATATGGTCAGGGGAGAAGCAAGGACCACACTTCTCGAGAATACCTAAGAGAAATAAAAGTCTATAAAATCACCTCTAAGAATAAAAGAAGCCTAAAAATCATAACTCAATCCATTTTCAATCAATCCAACAACCCTTATCTAGTCAAGCACCCCTGTCCAGCTTATCTAGCTATGCCACTGAATGCAATTCAGTAGAAAAGAAATGCTTATATTATATTGTATTGCACATTTGGATTTGTTATTTTAAAACTAGTATGTAATTGGTTTGTGTGGTGTGTGCTAGGGACAAGTATCAGTGTATCACAGAGTAGTGGGACTAATGTGCAAACCAAGTTGGTATCAAACTTAGAACAAACAGTATGTTGCATTTCGAGATTTGGTCTAACCTGCTGTAAGTAATAGCTTTGTGATAATATGAATTCAGTTCTATGCCACATTTTTCTCTATTTTGCCTGGTGTAACTTTTGCTACTGCTCGGTTGCTTATTTTCCAATGTTCCAATTTTCTAAGTTACAAAGGGCAAAATAAGCAAATGCTGGAATATTAAATCAACCTCAATAAGCTATTACTAAGTTACACACAGCGAAATTGCAAGGCACTAAGGAAAATTCTAAGTTACACAGGGCAAAATTGGAACAAAAGAAAGTGTAAGAACTCCATGCCATAATACGCATACCTAAGCTCAAGTTGGTGTACATTAATGTAACCAAATGCTGGAATTGAACTCCAAAAAACTCATATAAAATCAGTGGCAAAAGAAAATTCCTACAAAATTTGTCGTTGGTCAAGAAAAGGGAGAAAGTGTATACAATATGACATTGGAGTAAATAAGAACTATAATTTCAATAACAGGCTTTAGAAATATTGAGCAAAGTACATTGTATATATAAGTCTTGTAGTTTTACAGTGCACAAAACCATATTGATATTGCAGAAGCTAATCAGACGGTTATTTTAAGCTATCCTTTATTAGTCTTGGAAATGGCTGTTCTTACATTCTCAATGTCAGAATAACCCTTCCGTCCAGTCAATATCTCCATAATTATAATACCAAGACTATATATGTCTGACTTGAATGTGATCATTCCATCATAGGATTCTGGTGCCAAGTAACCCCTGCAAGAGAGATTTTGTGGTTTGAGTCATTTAAAAGCAAAAGGAATTAATGCAACATGTAATCATTCAGCAGTATGTTTGCCAGCCTGATGTCTGATTGGAGTAATAATAACTAAGTGGTTTAAAGATGCTTTGCTAGCTTACGCTGTTCCCATCACTTTTGAAGTTATAGTCTTGCTTTGTTTTTCATCAAAGCACCTTGCAAGACCAAAATCAGCAATTTTTGGTACCATGTTCTCATATAGAAGTATATTTGCAGGCTTGAGGTCTGAATGAACAATATGAATGTCTTGGTGAAGATAATGTAAACCAGCACAAATTCCCTTGATTATTTTATAGCATGTCCTCCATTCAAGTCCTTCAGATACATCTGCAAAGTGGTGAACAATTAGTTTTAACTTGAGGGGATGGATATTAGGATACTTGAAGTCGTTCACATTTCATCACTAGTCCATCCATTAATACAAAAGAAATTGAGGAAAGAAACAAGCAGTTAATAAACAGAACATTAAGCAATATCTACAGATAACTTTGAATACTTCCAGTAACAAAGCTTTGCAACTACACTTTATGTTCTTACATCGCAAATAAGGATAGTTACCTTGTTTTTGGTGAAGCGAGTTTACTCAACCCCATGTTGTCCTTGTTAATTCGGCCCTGGACAGCCAGTTAGTCTATCTATATGAGCTCCTTGCCAATTCCTCCAGTATTAATCAAGCAAGTTGATTGTCGGCGTCTCTTTATGTGGGTTGGTAATTAAGCAAGATACCTCCCACGTGCAATGTATTGTTGCATGGAAAAAGTGTACACAACAAAAGAACTGGGTGGGTTGGGAACCAAGGATCTACCAGTGTTTTCAGGTCATCCGATAAATCGCGATTAACCGTCCGACCAGGTTTCTGCTGTCTTTTTGGGTTTGTTCTAACTGGGCTAATGGGCTTTAAGTTTTTGGCCTGTTAGTGTTTAGGGTTTAGATAGAATAGAGGTAGGCAGAGCAGTACCCCCGGCAGCAGCCGCAATTTTTTTCCAACGCCAGTCTCTTCCACCGCGTGATTGCATGACTCCACCCCACATTCCGCGCTCGGCTTCTCTTCCGCCGCCGGTCTTCACCATGAGCTGCTCCAATGACGGTAAGCCTTTCCACTCTCCATCTTCTTCCTTCCTCCCATCTCTCACTCTAGATGCTTGTTGTGATTGTGATGTCACTCTGCCTCATCTGCTGTAGATATTCCTTCCCTATGCCTAACTAATTATGGTTTTCTTTGGTGTTCTAGGCTCCTAGCAGCAAGTCAGCAAACAAATGGAGTTTGGGGCAGGAATATGGACCTCTCAATAGTGCAGAAAAGAGAAGAATCCAACCCCCACAAGTAAGACACCAACTAAACACTAATGCTATCTTGATGCTTGCTTTATTGTGTATACTATATAGTATATATAAAGGTGTATATATATAAAGGTATATATGTCCTGGTATAAGTGGACAATTAGGTTGACGACCAGGGTTGAATAATCGGTCTGGTTGATGACTAATGGCAATTAATCTCCTAATTGGTCCCATGGCGACCAGGATCAACCAGCCGACCTAAAAACATTGCCTAGAACTCCTTCTGAAGCTCATCATTTGGGTCCATTCAGCAGAGTTCTCAGCTTGAGCCTAGTGGGTCCATCAGTGTGCTTCTCTGGCTAACCTGCAAGGCAACCTTTATGGGAATCATTGGGAACTTCTATGCCCCTTCTCCAGCTTTACCAAGTGACCTCAATTGATATTGGAAATGGGAACAACACTTCATTCTGGTCTAACATTTGGTCAGGAGGAAGGATATCACAGTTAGAAGGTTTTGTAAATCAACTCAACTTCAAGAGTCCTTTGTTTATCATTTGTCCCCACAGGCAATCTTGGAGTTGATAGCTATCAATAGAAATTATTCAATCAACAACTATGTTTGAGACTAATGAAGATCAATGTCTCTCTCCTTTCATAAATGGTGGTGGGAAGCTCGACACCTCTGGGGTGTATAGATTGATCAAGTCCCAAGGCTACCCAAGTGACTCGGCCTTTGACTTTATCTAGAAGAACTCAGCGGCTTCGAGAGTCAGGCTTTTTGTGAGGCTACTTCTGTAGGGCAGGATCCAGTGTTGTCACGACCTTTTCAAGAAAAACATTGTCGATTCACCAATTTGTGAAGTCTGCCACAGTGAAGATGAAACTGCTAATCACATCATCTTCTGATGTGGTTTCACTATGGCCTTCTTTTTTCAAGAACACGCATTAGCCCATTTTCATTAGGAAGTTTATAATGAAAGAAATTCCTAGTACACACGACGAGATATCATATGCGCCCTGGAACAATAGAAAGAAAAACAAAGAATGGCGCACGCGATTGTAATTTACATGGTCTGATTTTGTGACTAAAGGTGACTGGCTAGCTACTAGGCTAGGCTAGCGATGAAGAGAGCCAACAGTGCCGCAAACCCTGCACCGATCCAAACATTTGCTTCATCCATGATGACCCGGTACAGCCGATGAGGCAGTAGATATGCACCATAGAACACCCTTCAGTTCTGTTATTTCCACAGATACAAGGTAGCCAACATCAACATGGAGTCAAAGCATTTGCGTAGTGCAGTTGGGGCATGCGCTCTACATTGTTGCCATGACTCTACGAGAGTTTCGCTACCTTGTGGTGTCTAGGCCTGAAGTCCACCGACCTAAATAGGCTTTGCCAAGCTCCCATATTGTAGATGCAGGATAGTAGTTGATGGTTCATTGTCTCATCTTGCTGGTCACATAGTGGACACGAGGCATTCTTTTGTAGGCCATGTCGACGTCTCCAGTGTATAATCAATAAGCATCCATGTAGCACAATCTAGAAGAAGAAGAATTTCACCTTCGGTGGCACGAAGGCCTTCTAGATCTTCCTGGCACCAAGCATAGATGTCATACCAATGAAGAAAGACCGGTATGCTGAGGAGGCTGAGTATCCCCCAATCTCTAACCATCTCCAAATGAAGCAATCTGAGTGGTCTGGCTGCCTTGGTCCAGTTGCCTTGGCTAGACTGGGTCTGAAGTGTTTGGAGCTGTCGGTGTAGTCTCTAGACCACATTAGACCAAGGCAGAGCATGGTCTAGAGGTGTTACTGTTTGAGTCTAGAGCTCAATTGGGAGCACATGGGAAGTAGCCGTTGCACAAAGCAACAATCGGCTCGTTCAAGTAGGACGCACGCGTGGCAGTTCGACATTGGTTTGGGTAAGGCAACAGACCCACAAAGCATGGTCCAATGGTCCCTTTTGAGTCTAGTGCGATGGTTGATTGGTTGGGGTTTTTTGCTAATGGCCCTTTAGCCTTTGGTGTCTATAAATAGAGGTGGTGCTCAGCCTTGGCTGACATTTAGCACCTTGGGATGTATTGCCCTTGTGTTGTGCTCACACTAAAGCCTCTAACTCACTTGTGATCGATACGAATCATCTTCGATAGTGAGTATGCGATTCCTAGTGTATTGCATTGAGAGATTGCATCGGGTGACACTAGGTCATCGAGTTGCAAGCCAGTGGTGTTTGTTAAACTTAGAGGTTGCCACTTCCTAGATGGCTTAATGGCATGTCTTAGTCATGAAGCCCACAAGAAGCTTGTGCGCTGCTCTGAAGAAGTGATTGTGTGGGGTGTTTGCTTGCCCCAAGGGAGCCACGAAGAGAAACTCTAGTAGAGCGAGACGTGAAGAGCATCAAGTGATCCGTCCGTGTCAAGTGCTAGAGCTTGTGGTAAGCACTCCACGTGGGAGAGTCTAACTTGCAGATCACCATTAGCAAGAGGACTGGCAGCAACCTTGAGCTTGTCTCAATGCGAATTAAGTGGTTGGCACACCACCAAACCTTAAGATAAAAATCACCATGGCATTATTTTCTCATTGGTTTGTGTAGTTGCTCTTGTAACTAGTTAGCTTGAGTAGCTTGCTATTTGCTTTCTTTGCTTGTGTAGCTTAGAAGTAGCTCTCTTGGGTAACTAGTTGGCTTGTGTAGTCTTGCTAATTACATTTGCTTAATTTGAGTAGCTAAGTAATTTTAACTCTTTAATTTATATTTTGTGTAGCCTTTTTATTGAGCACTAGTAGTGATCTTAGACTTTGTGCACTTTGCATACTAGAATGTGTAGGAGCTTCTCGATTGCTTGAGTATTAGTTGCATAGGTTTGTGTGACCATGCTAACTAGAATTGTTTAGGTGAGCTCTATCTAGCCTGACACCTTATTAGTTGCTTAATTAGGATCATTGTAAGGTGCTTGAGAATATAGATACAGGGGTGTAGTTTGTTGGACCGATAGTTTTATTTCCACATTTGTTTTTGTTAGTTTGTCAATTAATTTTTAGAAATGACCGCTTATCATCCCCTAGTCTATCATCTCAATCCTACATTGTTCTTGTTGATTTCCTAGGCAGCCTTATAAAAGCTCTCATTGAAGCCGTCCAGATCCGGGGCACGATCAGATGGAGTTTCTCTGACAATCTTGGCGACCTCGTCGACTGAGACTGGGGCAACTTGGTTTGTCAGGTCTAGTCTGGGCATCCAGAGCTGCTCCATATTAACGCGATGCAGAAGAAAGAAGCATTTGTCTAGGATGTCATTATAGTAGGAGAAGACAATGTCCGCCTTTGCCTCCTCTTCAATGAATGTTTGTCCCCCATGTTGAATAGCCGCTAGGTAATGCTTGCGCCTTAGATGGCATGCCTGTAGATGGAAGAAGCTTGTGTTTGCATCTCCTTCACGCAGGTAGCGAACCCTTGCCCGCTGTCATGCTACCGATCTCTCCAAAGATGCTAAACCCAATACGTTGATACGTTGTGGGGGAGGCAATTGTTGTTTTACTTGGCCTGCTGACTAACCGATCAGTGAGTTACACAACTTTCATCGCATATGTTGTTGCCAGCTTCAGAAGCGACGCAATGGGGTAATCTTCAGGAACAAAGTACAATCCTTGCAGCAAGTCTTAAAAGTGAGGCTCAGCTTTGGCATTTTAGCATACCGGTAGCCACCAGAGCCATAGCTGATCTCTGGTGGAATCTGTTTAACTCTGTAATGTAACGCTGGCATAGTACAGCCTATCTATCCTCTGCCACTTGATTAGAGGCAACACAATTGAAATCAAGATCCTTGATTTCGAAATAAAATTCAACCCCCCCCCCCAACGGTGACATTTCAAAAATAATTTTGAATGGTACGAGCATTAAACACACTCAACCTACTGCATGGGTTTCAGGATTTGCCAACAGCAAAAGTAAAACGAAAGGAATTGTACCCTTTATATAGTCATCAAGACTCCCTTTGGGCAGAAACTCAAAGCAGAGCAATCTTTGTCGTTCTTCAGCATGGATCATCTTCCCCTCATGGTTCAATATCTTCCCTTGTGTGTCAGAAGAGTACCCCAGAAACCGCACTATATTTTTATGCTTTGCCTTCATTAGACAACCAACCTCTTTGATAAATTTATTGTCATCCATATCATGAGCGTTGAAAAGCTTCTTCACAGCAATGACTGTCATATTCGGAAGTACTCCCTATAGTGACAAGTTGCATTGTCAGCATCTTAGAATCCTTAGATCAAAAGTAATCAAGAATAAGGATAGTTGAGTCACTCGTAAGTAGTACCCGGTAAACATCTGCAAATCCACCGCTGCCAATTTTGTTCTGATCAGAGAAATTATTCGTGATGTTTCTTAGAAGCAACAATGGCAGGTTTGTGGGCTCCGCACTTGGATCAAGTTGCAGGCACTTCAAGAGATGGTCCATACTAGCTTCATAATCCATTTCTAATATCACATATGAATGTACTTCAGTCCAAGAAAATGACTTCATTGTGAAAGTGTGATAGTTACCTTTACCTCTCGCTCTCTCTCAAACTAAACCCGTGTGGAACACCTCACATGTAATTTTTTTTTCAGAATCCCTCACGTGAAGGGAGCCCACGTATCACTTATTTATTTTCGTTATCACATCGCATAAAGGGGTTTATTCAGAGTTTGAAGTAACAACAAGGATATAACTACTAAAGTGATATACTAAACCATTATAGCACAATCACATACGAGCCCATGGCCAACTAGTCCTAGGTTCTATAAGAGTGATTGGAATGACTGATTGTATTCCAGATCATGTATAAGTGTATATATAGGCAGCCAGGGTGAGCCAACCACACAGGCGTGAGATTACATCAACAATTAAGGAAACCTCTTATAACTACATTATGCTAACACTCCCCCACAGTCTGATCGGGAGCATGGCGAACATTCAGGCTGAACCGAAACTCCTGAAACACAGAGGTAGGAAGGCCCTTGATGAAGATGTCAGTGTATAGGGATGTTGTACGGACATGGAGTACTTGAATATGCCCGAGGGTGAGCCTCTCCCAAACAAAATGGAGATCGGTCTCAACATGCTTTGTCCACTGATGTTGAACTAGGTTGCTAGAGAGATAAGCAACACTAACGTTGTCATGGTAGACTAGTGTAGCATGGTTAGGTGGGTGGCAAAGCCCCATGGTAGCTGGCGCAGCTAAGTGGCTTAGCAACACCTAGCCACAACTTGGTATTTAGTCTCCTTGCTTGGCCTGGAGACACTATGTTGATGCTTGGAAGATCAGGACACCAAGTTGTCCCCAAGGAACACTGCATAACCAGAGGTTGATCGACAAGTGTCGGGGCAGCTAGCCTAGTCAGTATCAATGTAAACAACAAGCTCAACAAGTGGGGATCAGTGCAGGGTTAAACCGAGAGAAAGAGTACCTTGTTAGTAACACAAGATCAACCTGAGTGCCACAAGGTGTGGTTTGCGAGGATCATGCATATAATGACAAATTTGCTGGATGGCATAGGCAATGTTTGGAGGAGTGAAAGTCAGATACTGCAGTGCACTTGCCAAACTACGGTACTGTGTGGAGTCGGTAACTAGAGAACTATCTACAGACAATTTGGAGTGTAGGTCGACAGGGGGTATTGCTAGGCTTGCAAGCGCTCATCCTTGCATGCTCCATAATGTCTAGAGTGTACTGCCGTTGAGAGAGGAACAAACCATTAACGCAATGTGTCACTGAGATACCTAGAAAATGATGAAGATCTCCATGTCCATCATAGCAAACTCATGCTAGAGGGCTGCAATAGTATGTTGGAGAAATTCAGCTGACGATGCAGTGAGAACGATATCATCCACATATAGCAGTAGATAGGCAATGTCAGATCCTTGATGATATGTAAATAGCAAAGTATCTAACTTTGTTTTAACAAAGCCGAGGGACATGAGGTGAGTGGCGAACCTGTTATGCCAAGCACGAGAAACTTGCTTCAAGCCATAGAGACTAATTGAGCTGCCAAACAAAATCTAGATAAGTTAACAATACCAGAAGGCTACATACAGTACACCGTCTTGGTTAGAATGCCATGTAAGAACACATTCTTAACATCCAGCTGATGAAAAGACATGTTCTAAGATAGTGCAAAAGAAAGAACCACCCAAACTATCAAAGGTATGATCACTGTACTGAAAGTGTCATCATAATTGACACATGGCCACTATGTGAAACCCCGCAGGACCCAGTTAGCCTTGTAGTGATCAAGTGAACCATGCGCGAGCAACTAGTGATGATAGACCTAGTTGTCGATCATGAGATTGACTGTAGGAGGCTGAGGGACATGGCTCTAGGTATCATTGTCGCCTCAACCTAGTAGTCGATCACACTTGGCTTGCATAGCAGAACACCAATTGGGGTCTGATAGAGCATCACAAACAGAGTGCAGCAGAGGTGACATGGCACAACATGGAGGTTGAGGCGATCCATGGGCTGTGTGATGCTAGCCTTGCCACGCGTGTGCATGGAGTGCGCATTAGTGACCCGGGTGATGGAGACCGGTTTAGTAGCAGCGGTACGGCCTGTTCCACTAGCAGTAGCTCTTGTGCGTGAGCATTAGGGACAACAAGACCGACAGTATTGATGGGCTTTGTGGAGATGGCAGTGTTGGCATCAGCCTGTGTGGGATGCACAGGGGTAGCAACACCTTGCAACATGGGCAACGAAGTAGAAGGGGCGCTATTTGTGCGTGCGAGATGCACAGGGGCAGCAGCGTCGGGCGATGAAAACCCTAGCGACCACGACCAAGGGCTCACAGTGTAGGAGCAAGCTTGGCCGTGCACAGGATGTGGCGCCAGAGCAGTTGAGTTACCTGCACGCACAAATCGAGCTCTAGAGGGTGGAGTGGTAAGATCATGCTCATCAATCAAGAAGTCTAGGGTGGAAGGTGCCATGGGTGTGGTGGAGATGTCGTCGGAAGGAAATAATGTTTCATCAAAAATGACATGTCGAGAGATGAGGATCCGATTTGACTAGAGCTCAAGACACCAACAACCTTTGTGTTCTGTGGAGTAGCCGAGGAAAACGCATAAGGATTATTGCGATAACAGGCACAACCAAAAACTTTAAGGTGGTCACAGGAGGGCTGGGTGGAATAGAGGGAGGTGTATGGTGTCGAGAAGATGGGAGTTTTAATAGGGAGCCGGTTCACAAGATATGTCACAGTGTGAAGGGCCTCAACCCAGTAAACTAGAGGAAGACTCGCCACAAACAAAAGGGAACACAAAATGTTATTAGTGGTGCAAAGTGAAGGTTCCGCTTTTCAATTTTGTTGAGAAGTATACAGTACTACAAAAAATCTTTTGCGAGGCATTTTAGAATGGGCCTCGGAGGCGGGCAAGATTTCCAACCACCTCGGTTAATGCCTCAGATTAACCGAGGCGATCATTTTTTATTAACCGAGACGGTTACAAAAAACCACCTCCTAAAATCTATTAACTGAGGTGGGTAGTGTAATATAACCGCCTTGCTTAATGCATATGTATTGAGGTAGTTATTATAATGCAACCGCGTCGGTAAAACATTAACCGAGGCGGTTATTTTATAAGGCCCACCTCGGTTAATACTAACCCATTTTAGAGTCCAAGTAGCCCATCTCAACTTGTCCTGGCCTGATATGTTGCACGGAGTATTATATACATGACTTAGGGTTTTACTCCACATTTTCTCCTCACCTACTTAGCCTCACATCCTCTTCTCTCTCCCTAGACGCTCCTCTCACGTAGGAGACTAGAGCCACCTCACACGGGAGCCCACGCCCCTCCCCTCCCAATGGCCCCCTCCCCTTCCCTCCCATCCTGGTGGCCCGTCCCTCCCCTTGCTAGCCACGCGCGGTGGGGTGCGCCAGGGCGGCGCATGGAGCGGTGCTACGAGGCGCTGTAGGCTGTCAGGCGGAGCGGTGCTGCGAGGCACTATAGGCCGACCACAATGAAAGGTCTGAATATGTCTAGAGGAGAGTGAATAACCTATTTAAAAATTCTATAAAGCACTAGAGCAAATGATTAGTATAACAAAAGGTGCAAAGCAAATTTGCTCTAGCTCTACAAGGGCTGCAAGCCACCCATCCAACAATTCTATGTGGTATAATCTCTATGTTCAATCAATGACTGAGTCACTACTTACACTAGAGAGCTACCTAAAGTTTCTATACGAGAAACCAAGCTACACTAGTTTGTGGGAATGTAAAAGAGTATGATGTAAACTTTTGTACCGCCATGTAGAGGGGATGAACCAATCACAATGATATGAAATCCAATCATCTGGAGAAATCTAAAGAGACAATCACAATGGAGAGACAAGATTTTTCTCCCGAGGTTCATGTGTTTGCCGACATGCTAGTCCTTGTTGTGTCGACTAACACTTGGTGGTTCGATGGCTAAGAGGTGTTGCACGAACCTTATCCACACAATTGGACACTGCAAGAAGACACTACAAGAACTTGCCCACAAGTGAGGTAGCTCAATGACACAAGCAATCCAATAAAGTTACCTTTCAGTTCTCCACGAGGGAAGGTATAGGACCTCTCACAATCACCAAGACATGACCACAAACAATCACCAACTCATGCCAATGCTCCTCCGCTGCTCCAAGTCGTCTAGGTGGTGGCAACCATCAAGAATAACAAGAACTCTGTAGCTCAAATGATCCCAAATGCCACTAGATGCAATCACTCATGCAAATGCACTTGGAATCACTCCTAATCTCACTACGATGATGAACCAATGAAGGAGATGAGTGGGAGGTGTATGCTTAGATTCACAAGAATGTCAAGTATGTCAAAGTACGAAGAGACACCCAAGAGCCAACCACTGAGTATTTATAAGCCCTCAATGAAATAGAGCCGTTAGCTCTCTCACTGCACTAAACTCAGGGGCGTCGGATGCTCCGATGCTAGGGCGTCGAACATTGCCCAACGTCCGACACTACTCTGATAGCAGCCTTGGATGCTACCATGTGTCCTCAGTCAAATGTGAACCCATTGATCTCCAACGATCAACTAAACGTTAAAGCACTTGGTTAGTGAGCATTGGACATGCCAGGTGCTATGCACCGAACGCTACTCATAGAGTTCTAAAACTGCTCGAAGACACATCGGACACGTCTAATGATAGGCCATTGGACAACCCACACTATACGAAAGACTCACTCGTGACCCTGCTGACATCGCAGCGCACTGGATGCTCAATAGTGTTTCGGCCACATCTGGTGCCTCAGCGTGAGACACGCTGGTGCACCACTGTTCACTAAGACAAAACACCGGCACACGTTAGGTGCTAGCCCAACATTGGATGCTTGCAGGGTTAGAAAAACATCCCCGTGACTTCTCCAAACTTTGCCTTGAGTGCAATAGAAAATAAGCATTCTATTTTCACAAAAGCACCAAATCAATTGGAGACCCAACTCCTCTACACCTCTTCGACCCTTGCTCAAAAGTGCTACCACCAAGTGTACCACCTTGTGCTTGTGCGTTAGCAAATTTTTCACAAATATTTTCAAGGGTTAAGTTAGCACACTAGGTTCTAAATGCATGCACATGATTAATAACACCTAGTGGCACCTGATGGACTACTTAGCCAAAGAATTTCTCTTTTTATAGTACGACTATCTATCCTAAGTATGATCACATTTTTTATGGTGTCTTGATCACCAAAACCAAAACCCTAAGTAATACCTTTGCCTCGTCTCCATAGGGATTATTTTGTTCTTTCTTCTTTTCCATGTTGAGCACTTGATCACCTTGTGGTCATCACCACCATCACCATGATCCTTTAGCTCCACCACTTGGTATGTACCAACCTCATCTAATCTACACACTTAGCATGAAGGTTAGTACTTTGGTTTCATCAATTATCCAAAACTAAACTAGGGCTTTCACATGAGGAGCTGCGCATGGTGGGGCGAGGCTGGCCGGCCATGCGGAGCGGCACTGTGGGCCAACACGTGGGCTGATGCGCGGGCCGACCATGCAGGACGTTGTTGTGCTAGCCCCTTCCTCACGCGGATCCAGCGGCGGTGGCCCATTCCTCATGTAGATCTGACGGTGGCGCGGGGCCTCCTCGACGACACAGACAGCAGGTGGATCTGCGAGCGGCAGCCGCTGCCCGTGGATGGGCTCGATAGGCCCTAGATGGGCTTGGCGGGCTCGTTTTCCCTATTTTATTTTTTATCTGATTAACCGAGGCAGGCATGAAACTGCTTCGGGTAATGGTTGATGTTGCGACCTTTCATCGGAGGCGTTTCTTTTTCCCGCCTCCTAAATCCAAAATGTCTGCCGCTATTAAGATTATTGTAGTAGTGATATGGACATGACATGTGGAGTGCAACACCATGGGAGAGAAAGAATGTGCGAGCCTACGAACTGTCGAATTCACGGTCGTTGTCACACTAAATGCTCTTGATGGTGGTGCCAAATTGCATGCGAATATAAGCAAAAAATTGTAAAGAGTGGATACTCTTGGATTTTGAGACAGAGCGGAAAATTCCAAATGTAGTGTGAACATCGAGAATCACAAGGTAATACTTGTATCCAGGCATACTAACAATAGGAGCTGTCCAAAGATTGCAATGTATCAAATCAAAATTATGAAAGACTCTAGTGCTAGATGATCCAAAAGGCAGACGTGTATGATGACAGAGCTGGCACACATGACATATATGGTCGAGAACATCTTTACTACAAGATATAACACTAGAACTAATAAGCTTGGACAGAGCTTCATGCCCAAGATGCCCGATGGCTGCGAATTGGGCTAGCGATCGGACCAACGTCGGAACCCGGTGATGAGGTCATTGATGGGGCAGGCGATCTGGGCGTACGTGATGGTATCGACGACACACCCGGTGACGACGTCAGCGAGGAGCGGTGATTGGGTCGGTGACTGGCCAGGCTTACGGAAAAGTAGCAGATCCTAACCACGATTGATACTATGTGAGAGTGATTGGAATGAATGATTGTACTCCATATCGTGTACAAAAGTACATATAGGCAGCCGGGGTGGCATGCAAGCCAACCGCATAGGCGCGAGATTACATCCATAATTAAGGGAACCTACTATAATTACATTATGCTAACAGGATCGATTCCCTGCATGGGAGTGAGTATTAGAGGATTTAACGCGTGGTGCTTTTAGGGCACTCACAATGCAAGACTCTATCACAGAGTCCAAGACACTTAATTACATATTATTTATAGTATTTTGCTGATGTGGCAGCTTATTTATTGAAGAAAGAGGTAGAAAAAATAAGACTCCAAGTCTTATTTAGACTCCAAGTCCACATTGTTCGAGGTAATAAATAACTTTAGACTCTATGATA
>Ga0182004_10001620_pt1 | contig 16756 bp, 13 predicted proteins | sample Sormic07211540_1_FD_120479 | JGI IMG/M metagenome (GOLD analysis project Ga0182004, IMG submission 120479) | Endophyte microbial communities from Sorghum bicolor roots, Mead, Nebraska, USA - 072115-40_1 MetaG | ecosystem: Host-associated > Plants > Roots > Unclassified | place: USA: Nebraska...
ATTTTGTTTTTGTTTTTGGTGTGAACGCCGGCAGGCAGTAATCAGCCTGGTTTCTTCCGCAAGCGCATGAGCTAGATCCAATAAGAACGGGGGAGTGATAGTAAGTAGGGAAAAAAGGGGGATGCTAGTTACTAGTACCTTGAGGGTGTCGGAGAAGAGGAGGCCTTCCTGCAAGGACATGCCGTCGGTGACGGAGGCGGAGTCAGGGTCGTCGTGGGTGTGGGTGTGGGAGGAGACGGATGACGGCGACATTGCGACCGCCTCCATGGGCAAACAGGACGGCTCCTTCTCCTTCCCCTGTTGCCAAGATAGATTCGTGCTTCTCTCCCAGCCTCAGGAGCACCAAAACCCCTCCTCCCCCCAACCTTGTGGGGGAACCAAAACCCCCCAAGAAAGCAGGGAGCTTTTGAAGGAGGGGGAGGAGACGGCGAAGCTCCAATCCGCTGGGTGGGCGGCGGTGGCTCACCTATGAGCCTATGAATATGACACGAAAAGAGGGAGAGGGAGGGAGTTGAACCACCTCAGCCCTACTCTACCAGTGTTGGTGGTGCCAAGATCTGGTTTGGGTCCCCTCCCTTTCTCCGTCCCGCTCGTCCCAGAGTAGAGCAAGTTTGGAAGCTTGCTGGTGCGCAAGCTGCTAGAGATTGGTGGAGCAAGGGTGATGGGCCATGGGAGGGGAAGGGGCGGATCGGATGAATGCGACGGACGGGGAAGAAGATGGATGATGGATGGAGTAGGTAAAGAAAGAGAGGGAGGATGGGTACAGGACAGGATTAAAAGAGCCTATTTGTTTGTTGTCTGCTGGGAGCCTGGGAGTGGAGACGAGCATCAGCAAGGGCGCTTCCGTTTCACATTCAATCCAATCCTCCTCCTTTCCACTGGTTTTGTGCAATGAACATCACAAGGGCTGGCACAAGCCAGAGAGAGGTCACGTGACACGCATGAGTGGGACATGGACCGCTCTGCTGTGAAACTCGGAGTCTCGGACGCCATGGCCCGCCTATGGACGAGGTTGCCCCTCCCACTCCGACGTTTACCTAAAAATTTAAAATTTTTTAATAATCTTCGTGACATCAAATCTTACTATACATATAAAAAGTATTAAATATAAATAAAACTAAAAAATAATTACATAATTTACATAAAAATCATAAAATAAATCTTTTGAATTTAGTTAGTACATGATTAGACAATAATTAAAAAAAAACAAAAATACATAGTACCTTAAACCAAAAAATTTCAGGAACTAAACAAGACCTCACTCTCATGGCCTTACTTTTGTTACTCTGATGAGTAATGAGTTGTACAAATAAAAGTTTTATTGGTTCCTCATTTTCTTATAAAAAAGATACGGTCTTATTTTGTATGGTTTCTCTGCAACTAGTTTAGTTTGACATAAAAACCAAGAGAAAACGTAGAAGTCACATTTAGATGAATTTCTCGTTGTACAAGTAAAATATGGCTTCTTCCTACTGAATCTTCTCTTTCGGAGTCGTTTCTTGAATTAGTATTTCTCTTTTGAGCTTCACCTAAGAAAAAAAAAAAAAAAAAAACCCACAACTAAAGCCTTTCAAGAAATCCGACCAAACAGGCTATAAAAGATTGGTATTAATTACATTGCACTAAAAAGTAAAAACTAGAGTTGAAGGAGATGAGAGCTCCACTTAACGAGTACTACCCAACTTGAAAAGAAAAGTTTCACGTGTAAGTATACATATTTGGGATGCCTTCATTAAATTTCAAATGGAACATTTATAGGAGCATCTCTATGAGTTTTGTAAAACAACTCCTTTTTTTAATTTTTAGCGAAAAAAATTGTCCTTCAATAGTTTGGTAAAAGACCTTAAATATAAAAATCTACAAAATATCCTCTCCAACTTATAAGTTTTCGTAGTCAAGAGAAATTCCTTATCTACTACACGTCTGGTATTTTTCTCGGAAGATTAAAGTAAATTAGAGGCATGAGTAGATTAAGAAAATAAAGGGTTGCAGATTAGAAAGTAATAAGAGAAAATGAAAATATTAAAAAAGGTTTAGTTGGTTAGAAATAATCTGGGGTCCTCAAGGGGAAAAATGTTTAGAAAGTTAGACCTTGTTTAGTTGGAGTACGGAAATTTTTTGGGTGTCATATTAAATGTTTCGTAGGATGTCGTAAGGAGTATTCAGATATTAATAAAAAAAACTAATTATATAACTCGCTTAGAAATTGCGAGACGAATTTATTAAACCTAATTAATCAATCATTAGCACATGTAGATTACTGTAGCACTTAAGGCTAATCATGGACTAACTAGGCTTAAAAGATTCGTCTCGTGATTTTCAACCAAATTATGTAATTAGTTTATTTTTTATCTATATTTAATACTATATGCATGTGTCCAAATATACAATGTGATGGTTGAAAATTTTTTAGGGTGGAACAACAAGGCCTTACTACTATTTATTGAAGAAGAAAATTTAAGGTTAGCTTACTAGATGTATTGAATGTTCTTGTCGTAGCAATAATGGATAGAGTTGATTATATTTTTTAAAAAAAATGTTTAAAAAAAACTGCGGTGGTTGTGCAGTTGTGCCTGCCCGGCGTGCCGCCGCCGACTGGGCCATCCGTCAGTGAACCGGCCTGGTATCTAATCATGGGCCGGGCCAGAACCCGAGAAGCGCAACAACTGCCGAGTAATGGCAGCAGCCTAAGGCCGTTCCTAAAAAAAAAAAAAAAAAAAATCACGGCCGCCTCCCGCCTCTCGCAGCTGGTGTCGGCCAAGCGAACACACAGGCTTGGCCGCCTGCCTGCCGCCGGCGATCCCACTGGATCGTTTCTCTTTCGCAAGCAATCTGATGAAAATGCTATGGCATACATTATAGTACATGTTTATTCTGTAATTACTATAGTTGTAGTACAAGCAAGTCTGTATGAATTGAGCTAATCTTGCCGAGGGAGGAAGGGTAACATCACTTAACTAATTTTCAGCAATCCTTTTCAGGCAACCTGAGTCTGGCTTGCCTTGCCCATTCTATTTTCTATCCCTCCCACAGCAGCTAACACCTCAATCAATAACCTAGTAACAATATGAGTCCAAGCCAAAGAGACACCCCTAAAATTCAGTTTACATGCGGTGTAAATTACATACAGAACACCAGTGACGGTGACTCTAGTCAGTAATACTATGACATTACAAACGAGATGTTGGTCAGCCCTACAACACAACTCCGATTTACAAGCGCAAACATTGGTCTAGGTACAGGAAGATTACAGCAGGGAGTGGGGAGAAGAAAATCACACCAGGCATCGATCGTCCTGCATCAACCAACGAACCACCTGCACAGTCGCGCAATTGGAGCTATTCCTGCTGGGCTTCTATGTTTACCATGTTACATCACGAAAGAATTCTGTAGGGATTGACGGTGGGCACTGCTTCCTTGCAACAAATTTGTACTGATGTGATGAAGGAAAGGGAGATGATGCCGTTAGTACTACTAGCAACAGAGTTGTTAACTGAAGACATTCAAGACCAGGCCCAGTCAGTTACCTTATGTTGACTGTATTTTTCTCTGATTGCTGGAAGGTTACTCCCAGGACCAACGCTGAAAAGGCGGTGCAATGCCTTTACACAGTCACTCAGTTCCGACGGCTTATACTGTGTGTAATGAGCAAGTGTGGAATTCTGCTCCAATTCACAATGAGATGCGTAAGTTAGCTCATAATGACATTTCAGCAGGCAACTGCTACAAAGATATTATGGAAAAAGCAACATGATTATGGCACCTACCCAAGGATACTTTGTTGGCTGCAGTACATATCTTGCCAAGAAAACAGCTGAGGCAGCTATTAGTGATGGCGGGTAAGAGAGTAGATTGTACTCCAGCAGTGATAGCTCAGCGATGTAATTGGCGAGGAACTCGAGATGCAAAGCAGGATCCTGTACAAGATAAGTTGTCAGTGAAATGGTATCATATATGCCACTTAAGGAATTCCTCCTCCAGTGACCAGAAGCTGACTATACAGTAGTACCTCATCACACGCTTGTGCAGCACGGGCAAATCTCCTGTTGTAAGCAAGAATAAGAGTTAGTGAGGTTAGGTTAGTATAATAGTCGTAAATCTTACCTAATAAATGAAATAAAACAGAAAAGCACCTCAGAAAGCACTTTGGTGTAGGTGCTGCCATTTCAAACTTCAAGTAATTCAGTACAGAAGCTTCCATCTCTAAAACCTGTTAATGAACAAGTTATTTAGTGACAATGACAAACAAGGGACTATCAGATATGGTCTAATAGACAAAAAAAAAAGCGGATGGTTGGAAGTAATATATCACAGACATCATCTCTGAAGTATGTACTATCAGTTATGTAGCAGAACTCTTCTACTTGGGGTGCACATATCTCCTCGTATTTTCTGGATTTGAATATTGCAACATCTCAAATTGATATGCCAACAGTGTACAGAAAACTGAGGATAACTGAAAGAAATAGATGTAACGAGAACTAGCAGAAGCTTACGCGGCTATAAGCATGCAAGTAACACCAAGTAATTGCAGCCTTTGGCGGTCGATTTCATTGCCAGAAAGATAACGGTCAATGTAGTTAACTGTCAGGTAGAGAGTATCAGGAACAAGACGATATTCTTCAGCAACCTACAGGAAGGAAAATCATATGAATGTAGTTAATGCATTGTGCTTCTGCTTTAGGCTTTTCTTTATGATTAGCAGAAAAGGCTTACTTCCACAAGCCAGTCGATCAAAATAGCCCTCATGCTTGGGTTGACACTTTTGTGAATAGTTTCCATGAAGTCAGTTGATGGTCTTTTGCTTTTCTTCATCTGCAGAAAGTAAAACAGCATTATTTTTTTGACCGAAACAGCAGGGGAGCCCCCTACCTATTTGTTTTTTGCTTTTCAATTAAATGAAAGAATGACTGTAAAGCAGCATTATTAGTGAAAATGAAGGAAGAAACAGAGATTTTCTAAGATTCACTAACGTATGTACAGATCAATCTAGATCAAATTTCCTCAAAACAGAAATAACATTCTTTCGACCGAATCGAGCTTCATTAATGCACCAAAAAAAACTTCACATATAAAAACCAGAAATCGTTCCCACACTGGGAAACAGAAATTATATATGATAAAAAACACACTTGAAAAAAAGCATATTGGGGCATTGCTTATTCGGTGACATCAATGTAGAGCTTTTGCTAGTTGGCCCGATGCAGTCTACATGCATAGAGATTTTTTTTCTCCAGAATGCAATTCCTTATGTTCAGTGCTTGAGGGAAACCATTTCAGCACCAGGGTACAGGGAAAAATGTGTCACCTCAGCCTCTCGCAGATGCATGTAAATGTCGGAAGCCAGAGTAGCGCACAACTGTGGATCCTCGTAGTCATTGTCAACATCACAGATGTGGTCGATTTCAAATGGGGCAGGGGCATTTTTCTTCCACTTATTTTCTGCAAAAGAATCAACAAAAAATTTAACAAAATGCACTTGAAAGTCAAATCTCATAAATTTCAGCAGGCCTTCAACATCTCTACCCTCTGATATGCGCAAATGTTCATTTGCCTGCCGCTGCAACGAAGCCAGCACCGAGGAATCCCCATTGTCTATGAACTCAAAGTCCGGGCTTTTCATGGAGTCACAAATCGACATCGTCTCATCCATAGAAACTGAATCTCCTGAACGTCCAGGAGACATGAAGCTGCTGCAGGGTACCAAGGCTGGAGCACGACTTGGCACATTGACAGTGGTAGGCACTTTAGGTGGAGGAACATTATGCTTCTGCTGCATTGTGCTGCTGCAAAGGCATGATACTGGTGGACCTGGCTTGATGGAAGCCGACTTCACAGCAGAACCCCGAATGGAGCTCACATTGCGTGCATTTGCTGGATATGGTTTCTTCAAGGGTGCTGCTGAGGTTGCCGGATTCAACTTCTGCATGAGATTTGAACAAGTTGAGATATTGACAAGAGAAGATTCCAAAGCAAACAAAGACGAAAAGATTGCCACGTTGTGAAAACCAAGGAACCTTCTTTTGATAATGCCGATACATTTGTACTATGGTCTAGTCTTTTGACCCAGCAGAATCCAACCAATAATAGAAAGCAGTAACAAGATGAAGAAATCTTGCAGGTTTCCTCCTTGTTATAAGACAAGAAAAAAAAGAGTTGCCAGACTGATTTCGAGTAATAGTACGAAACCACAAAATCTGTAGGATTCACCGATTCAGGTAATGTGGAAGAGGTACGCCTCATCAGAATATTATTAGATAAAAAAAACCTTGTAAGGAAAATGTAGACCGCATTTCGAAATCAAGAAACCGCGAAACCAAGATACTGGGAATGCCATCGATCAGTCTCTCAAGTCAAGAAGGATCAAGAAGAGCCAAGAAAGCTACGCCCACGCCACGCGGATTCAAAACCATTGAGCCTAGGCAAGAATCTTGGGCCCGAGAAAAGCGGAATGAGTTCCGTTCCGCATGAAATTTCCCAATCGCAGAAACGATCCCTGTCCCTGAGACCCTGACGAGCAGAGGCGGCGTTCGTACCGCGCGGGTGGTGGCGGGTGGCGCGACCTTCCCCACGGCGGCCCTCCTCCCTGGAGCGGGAGCGGCGACGTTGGTGATGTTTCCGAGCGCGACGCGCTTCGTGGCCTGCGGTCTCGTCCATCGCGGTCCACCGGCGGCGTTCTCGTCCATCGCGGGGCGCTTGGAGGCTGCGGACGAGGAGGAGCGGCGGGAGGCGGCGAAGGTCGACATCGTCGATCGATCTTGGCGGAAGAGGATCCCCTCGCCGAATCCCCCCTCCTCGGTCTTAGTCTAGGGCTAGGGTTTGGGTTTTAGGGAGCGGGGAGGAAGGTTTGGGTCTCCCGGCCCGGCAGCGGCGACGCGAGGCGAGGCGAGACGAAGAGAAGAAGAGGAGAGGAGAGGGAAAGGGGATGGACTATTTAGGAAAAGGCCCCTGTACTTTCAATTCTATTATGCCGCCATGGTAGCTAGGGTAGGGTGATTAGGCGGTCTCCAAGGGCTCTTCTTCTTGCAGCCCACCCATACAATAGTTAGCTATTCACTATTAATACATGGTCCACTTATCTCTCTCATAAAGTTTTTTGGTTTTTGTGTCTAAGCTGGCTGTAAGCTTACAGCCTGCTTCTCCTCTCTCTCCTCCACATCAGCATTTAGCCAGCTTACAGCCCACCATAATACTTGCTCTGAGCTAATGCGAGACGCATTTGATAGATTATTAGGTCGCTAACAGTAGAATGCATAGGCACTTAAAACTTTTCTTTTTCAACGGAGAACGCAAAAGACAAACCAGAATGGACCGGATGCTCACGCGACTAGCCCTCGCCTATGACAAGCGCCTCGCGAACAGTAATAGCCCTAGCGAGCAGACCTATTATTATCATTACCTATAATAAGAGACAAATTGTCTGCCAAGCCACCAGCAATCAAACATGCTCTCAATCCTCTTCACTGTTTCTGCATTTTCCTTAGAGCATCTCCAGCCACAGGCCCTAAATTAGACCTCTACATTTTTATTTGGGAGTTGGCCTGCAAAATTTAAGGGCCCAAATCAAAGCCCAACTCCAGCCATAGCCACTGTCCCCCCACCCTAGAAAAAAAATCTCTTGTCGTTGGCGCCGACGCAGCGTTCTCGGGCCCGCCGGACACGCCGCCGCGACGCTTGCTCGTCGCCGTGCCGTTCCTCTGGGAGGAGGCGCCTTCCTCACGTCCTGGCTCAACACCACGTCCACGAGCCCACCGGACTGGTCACCAGCCGCTTCGTCCCCATGCAACTGGTCCCACATCTCCTGCACCGGCACCGGCACCACCAGGACCGTCAGCTCTGTGTCGTTCCAGTCCGTGCACCTCGCGGGCGCCACACTCCCTGCCACAGGCCTCTGCGCGGCGCTGCCGGGACTCGTCTCCTTCGTCGTCTCCGATGCCAACCTCACGGGCGCCGTCCCCGACGACCTCTGGCGGTGCCGCCGCCTCGCCGTGCTCAACGTCAGCGGCATCGCGCTCACCGGCCCTATCCCGCCGTCGCTCGGGAACGCCTCCGCGCTCCAGACTCTGGCACTCAACTCCAACCAGCTCTCTGGCTCCATCCCGCCGGAGCTGGCGTACCTCGCGCCCACCCTTCGAAACCTGCTCCTCTTCGATAACCGCCACTCCGGCGACCTCCCGCCGTCTCTCGGCGACCTTCGCCTCCTCGAGTCGCTGCGCGCGGGCGGGAACCACGACCTATCGGGCCCGGAGCGCGTGCGCCGCAGCCATGTCCCGCCGCGCCTGCACTAGGTGCTTGGTGTACCGCCGCCGCGCCTTGCACCGCGACACCGCCTCCAGCCGCTCCAGCCGCGACTGGCAGCAGCCCATCGCCGCCGGTCCCGGTTCCGGCGCTCTCTGATCACCACCACAGCCACACCAGCTCGGAGGAGGGAGCCCGCGAGGCCGGCCTTCTCGCCGGCGGGGCGGCGCATGCGGACGGGAGGGAGTGAGAGAGAGGGATAGGGGGCTCCTAGATCTGCGCGCCTGAAACTAGATTTTGGAGTCCTCCTAAAATAAGAGCACAAATAGGAAGTCCATTGGAGTTGTTTTTTTCATTCAAGCTCCTAAAATTTAGAATAGAGGTCTGTTTAGGAGGCCCACTGGAGTTGCTCTTATGAAATTGAATTGAATCCTTTTGTGTACGATTCGTGTGAAATCCTACATTCCAAACAGGTTTTGAATCAATGCTATACGTCCGCGCGCTCATAGCAGACAATGCTGCCACTCATTTCTTTGCTGGGTTGGCAATTGGCATGGCCAGTGCTGTTCGAGGTGGGAGGCCGGCGGCGAGACGCGACCGCACCGCACGGTCAGCGCGGCGGTGGTGCCGTTGGTTTCCTGCCTTCACAAGTTCACACCATCTGCATGGCATGCGTGACAGGTCAGCTGGGCCGTCCATCACACCGGCCTGGTATTTAATCTCCGGCTGAGAAGGCCCAATGGCTCCAACCAAACTACTGCCTGTGTCAAACTAAATTCTAACAGAAGAGGCCACCTCAGGTCACACTGCCACCAAAAACCCAAATTCCATCATCACAATATAATGCGATTCCTCATCAGAGTCCAGAGCACTGCAACACAGTACATATACCATACAAACGAGTCAAGGATGTCACCCAATGCAAGTTAATGTCATCATAATAGTAGCACCTCCCATATATATATATATGATATACCTACTACTTACTAACATTATATTTACACAACTTACATACCCAAGGTCTATCTTATACATCCATCCTTGTTATTGCTTGTTGCTCGTCACTAAGCTTAGGCAGACTACTAGACACGCATTAACTGTCATCTTGTTTAAACCAAACCAAACTAAAAGACACATCATCAAATCTTTTTCTTTTCTGCAAAGCCTATGTTACATCACTTCTTCCTTCCACTGAATTCTTCTGAAGAAAGAACTGACGCCAGCAACCAATATGTTGCGTTCTTCGTCATCGACAAGCTATGCCATCAAGTTTTCAGCTACAACCTTCTCCCACCGCAGCAAAAAACAACCATGTCGTCAAAGGCTCCAAAAACCCACCTTCCATCCCTGCCCAGTTACCCTCCCTTCTTCTAAAAGTCCCTCTTCCCATCCTGCCCCGGGCAAGGCCAAGCCTCCATATGGCTCCCATGTCCAATGGGATGGATCACGATCTTCCTCACCATCTGGCAAAACTCCCTGCACGAGTTATTATAATGTGTGTTATTAGTATTAAGTTCCTGTCTATTTTTTTCTTTTCAGGAGGATATGCACAACGTAGCTTACTGCCAAAGAACAGCTCCGACTTCCATCGTATCATTCTCATCGTTAGTGAAAGTAACCTTCCATTCCTCTTTGGAGCCAAGGTCTTTTATCTCAAACATCTCTTCAAGCTCACCCATCAACTGTACATACCCATCCAGATTTCCTAAATCCACAGCTTTGCCCACAGCATGTCCATGCATTTGAACCTAGCAAGATCAAACACACAGGTTAAACAGCAGTCTAAGTGGCAACACAAGGAGAAAAAGTAAAGAAACAAAAAACAAGTTACCTTAATACGATTTCTTCCACTGCAACTCTGATGGCTTTGGATTTCTCGGGGGCTTTCATTCACCAAGTGTGTATGATCTTTCGTGACTCTTGAAAGCGCCGATAGCTGACCAGAGTCTTCAAAAGAACCAGCACCTCGCATCGATGTTTCCCCTACTCCCACAGTCATCTTGTCAGCAATGCCGCTACTCCTAGTATGGTTAACCAAATTGACACCAAACAGGCGGAACATGCCGGGTTCCTTCTTTTCTTCGACAGCAATAGAAAATTTTGGAGCAACCTCCTCAGTCTGGTAGCTGCACAGAGCAGTGTTGCAGGACAACTTGGAAGAGAGCTCCTCAGCTTGATAAGCAGAGAGCCCAGGCCAAGGAGGAACCCTTGCGTCGTTGCTGGTGACTTGAAACAGTTTCTGAGAAATCTCTGGCAAGGAAGGGGAGGCCCCTTTGCTTGAGGAATTGAAGTCCTTGAACCAGCTCCCAATTACTGCAGAATTCTGACAAATTGAACTACTCATGGCACTGTATCCTGGGCGTTCACTTGTCCAAGCGACTTGATGTACAGATATACAATTGGGTTCGTTGGAGCTTATACTTGTCTTATGCTGTTCAGGCCTTCCAGAGAGCCAGAATTCTTGAGCAGGTTCTGCAGAATTAAGAACATTAGACCCAAATTTCCAGAGATCTTTTCCGAAGACTAGCAATATGAAATTTTCAGTGTCATACCCAGCGCATGAATATCCAGGCTTTCAGCTGTCTCCCTAGGCCTTTTGTTTTTCATTGATGGTTGCACGGGTATGTTGATGGCAGGTGCGGATGCATCAAATGGTTCAATTTCCCAAGAGGAAACCCTCTCAGGGCCATTAAAGTTTGTGGCTTCGTCCCATTTGACCTAAACCATGAAAATTTTGAAGACGTTCAGCATCTTGTCTAAGGAAAAAAAAGTCAAATAATGATAACAGATGAAGCAGATCAAACTGATCTTACCTTCAACGTCTTCCAGTCAGAACCTTGCCAATGTGGAGAGAGATCTCCTTTATCAACAACAGTTCCAGAAAACCTACAGGGTTAAAAGAGATGGACTGATCATGTCAATACGAAAGGACAGCAAGTCAGCAACAAATTAAAGGAGAAACATATAAGATGACAGGATGAATTACTTCTTTACGGGGACATCTTCCCCTTCAAAACTCATCTTAAACCTCATGCCCACATTAAATCCAATTTTACTAGATTCAAGGTACTTGTTCAGACTGACGATGTATTGGCTTTGGCTTAACCTGAGGAAACAAAAAAAAAACAATTAACAGAGAAGATAAGAACAGTTATATTAAAAGAATTGATGTTAGGAAGTGTCCAACCTTGGTCTATAATACACTAGGAATATGGAATTAGTCTTAATAGCATGTGATGCACTAGCAAGCACCCCAAGATGCATGCTTTGGCTTGATATAACAGATGCTGGCATTGTGCTTTGCTTCTGCACAAGGCGCCTCACTCCGACACGCTGCTCTCCTGTCTCACTCCTAAGAAAAAAAAAGCATGGTATCTTGTAAGTTGTACATATACTTGATACATGAGCATGCGCACCACAAGGTTTCCTTTTTTTGGACGCACAAGCTGTTTGTTTATGTTCAGTTAAGATCTAACCTCAGGTAGACAAACGCGTCACCAGCAATCAGCTTCTTTGATGTGACAAACGTGCTCCATCCAGTAGTCAGAAGGTGCCTACGGGGTTGGCCTAGAGAACCAAGAAATGCATAATTAAGCACCAGAAATTACTTAAAAGTGCCATTTTTCCTTGATCTGTGGCCAAAAGGATTAGAAGATGATTCAGTGGAGACTGTACTGTACATACCCCTGTAGATGTGCTTGAACCTCCATTCAGATCCATGTAGGTCCTTTGTGATAAGCTCTTGGGTCGGGGTCGGCATCGACATATCCTGATTATTAGCATGAAAAAAAAACTTATTTTTTTTAAGGAAACAGGAGGGTTTTGAGCCCCTACTAAAAAAACTAAGAATTTTCCATCACCCTACCGCATGAAGTGCTTAAAACATGAGAATTATGCGTACCAGTGGTGGGAGGCATTCGTTTGCATGACGCCGAAGAACAGAGAAACCGCCATGAGTACTGGTGTCGGATGGTGTGAGGATCTTGCAGAAGGAGTGCACCACAGGCCTTGACGTCTCCGGCAGGGGTGGGTCAGGTAATGTGGGCAGATCCATTTGCTGCAAGCAACAACAACAAATTGCAAAAAAAATTCAGACAAATTCACAAAGTAAATTCTCCCAATACGACTAGTGCACACTCACTGAATTGCTTTGCCTACAAAAATCGCCATACTTGCAAACAGAAGAAGAGTTCAGAATTGGGGGGGATCCCATCCAAAAGGGTAAGTAAAAGATGGGCAGAATTAGGGAGGGACAGCAGAAAGGACGTTTACAAAGCAGAGAGCAACCAAAAAGAAAAACTAGTAGCAAGTAAAAATGATGGTGGTCCAGTCAGTCCACTCTGTGTCTGTACTCACATCTGGCTCGGGCTGCAGAGTGATCTGGGCGTACATCTCGTCCGTTTCTGTCTCGGCCTGCGGCACAGGTGCAGAGACACAGGGAGGGAGAAGACGAAGAGTTAGCAAGTCGGGGGGCTAGCACCAAATTGAAGTCCGAGAGGAGAAAGGCCAGTGAATTACCTTGAGCTCCACGTTGACGACCTTGCAGAGGATCTTGTTGGGCACCTGGAACATCTTGATTTGGTCGGCCAGCAGCGCCGGGTCCGTCGGCTCTTGCAGCTGCAGGGGACAGCACAGCAGCAGCAAGGAACAAGAGAACAATTCAGGAAAGGCAGAAGAGAATTTCAGAAAGATAGCTGCCAAGAGCGCGGAGCGAGATTGAGGAGCGACCTGCTCCAGGTGACCCTGGAGGAAGTAGAAGACCCTCTCATCGGTCTGGGGCAGCTCCACGAGCGGCCCCGCGCAGGCGCGCCACAGCTCCGCGAACAGCTCCGGGTCCCGTCCTGCTCCCGCAGACAGACAGACAAACAAACAAACAGCAGGAGGGCGTTTAGTCTGCGGCCACGAACATGAACATGAACAAGAGACGAAGGAACGCAGCGGTAGTATGCGGGGTGGGCTGACTCACCTTGCGCCATGGTCACGGCCTGTGGGTTTGCAGTTCTTGGCTTGGTCTCCTGGTCCTGGCCTGGTCCGGGGAGGAGAGCCAAAGGGAGCGAGTGAGACTGAGGGAGGGGAGAAGCGGGCAGTGTGGTCACCGCACCGGTGGTGGTGGTGGTGGTGATGGAGTGGTGGTGTCTCCTGGCCTCGCGCTCTGCGGCTCCTGTGTCGACTCGAGTGTTTGTTAGCCTGACCCTCGCCCCATTAAAGAAAGGCGCGGTGGGACTTTGTTGAGGCCGCAGGCCTAGCTTGTTGTGGGAGAGGAGATGGAGATGGAGATGGAGATGGAGAGAGACGGACGGAGATTGGATTGGAGGGGGTGAGGGGAGGGAGAAAGGCGCAGGCACAGAGAAAGCGGAACGAGAAAGAAACGGTGGCGTTACAAAGCAACTGGACTTTATTATGCCGGCGGGACGTTTGGTTCGCGGCAAGAAATAGAGAGGCTGGGATAGGGATAGGGAAACCAGCTACTCGATTTGTTTGCTTATGTGTGATTTTTATTTATAGCATTATTAGTTAATTAAGTATAGTATTACATAAGTATTTTGCTGGTGTGAAAGGAGAGATAGAGATGAAAGAGAAGAAAAGCGACTGCGCCGCTATGCCTCACTAGATGTGGCGCTCGCCATCTATGGCCGCCCTCGATGACATCCTTTCTAGCCAAAACTCTACCGTGTACTCCTACACTATCTACCTCTGATCAGGTCCACGTCCCACCGCTCTTACTCGTTAGCCCGGCCACCACGCCATTGTAGCCTGTCGTCCCACGTTCTACCGCTATTGACCGCCCACTGGTATTTATCACATGGGAAGAGAATAGGAACGAGAGAGATGTGGATAGGAGGGAGAGGAAAGTCAATGGTTAAAATATTTCAGGAGACTCACTAGAAAAAGTTTTACACTAGGTCATTGAGTTTTTACAAAAAGTTTCTTAGCGACATCTATGAAAACTAATAGATGTTTTTAAGGTTAGGACTGCTCTCTTAGTAGCTCACCCCCTATGTAAACGCCACATGTGGCTTTAACACATACTCCTGCATTTCTTGTTTCAATCTAAGCCTCTTTGTATCCATCATTTCTAGCCGAAACTTAGACCATGCGCCTCTACGCCACCTCCTACGATCAGGTCCACATTGCACTGCTCGCACTCATTAGCTAGCAGCCATGGCGATGTAGCTTACCGCCACGCCCTACCGATGATTTTATAGCATTATTAATTAATTATAATATCATCTAATTATTTTATTATTGTGGAAAGAAAAGTACAGATGAGAGGGACAAAAAGCGGCCGAGCCGCTAGGCCTCGCCCGTTGGGGTGATTGCGGTATGTGGCCGCCCCGGTGCCATCCTTTGTAGCTGGAACTAGGACCGTATTCGCCCCTACGCCACTTGTCTCTGATCGGACCCATGTCGTATTGCTCACACTCGTTAGCCCGTTCGTCGTCCACGCCGCCATAGCCCGCCATCCCCACCCCTACCATGTTGCTTGCCGCCCACCGGAATTTATCGCCAAGGAATGTGGATAGGAGGGATACAACGATTGGCTAAAATATTTAAGGGACCTCACTAGAAGAAATATTATATTACATGTTAGAGTTTCTATGGAAAGTTTATTAGTGATAATATCTATGAAAACTAATAGAAGGTTTGAAGGTTGGAGTTGTCCGTAATAGACCACCCGTTATGTAAATGCCACGTGTGGCTCTAGCATTCATGCTCCTGCCTTTCTTGTTTCTGTCCTCTCACCAATCTAAGCCTCTTTTGCATGGAGACACCCGCCTTGTTTTAAAAATTATAGATTTCATATCACCATTTCCTTTTTATTGCAAACTATGTAATCGATATGTTGATATGTATAAGATTTGCCTATCAAGACCGTGCATGCAGTTCAAGTTCAACCAAAATCTAACTTTCCTACAAAGTTTCTAGGGACCGGCCACAAGTAGAAAAGATTTTTTTCCAAACACGTAATCTAGGTTCAGTGGTGGAGTTTGAGAAAAATTTAAGAGGGCATCAAGGCTACAAATACACATGCATTATAGACTATAGATGTGGTTGTTATTAAGCTTCATCAACGAAATTTCCTAAATATGTATCGTTCTCTAAAGAATGATCACTACTAGAATCAACAAGTTCCCCTAGGGTATATTTCTAAGGAAACCGCCACGTTTCCATGTCAGAAATGGTTTGACCATCTGAGGAAGTTTCCCTAGGGGATATGATGCAACCCCTAGGGAAAGAATGTTTCCCTACGTTTTTGGTGGAAGCCGTAGGGGAACTCTGTCTTTCCCATCGAATTTCTCCCTAGGGATCTTTCCCTACGAAATACCGATCTTTCCCTACGAAATACCCTAGGAAAATTGTTTCCCTATAATTTTTTGGCCTTTCTCTAGGATTATTAACCATAGGGAAACTTGTTGATTGTAGTAGTGTTGCACAAAATTAAAGAGGGGGTGAGGCATGGCCCTTCTTTGCTATTAGGAACTCCAACCTTGTCTAGGTCTAATAAGGAGATTCAAAAGAAAATATACTTACACACAATAATGAATGGATATAAAACTCTTGGATGATAGAGTATCATTATAGAGATCAGGCTTATTACATTTATCTTTCTTTCTAGCACACGAGATGGGTCTGAAAAATAGGAACCTTTTTCCTTAGTGGGAAAAAATAAAAAGAAGTTTTAATTTGGCCTTCTTATTTTATCCAAACAATTCCTACATGAAAGTGCCGCCCACTGTGAGAATAAAATGCATCTAATTGTCTCTCTCATCCTGTGATAAATCTAAAGAGCAGAAACATGAATGGTCCATTTTGGCAACATAGAGAAAATGAATATATATCTAACATTGATCGGAATTATATTGTGGCAATGTGCATTTTAGTGCTCTTTTGAACCACCGTCTACTTTCTACTCCTTTTAGATCATCATGTCTTTTTTGTAAGCAATAGTGATCAATTGCATATACAAAGGTAGACAGGACATCAGTTTTGGAAGAAAAACATCCCAGGTTCTTTAATTTTGGATTTATGCTCTTCGGCAAGCCCATGCATGGTTTACATCTATATCGTGGGTCATTAAGAATCCAATTAAAGATTGCATCAAAGAGCTAGCTAGCTAGGGAAACAAATAATATCACAATACCGTACCGTAGCTGAATAATTAGGAATGACGTTAGTCCTAACATAATAAGCTGTCGTCATGGTCATGGTCGCCCCGTCCTAAAACCTTGCTCGATCGGTCCGCCAACTGCATACTCGCTCTGACGGTGTCACTAGCTCCAATCTTATCGTCTTGTCTATCTACTACCTTTCCTTAAAAAAAAAATTATAAGCTACCGGAGATAGAGAAGAAGAGAGTAATTAACTAAGAGAGAAGAGATCAGAAGAAATAAGCGTTGAGCACTCGAGTGAGATTTTAGATATTATCTACAGTACTTTGTAGGAGTAAAAATTTGTGTTAGTTGTGCGTGCAACGGCCGGGATCGCGGGGAGGGGAGGCACACGCATGCGCGCGTGG
>Ga0182004_10001621_pt1 | contig 16746 bp, 13 predicted proteins | sample Sormic07211540_1_FD_120479 | JGI IMG/M metagenome (GOLD analysis project Ga0182004, IMG submission 120479) | Endophyte microbial communities from Sorghum bicolor roots, Mead, Nebraska, USA - 072115-40_1 MetaG | ecosystem: Host-associated > Plants > Roots > Unclassified | place: USA: Nebraska...
AAAAAAAAAAAGGCCAGCCCGGGGGGGATTGAATTGGAATGTAGGTACGGGAGTGCTGCTTTCGGCGAATATTAATAATATTATTACCAGAGAAGAGATGGCATGGCAGGACTAAATTACAAGGTTGCAGGAGGCAGCACGGAACCATCGTTTTCCGAGGAATTATTACGCCGGCGAGGCGAGCAGAGAAGAAGGGGCAGCGAGGCTCCACTCCACGGCCGATTCGATCGTTTTTAAAGTACCACCAGCTAGTAGCTAGGGTGAAGCACATCGATCAGCTGCCGCTGGTGGTACTGGCAGTGGTGGTAGCTAGTAGCTGATCTCCTCTCCGATCCTCTCCGGCCCCCTCCTTCCATGTGTCCGGCCCGGCTCCAAATCCTCCTCGTGCTTGCCGATGTCCGGGCGTTAGAGGAAAGCGGCGGCACCGGTGCTCCGGCCATGGCCACTCGCCCCCTCCGCCCATGACCGACCCCACCACCCCATTCTTCTACTCCCTACTATTACACGGCTACTACACCGGGGCACGCACATGCTTCCCACCCCCACCCTCCATCACTTGCATTGAGCAACACGCACGTCGTCGCTCCGCCGCCAATGCTTGCATGCCACGACCCACCAGTCACCACAGCTACTGGCCTCTACCTTCGCCCTCTCGCTAGCCTAGCTAGGATAGATCGAGCTGACTATCTGACCACAAGTGGTGGTAGCCACCTGCTATAGGAGGAGTATAGGCTATAGCAACTGCCGCCAGCTGCCAGAGCTCAAGCTCAGCTAGCTAGCTACGAGTCTGCTGTACACGGTACGGTGTTGGCCGCGCCTGCTGCTAGCTGATCGAGTACTTAGTTCTTGGTTGCTGTGCCATTGCAGCGGACGCCGGCGGCGGACCGGGGCCGGGGAGGGAGAGTTGGGAGACAAGTTACTTTGCTTGTGTACAGATCGATGGTGACGGCGAAGGAGGCCGCGGCGGCGGCCATGGACGCCAGCAAGTACGTGCGGTACACGCCGGAGCAGGTGGAGGCGCTGGAGCGGCTCTACTACGAGTGCCCCAAGCCGAGCTCGCTGCGCCGCCAGCAGCTCGTCCGCGACTGCCCCGTCCTCGCCAGCGTCGACCCCAAGCAGATCAAAGTCTGGTTCCAGAACCGCAGGTAATTAATTGTTTGCAAGCTTAGTCGTACTCGTACGTACGTGTCTTCCTATATATATATATACCTGTCCTGCCGCCGTTCATGGCGCCGCGCCGGCCGTCCATGACCCGAGAATCTCCATCGCCGTACGCATCGATCATGCACGCACGCACGCAGGTGCCGGGAGAAGCAGCGGAAGGAGTCGTCTCGGTTGCAGGCGCTGAACCGGAAGCTGACGGCCATGAACAAGCTGCTCATGGAGGAGAACGACCGCCTGCAGAAGCAGGTCTCGCAGCTCGTCTACGAGAACGGCTACTACCGCCAGCAGACGCAGCAGAGCGTACGCATCGACTCTCTCATGCATGCCTCCTGCTCCTCTCCTCCCTGTTCATCACCACCTTCATCTCTCCTTTCTACTGCTGTGCTGTCTTCATCATCCCTCTGCCGACGACGTTGTTGCAGGCGGGGCTGGCGACCACGGACACGAGCTGCGAGTCGGTCGTCACCAGTGGCCACCAGAACGTGGCCGCGGCGGCGCCACAAGCGCAGCCGCGCGACGCAGGCCCTGCTGGGTACGTAACTACGTACGCGATCCTTCTCCTTCCTTGCCAGCCAGCCCGTGCTGCTTTTGCCTTTATTTCGATCGCCATGCTACTTTGGCATGGCTGGCCAGGCCTACTACCGTACCTGCAGTATCTGTAAGCGACATGGACGTTTCCTTGTCTCTGCAGGCTCATGTCCATAGCGGAGGAGACACTGACGGAGTTTCTGTCCAAGGCCACGGGGACCGCCGTCGAGTGGGTCCAGATGCCCGGGATGAAGGTTAGAACTATATTGCTTTTTCCCTGTTCCTTCTTCCTTTGATGAATTGAGTGAGTGATGAGATTATATTCCTCTCGTGGCTTAATTGCTCAATCTTTCTTGTCTCGCCATGCATGGGCACCTGCAGCCTGGTCCGGATTCCATTGGAATCATAGCCATCTCGCATGGTTGCGCGGGTGTGGCTGCGCGAGCTTGCGGCCTCGTGGGCATGGAGCCTGCCAAAGTGAGCTCTCTTGATTTGATTTGCTTCACTTCCCTGCATGCGTGTACCCTTGTGGCCCCTGACTGCCCTGAGTATACATAATACATAACTGAGTGCTGAGTGGTGCCTGTTCAGGTTGCTGAAGTCCTCAAGGATCGGCTGCTGTGGCTACGCGATTGCCGATCTATGGAGGTGGTGAATGTTCTTCCTGCCGGTAACAATGGCACAATTGAGCTTCTCTACTTGCAGGTTATTCGAACTGCTTTTTATTCTATAAAACTGATTGATTAACTCAAAGGGAATAGCTTACTTAGATACCATGTTTTTTTTTTGTGTCGTCTTTAGCTCTATGCCCCCACAACGCTGGCGCCAGCTCGGGACTTCTGGTTGCTGCGGTACACCTCCATTCTTGATGATGGAAGTTTAGTGGTGAGAGTCTGAGGAGCGTCGAACATACATATGCGATTATATATGTGCATGTATCCATCTGCCAGCTACTTGACTTTGCTTGCTCTAAAGGTATGTGAGAGATCACTCAGTACCAAGCAGGGTGGCCCAAGCATGCCTCTTGTCCAGCCTTTTATCAGGGGTGAGATGCTTCCTAGTGGGTTCTTGATTCGGCCTAGCGACGGTGGAGGCAGTGTTATACACATCGTTGATCATATTGACTTGGAGGTAACAGAATCCAGATGATAATAACAACTGCTGATATTTAATTTAAGTTCATCCACAACAGAACTTTGAGCTACTTATATGTGTTCTCAGCCTTGGAGCGTGCCTGAAGTTGTGCGGCCACTGTATGAATCATCTGCAATGGTTGCTCAGAAGATGTCAATGGCGGTACAACACCATGAACTTCAATCTCCGATGTTGCTCGTACATCAATTTTGTGGACTGATTTTTTTGTTGCAAAATCCAGGCTTTGCGCTATCTTAGGCAGGTTGCTCATGAAGATACCCATTCTGTAATAACCGGATGGGGACGGCAGCCTGCTGCTTTACGGGCTCTGAGCCAAAAGCTCACCAGGTTGGGTTCTTGAACAGTACCGACAGAATGCTGATGGTTCTTGTCATGAATCTTCTTTAGTAACAGCCGTACATCTTCTTTCATTTTTACAGAGGTTTCAATGAAGCTCTTAATGGGCTTGCTGATGATGGATGGTCTGTGGTTGAAAGTGATGGAGTGGATGATGTTTGTATCTCTGTCAACTCATCCCCGAGTAAAGTGATCAACTGCAATGCAACTTTCAATAATGGATTGCCTGTAGTCAGTAGCAGTGTACTCTGTGCAAAGGCATCGATGCTGCTGCAGGTTAATTTCACCTTACAGTTAGAATTTCTTTTTATATTTACACTGTCAGAACATTCCGCTTTTTTTTTACACGAATTCTACTGCTATTTGTTAGGATGTTTCTCCGCCAGCACTCCTGCGCTTTATGCGGGAACAGCGGTCGCAGTGGGCTGACAGCAATTTAGATGCATTCTTTGCTTCTGCAATGAAACCAAATTTCTGCAATTTGCCTATGTCTCGCCTTGGAGGATTTAGTGGTCAGGTCATACTTCCTTTAGCCCACACTTTTGACCCTGAAGAAGTAAGCTCCTATTCTACTGTGAACTGCAACTAATCTCTCCAAATAAAAATAAATCTCTTTTGCTTAATGTATTCATTGCTTAATTTCTTATGCCAGTTCCTTGAGGTTATAAAATTAGGGAATGCCAGTAATTATCAAGACGCACTCCTGCACCGTGATCTGTTTCTGTTACAGGTAACTTTTAGTTTCACTTATACATCTGTCCTTGAATCTAATTTCACCATTAACAAGATATCTTGAGTTGTAAAGTTTGATCTCTGTGTAAGTTAAGTTCTCCACTGAATTGGCAGATGTACAATGGGGTAGACGAGAATATGGTAGGAACTTGTTCAGAGCTCATCTTTGCCCCTATAGACGCATCATTCAGCGATGACTCTCCACTGCTCCCATCTGGTTTCCGCATCATTCCGATCGACGCTCCTCTCGTAAGTCTACACCACTCAAAGAGCCTGTAACATTTCAGCTTCAACTACCAATGAACATTAATTACTTGATTCTCCTACCCTGCAAATACATGTCAGGACACATCTAGCCCCAAGTGCACATTGGACCTAGCCTCCACCCTTGAAGTTGGAACTCCCAGAAGCAGGATAAATGGCAGCGGTCCTGGAAATGCTGCTTCTGCTGGCTCAAAGGCTGTGATGACGATCGTGTTTCAGTTTGCCTTCGAGAGCCATCTGCAGGACAGTGTTGCAGCCATGGCAAGGCAGTACATGCGAAGCATCATTGCATCAGTTCAGAGGATCGCGCTGGCGCTCTCCTCCTCACGCCTCGTTCCTCATGGCAGCAGCATCAGTCACACTCCTGCTAGTCCGGAGGCAACCACGCTTGCCAGATGGATCTGCCAGAGTTACAGGTCTGTATGTACACTGATTAGCTAGTTTGTGTTCCAAATACTTGGATTTATGCTGATGCTGCTTGCTTGTGCAGATTTCATTTTGGGGCTGAGCTTATCAAATCCGGAGATGGTAGCGGCTGTGAAGGAGTGCTAAAAACCCTTTGGCATCATGCCAGTGCTATACTCTGCTGCTCTTTGAAGGTTTGCCCCCATTGCATCTGAAAATTACTTTGATATTGCAATTTGAGAATTACACTCTGTCCTATCTGCAGACAGCATCGGATTTCAGAACTTACCTTGAAACTATTCCACAGAAACTAGTCTCTGAATTCCAGATAATAACATGCTAAAACGTTGCTTGTGGTGTGAAACTTTCAGTCTTTCACCAATCTGGGATACTTATGTCTGAAAGTGATGGGCACGGTGACAACTCAACATTTCCATGCGTGCAGGCCTTGCCGGTGTTCACGTTCGCGAACCAGTCTGGCCTGGACATGCTGGAGACAACCCTGGTGGCGCTCCAGGACATCACCCTGGAGAAAGTGTTCGATGACCAAGGGAGGAAGAACCTGTGCGCGGAGCTCCCCGGCATCATGGAGCAGGGGTTCACGTGCATCCCCAGCGGGCTGTGCGTCTCCGGCCTGGGCCGGCCGGTGTCGTACGAGAAGGCGCTGGCGTGGAAGGTGCTCGACGACGACAGCGGCGCGCACTGCATCTGCTTCATGTTCGTCAACTGGTCGTTTGTGTAATGCATCTGCCAGGTCCGTCGCGCTCATGGGAAATCGGCTGATCGGTGGCATGTTTTAGGTTCGAATCGCCCTTTAATTATTGGGATGTAGTAAAATGGTTTCGGTTTTGAAGAAAAATGTGAAATGGTAGAAGGACCTGAATAGCAGTATTGTACACGGATGGATCATGTGATGTCAAACAAGAATGACCTTTTGTTTGATAATGAAGTTAACATGGCCCCTCCTTTATGGTTTTGATTAACATGTGTGTTAAATATGTGTTAGACAAATATATATTGTTAGAATAAAAAAGATTTATTCCAGCTTATGCAAGAGTGTACTCAGCCAATCATTATTGTATTCAACATTTTGCTGGATTCAAAGAGCTCACAAAAAGCATAAGAAAAGAAAAAGGAGACAAACAAACTTTTAGTTCTCCTTTCACCCCAAAAAATTATGTGTTTTGTTCTATCATTTTGTATAATGAAACTATACTATGCAAAAATTTTGATAAAAAGGTGGCTATTTTCTATTTTGGATTTTTTTTCTTCAAGAGGAGAAAAAAGCCCAAAAGAGTCTCAAGAGACCATAATAAAGGCAATAAATTCTGTATTTTGGATGAAACTAAACATAACCTTGTAAATTGACATTTTATATTTCATCATTTTAAAGTAATTGGTATTTTATATTTTGTTCCACGGATAACTGAGATAAAAAGGGAACTAAACACACTAAGGCCTTGTTTAGTTCCGAAATTTTTTTGGTTTTCGGAACTGTAGCACTTTCGTTTTTATTTGACAAACATTGTCCAATCATGAAGTAAGTACGCTTAAAAGATTCATCTCATGATTTACAAGTAAATTGTGCAATTAGTTTTTATTTTCGTCTATATTTAGTGCTCCATGCATGTGCCGCAAGATTCGATGTGACGGGAAATCTTAAAAAGTTTTTGGTTTTTTGGGTGAACTAAACAAGGCCTAAACTTGATATAGTCCTTGTTTACTTCCACCCTAAAATGCAAAAATTTTCAAGATTTGCCGTCACATCGAATCTTTAGACGCATGCATGGAGTATTAAATATAGACGAAAATAAAAACTAAGTGCACAGTTGGGTCAAAATGTACGAGACGAATCTTTTGAGCCTAGTCCACGGTTGGATAATAATTACCACAAACAAACAAAAGTGCTACAGTGTCTCGAAATTTTTCTCTTTACCAACTAAACATGGCCATAGTAGAAAGAAAATCACCCATACTTGGGCCTTGTTTAGTTTCGAAATTTTTTTGGTTTTTGGGACTGTAGCACTTTTATTTTTATTTGACAAACATTGTCTAATTATGGAGTAACTAGGCTTAAAAGATTCATCTCGCGATTTACAGCTACACTGTGTAATTAGTTTTTATTTTCGTTTAAATTTAGTGCTTCATACATGTGCCGTAAGATTCGATGTGACGGGAAATCTTGAAAATTTTTTGTATTTTGGGTGAACTAAACAAGGCCTTGACGAAAATCTCTATTGCTGTAATTTCTAACATTCTACATGCCCAACCCTCGTTCGCGGTTGCCCCACCAAAAACCTCCCCTCCGCCTCGCGCCGCCGCCGCCGCCCCGAGCGCGCCATGGCGCCGCCACGCCCGCCGCTGCCGCTGATCCACGACGTCATGGTCGAGATTTTCCTCCGCCTCCCGCCGGACGAGCCCGAGCACCTCTTCCGCGCCGCCCTCGTCTGCAAGCCGTGGCTCCGCATCCTCTGCGACCCCGGGTTCCTCCGCCGCTACCGCGCCTTCCACGGAGCCCCTCCCCTGCTCGGCCTCCTCCACAGGCTCAAGGTCATGCAAGGAGACCCCGAGCCCCGCCTCACCCCCACCACGGCGGCGCCCCTCTCCCCGTACCCCGACCGCGGCCGCTCGCGGGCCCTCGACTGCCGCCACGGCCGCGTCCTCCTCCACGTGGGGGCCGACTGCTGGCATTTCGTCGTTTGGGACCCCGTCACGGGCGACGAGCACCGCCTGGAGGAGCCTGGCATCCCGTGGCTGATCTACTCCGGCGCGGTGCTGTGCGCTGTGCCTGGCTGTGACCATCTCGACTGCCATGGCGGCCCCTTCCGAGTGGTGTTTGTGGTCACCGACGACCATGAGGAGCTCGTTAAGGCGACCGTGTACTCGTCAGAGACAGGTGCGTGGAGCTCGCCGGTGACTCTGGACAGTGGCTGTGAATCCTATGCTAAGCATAGGCGAGATGCTCTTGCCGATAGTGGTTTCTATTATATACCCTATGTCCAGCCTAGGCGAGGCGCTGTTATTGGAGATGAGGCTTACTTCACGCTGCGGTGGGGTAATGCAATTGTCAAGTATGATTGGGGCAACAATTCCATATCCTTGATTAATCCACCAACACAGCATGTGTATCATGTTGCTCTCATGGTGATGGAGGACAGCTCACTGGGGTTTGCCTGCGTTCAGGATTCCAGCCTTTATCTGTGGTCAAGGAAGGTGAATTCAGAACAAACTGCAGAATGGGTACAATGCAGGTCCATCGAGCTGGAAGAGATTATACCTGTCATCCGTCCTGATGATAAACCATTAGTGGTTGGCTGTGCAGAGGGTATGGATGCCATCTTCGTTAGCACAGGTGCTGGCTTATTCACAATCAGGCTCCACTCTAAGCTGGTTAAGAAGGTTGAGGGGTCTGGGGTCTACTTTAGTGTCCTACCCTACATGAGCTTCTACACTCCAGGTATTGTACTGGCCCCCTGCTTCTTCTCTGTTGCCCTGCATTTTGTATGTTTGCCTAATTAGTTGGTTATGATTTGTGAATAATTAGTCATAATGTAAGTAATGTCTGTTAGTTTGATTCACATATAGAGCTTGCCAAAAACAGATCTGTGTATGCTAGTTCAAACTGAATACATGATATTGGAAGACAGCTTGTTTAAGAGCATGACCAAGCACTAGTGGAATTGCTAAATATGCTGACAAACTTGTTGATTAGTATTACACTGTTACCTTGCTTCATATTTTCTTTTAAAAAAGATTTTGTTATTTTCTGGCACAGCTAAAATTCACGTACGAAAATCAGTCTTGTAACCTCTAGAATGAGTACTAGCTCATAGTTCATCAATCTGGAATCATGATTTGAACAGTCAGTTATGAGTTTGGTGCATGGCATCTGCTCAGATCATGGCACATTGTTATTGTGCAAGTCATTATGTTCAACTAGGGTTGTCTCATTGAATCCATCCTTATCATACCGTGAAAAATTTGCACTTCAGATTATTATGCCAGGCATAATTTAGTTACTGCTTGGTTAATATTCGATTCAACTACTTGGAACGGAAGTCATGTTTAATCTATGTTGTTTCTTTTTCTGTAAGTTTAATATATTTCTAACGTTATTTTCACCTTCAAAAGGGTTGTCAAGTAGTTGTGTCAACCTTTTTGTACATACAATTGGAGATACAAGCATCTGAGTCTTAATTTAGTTTTTTCTGTAAAGTGTTTATCATATGTAAATAGATTGAACAACTTCATCTAGCAAGCATGGAACTGGGATGTTTTACTACTAACTTGGAAAATGATGTTAAGGTTATGCTGTTAGTCATAAAAGCACCTCTTATTTATATGGTTGTTGAGTTCATGACTCAAGTCTGTCTATTCTTTGGAATAATTTCATCGATACCATCATTTAATGTTTGCTTTTCATCTATGCCATCATTTGGTTCATGAAAACCCTGTGCTACTATACGTCTATACGGAGCAATGCAAGAGAAGAAAGATCAAGTTATTGGTTGAATAGTTTATCAAGCATTAAATTTTGTTATTTTCTGGCACAGCTAAAGTCATCTGAAACTCAGTCTTGTAACCTCTGGAATGAGTACTAACCACATAGTTCAATTGTACTGGAATGCTGGGTTGGACGGTTATGAGTTTTGTGCATGGTCTTTGCAGATCATGTCACATGTCTTGTTGAATCCATCCTTATTGTACTGTTGAAAATTTGCACTTCAGTTTATTGTGACAGAAATATTTTAGTTACTGCTTGATTATATTAGATTCAGCTACTTGGAATGATAACCATGTTTACCTTGATTCTCTTTCCTGAATTTTTAATATGACTTCTACTGTCATCGTTGCCTTTAAAAGGGCTGTCAAATAGTTGTTTCAAACATTTTTGGATAAAATTAGAGATACAAGGATTTGAGCCATAATTTAGTTTCACCGTCAACTGTTTGTCATTTGTAAGTATATTTAAAAGGCTTATTCGCAAGTGCGGGACTCTAATGTTATACAAACTTGTAATTTTTTTGTAAAAGGTTATGCTGTTATAGTCATAAATAGAACCTGTTGTCTGTATAGTGGTTGCTGAGTTCTGGACTCAAGTCGGCTATTCTTTGGAATAATTTCATCGATACTATAATATCTATGCCATCATTTGATTCCTGAAGAGGCTGATTTGTTGGATAGTCAATGAAACATGAAATGGCTGCTAGTAAAAAATGGAGGTTGCTACATGTTTAAGCAAGCTGGTTCTAGTATTGTATTGTACGGTTACCTGCTTCACATGTGTCTTTAAATATTATATTATTTTCTGCATAGCTGAAGCTCACATCTCAAATTAAGTCTAATAACTTTTGAAACTATTTCTCAGTCATAGCTCATTGAGTTGTAAATTCAGAGTTGACATTTTGTTATGACTTATGAGTTTTTTGGTTGGCATCTTTCTAGATCATGGCAGATTGTTGTCGCTTGGAGGACTTACTGATCTCTGATGTGCTGCTCACAGTGATAAAATTGCAGAATTCACAAATCCAGCCTTGATTCTGATGGTGTTGGCTCGAGTTATTTTGTTTCCTGTTAGTAGTTTCATGTCATTATGCTCAAGTGCGACCGTGCTCACTCAAGTTGTTCCGATCATGTTGCTGATAAAAAATGTACTTTTGTCGGTTTCTCATCTGTTGAACAGTTTAGTAGGAATGGGTCAAGCCGCCATGTCCAAGTGTTGTCCTGTCGAATATCTCCTGATCTGTGTTTCTGTCCGATATGTCAGGAATATTTAGCTACCGGCTCTGTCGTTTCCATTTTCTTAAAAGATTATGACATTCAGTGTTGACTGCTGCTCTTCAACAAGGTTGTCAACTAGTAGCAGTGTAATTTTTTTTAATACATAACTGGAAGGTTTCAGTTTTGGGCATCTCTTGTAAAGTCAGGGCTGAAGTCTGGTTATTGAGGAGTCTTTGGGAAGCAGGACCAATTGAATAATTGATCTAGTTGACCGAGCATCAAGCCACAGCTATGAAAAAATGGAGATGAAACTTTACTTTGGATGCCATGTTTTTCCTGTTTTCTTTTTCTAAGCTGGATTTCTTATGCATCGCTTTTTCATTCGTCGCAAGAAACAATTTCAGAATGTTCTCATGTGAATCTGGACCGACGATTTCTACCCAGAGTTAATTAGAAAGTCATTTGCATTGTCAGGAATAATGGGCCAATTGCTCTTACCAGTTGCCATAATTGCTAGCTCTGAACGTTTGCATGAGATATCCTCAAGCCCCAACCGATTACTACCTGATTGCATCCGAATTCAAAATAAACAAATTACTTTCAAAGCAATTGTGCTTTGTCAAACCTAAGAATGATCAAAATTTCTTGGTTTAGAAAAAGGACATGTAGTTCACTTTTCTTTGCCAAATTGAGTGGCACAGCCCATGGCTCAATTGCACCCTCGGGAGCAGAATGCTAGTACCGGCTTGAACTTTATTTTTAAGTAAAGTCTACCACTTCCTAAACTTATCCCGATTACTCCAACAGCTTGGCTAAAATTAGTAACTAAATTCTATTATTTAATTATTTTATAAAATCGGTATTTTCTTAAAAAGAAAGAGGTTTACGGCAGTTTTGCTATCAGATAGCTAGTGTCAGACTGTCAGTGGTTGGCTATATATGGCCATCAAAAATCAAGAGATAACCATTTTTTTATTTTACAAAACCAAATAACACATCTGTTGGAGCCTATTTTTTTTTATACAAGTTCTAAAATAGCCTTCATAATAAAAATAGCCGAGTTGTTGGAGTTGCTCTAAAAGGTTGGGAACCGGGATTAAAGCAGGTTTCTCCGTTAGTGCCTTAGTGGTATATATGTAAAAATTATGTTTTACATATAAAGTACACAAAATAAACAAAAGTATATGTAAAAACTATTCTGAAGTAAGAATATTCTAAATGTTGTAGTAAACAAACACAAACTATCGATGCTATTGACTATCTTGCTGGTTGACTCTAAAGGGGAGAGGGCTCTAAGCGCGAGGGTGAGAAGTGCGGTCCATGCAGCAAACACTTTTGTTCTGTTGAAATTAGAAAAAATAAAATCCACTTTTCCTCTCTCAATTTTTACAAAAGTCCGTTTTTCCTCTCTCAACTTTTAAAACCGTGTGTTTTACCTCCCTGACTTGGTTATACGCGGTTTTAACAGCAGTTTCATCTTTTTTTTTATTTTGACTGAATCTTTGAAAAATTATAGTAAAACACACAAAAAATCATGAAATAAAAAAATCTAATTTTGTTTGATTCTACATAAGTAGATCTACACAGTGAACATATAATATGATATGCTTTAGTAAAAAGTTTTTGTTGTAAATTTTAATTTATTCTTTTTTGTAATTAATTAGAATAATTTATAACTATAGTTTTTAGATCTGGTTATGGTAAATTTTTTGAGGTGGCCTAATTAATATATGCTTAAATTATAGTAAAAATTCATACTCATTGGATAATGTATAACTTAGTTATAGATTTACACATGTACATTGTGTAGATCTACTCATGTGGAGTCTAATAAAATTATATTTTCTATTTTTATACTTTTTTATGATTTATTATGATTTTTCAAATATTCAGCCAAAACAAATAAAAAAGAAAAAGACAAAACCTCTTTCAAAACAACTTATAACCGGGCCAGTGAAGTAAAACGCACGGTTTCAAAAGGTGAGGAGGGTGATTTGGCTAGTTTTAGAGTTCGCAAAGGAAAAACAGACTTTTTTAAGAAAAAGAATTCGATGGCATATATAAATAAAAATTCAAATGTTCAATTGCTCGGTTTATTCAGTGACAGGCAGGCCAATTTCATATATAAACGAGCAAGATCATCCCCGTGCGCCAATTTAGAGATACATATACTGAATGTTATGAATGACCTCACCAAATACTGAATGACAAAGTGAAGATGGCACAAGTATACACGTACATATATACAAGCATCAAAATGCTTGAAAGGTGAGCTGCAAGCGAAATATATATACATATATATACACACAACAAGTTATAGTAGCTCGGAATGGCCAACGAGGTAGTCCATTCATGCATGTGCTCGATCAATCACCTCCAGCGATCGCCGCCGGCGGCAGCTCCGTTGACCACGTCGCCGAGGAACTGCGGGTCGCAGCTGGCCGACCTGGTGAGCGCCGCAGCGCGGTCCGCCGACGCGTCGAGGCTGCTCCTCCGCTCCTGGCACGACGCCGTCCTCCGGTCCAGGCTCCGGCGCGCGATGCGGCGCATGGAGCCCGCCAGGGACAGCGTCGGGTTGAGCCTCGTGGTGGCGTTGAAGTCCCGGCACTCGGCCTCGTGGGCGTCCAGCGCCGCCGCGACGCCGCCGCCGCTCGCCGGGTCCTGCTCCTGCCGCCGCACCCGCTCCTTCACCGCCTCCGCGCACAGCCCGCACAGCCAGTCGCCGCAGAAGGACGCGCGGACGCCGCGGATGTACGCCGCCGTGCAGTCCTCGCCCACGCCGCAGCACGCGCAGCGCACCGTCTCCACCTGCTGGTCGGAGCCGGCGGCCACCGCCGTGGCGGCGCTCGAGGCCACGACGTCCGGGCGTGGATTGCTGCCGCCACCGCCGATGATGACGAGTTTCTCCAGCTTGCTTGCGATTTCTGAGCAGGCTCGTCGCAGGTCTTGGCTCTCCATCTGAATACAATAATGATTGCGCTCGGTTATTAAGCACGTAGTACAACTTAATCTGCAATTATTGCATACGTAGCAGCAGGGAATGATCGATCGTCATATATTCATACATTTTGTGAGCCCACTGCACAATATGTTTTTTTACGAAAAATGTCACTTTTTGCTCACTCACTCCCTCCTATATATGTCTATTATACCTGCATGCATGGCATCTTAGAATATATGATGGCAGCAGGGTTTCTAGTTCACACATTAATGTCAGAAAGTACCACGTCCATTTCATTGCAAAATTACAAGTCGTTTTTTTAGCTTTTCAACGTAACAATGTATCTACACTAGATAATATAGCGCATATCTAGGTGTATAACAAAAACTATATATGTACCTAAAAAAATCAAAAATGTCTATAATTTAGAATGGATGAAGTATTTAATTAGTGTCACAATAAGTCGTTGTATGAAGATAGAATTTACCTTTGCAGGGAGCTCGCTCGCTCAGCTCTTTTGGGTCTCGATGATATACGAGCTTGTATCTTCCTCTCTCTCTCTCTCGCTCCTAGGATGGATGCAATGGTGAGAGCGTGCCATCCTATATGGTATTTATAGGGCTAGATGGGATGGGCATGCCTACACAAGTAGTGCCCAAAGGAAGCACAACTTGGATGAGCTTTTCTTGCAACTTGTTGTACATGATCGAGATCACCGGCAGCACTATATATTCCAACAAGCAGCTAGTTCATCAACGACAAAATATATAAAGAAGTTTATTCATGCAGAGAGATCAGACGAGGATGGGGATAGGTATATCTAGGGCAACATCTTGCATGTGAAAGAGAGATGATGTTTGCATTGACAGAGAGCATAGAGCCTGTCATTGTAACTTTGAGAGTATATGGCAGCGCCGCAGTGCTCAACAACACACCAACTAGTGCGGTGGCGCCGCAAAGCAAAAGAGTATACGTCGATCTCGGATCGTTAAAAGCGCAGCACTTGTAGACGGTGTTCATATGCATCTATCATCCCATGCAAACTATTTCAACAGCCGTTTTCATCACTAGGCACGTAGCTAGCAAGAGTAATGAGCAACCATGGATCTTGCAAAAAGGAGTAAAAAGAACATGGAAAGGGCAAAAGGCACCGTTTATGGATGATGGATATGGCTGGAAATCGTCCAACACCTCTTAACTATTTGTGTTCCTGGCCCGACCCCGTCTCTATGATCACATGACCTTAGAGCGCTTTCTCTTTACTCTAGGATCACAATTGACACATCTCTAAAAAGAAAAACACTAGCCAAATGAGTAGAACTTGAAGCTCCTTTTGTGTAGTACAATTGTCACAACATCTTAGGCTTTGCTTTTGGCTTTTCTGCTTTTTCAAATGGGTGAAAATAGAGATATAAGTTTCAAAATTGTTTCGATGGAGATTAAGAGAGGAAGCAGGTTTCATAGTTGTTTCAAATTAAAAAAATCAAATACAAAGTTATAGATCACATCAAGCTATATAATTTTGATATAAAGTTGTATTTATCAAGCTTTATATGAAAAATTATGATTTTTATATAACAGAAAAAGAGATCACTTGACATGCAGGCCCCATCACCACATTGGCAGAACCACCCAAAAAAACCACTATAAAATGTTCTAGGGGAATATTTTGTACGGTTTTGGGTGTTAAGGGGGTAGGTTTGTTGCATTGGGTATTCGAGTTCAAGGGTAAATTCAGCGACAATTTCAGGGGGGTAAATCAAACATTACTCTTTTTTCATGTAAACTAGTCGAAATTAAAAGAAAATTCGATTTAGGATAGAATCAAAATGATCTGTAATTTAAAACGGTACGAGTTGCATACACTGTGGCGGCTGGCCACTGGCTCTTCACACTGGTCGATCTCTTTCCCGATTGATGATCAATCAGCAAACAACAAAACATCAAACCAGTCACCGTCAGAGTAAATGAAGTGCCCAAATGGAGCTAGCAAGCAGCAAGCAGTGCACGATGCCCTCGTGCAGGCTACGGCCGGGAGATATATAGGTAGATCTTGTTGTAAAGGTGTGTCCACACGCGATCGACACAGTGGTAGTAAAGTAATGTCATGCGTGCCATAACACGTCCATTTCGGCGCCTAAAATGCAATGCAATATACTGCACATATAGCAGCAAAGCTGCTAGCTCAATCATCAGAAGCAAGCAAACAAGCACCAGAGAGCAGAGGCCATGCATATATGTACGTATGCATTACCGCCCCCGTGAACGCCTCACAATTATATTATCATCTCTTTATGCGAATGGGTATCCAATCCTTTCCTTTCTGTATATACTTCCTCAGTCCCAAAGAGGATGACACTATGAGATCTAATAGTTTGACTAGTTTTATATAAAATATTAGCAATATTTTTATCAATGAATAAATTTATTATGAAAATATATTTAACGATTTATCTAAAAATATTAATTATGCATTATAAATATTAATATTCTTTTATATATATAATTGTTTAAAATTTAAAATATTTGACTTTTTGGAAAATGATGATGACATTTTTTCTAGGATGGAAGGAGTAATATATCTAGTGTGTGTTGTGCAAATTATATGTATAACCCAAATAATGTTCTGACAAACTTCTACATGACTGCAGCGTCTGTGTTCTTTCTCTTTCTTCTTTTGACGAGCAAGAGAATGCTGAGTTGTGTCACGCAAATCAGTAAAACCACTGCCAAAGCCAACTCAACAAAAATAGGCTTGCATGAGTGAGACCATGAGGGGGGTGTGTGTGGGGGGAGGGGGTGTTGTCATTTCTTAAAGTGCAGGAGTCAACGTTTTTGTCCGATATCCGAGTCCATTGTTGATAAACTCGTTCCCCCTCGGAAATCTTCTTGTATATATGGCAGTATGGGCATTCATGTTAGGCCTTGTTTAGTTCGTGATTTTTTTTATTTTAGCTACCGTAGTATTTTCGTTTTTATTTGATAACTATTGTCTATTAATTAGGCTCAAAAGATTCGTCTAACAAATTATAAATAAATTGTGTAATTAGTTATTTTTTATTTATATTTAATGCTTCATACATGCACCGCAAGATTCAATGTGACGGGAAATCTTGAAAATTTTTGAAAACTAAACAGGGCATTGTTACTTATAAGGTTCAGGTTGCCAATCTCCTGCTGTAGTTCCCCTATTGGCACAGAGCAACCACTTGTGTCAGAGGAACCATGGTGTGTCATAGGGCTCAACCTCAGCGGCCAAAGCTTGGGTGGCCAAATCAACTCCTCACATGGAAACCTGACCTTCCTTAACACACTCCATCTTGGTAACAATAGCTTCCATGGCCCCATACCTCTTCTTAGCAAGCTCCAGAACCTGACCAAACTTTTTCTTGGAAGTAACCGTTGATGGTAGCAATTCTTGATGAGCTTGTAAATTGTGTTCTATCTTAGGCCTTGTTTGGATGCACATGTATTCATCTCAATTCACATGTGTTGAAGTG
>Ga0182004_10001622_pt1 | contig 16745 bp, 12 predicted proteins | sample Sormic07211540_1_FD_120479 | JGI IMG/M metagenome (GOLD analysis project Ga0182004, IMG submission 120479) | Endophyte microbial communities from Sorghum bicolor roots, Mead, Nebraska, USA - 072115-40_1 MetaG | ecosystem: Host-associated > Plants > Roots > Unclassified | place: USA: Nebraska...
GATAAAAAAGATAACTAATTACACAGTTTACCTGTAAATCACGATACAAATCTTTTAAGCCTAGTTACTCCATGATTGGACAATGTTTGTCAAATAAAAACGAAAGTGCTACAGTGTCAAAATCCAAAATGTTTTTGATCTAAACAAGGCCCTAGTTTTATACTTAAGGGAGGAAAAACAAACTTTTCGTGAAAGTTGGAAAAGAAAAAATAGATTTTTTTCTAAAAAAAAAAAATGCCATCTCGCCTAGTGGGCCAGCAGGACACGCGTCGTCCGTCTACGCGGTAGCTGCGTGCGGCGCCGCTGCATACATTTTTTCTCCCCCTCCCGAAGGGCGCCGCTTCGTCCAAACTCCCGCCCATCCCCCATATTCCCGCTCGGGGAGTCGCCGAGTCGGGTGCGGCTTTCATTTCCCCTCCCGCCCAGCGCCCACCTACTCGCTTTCTCCGCCTTCCAAGTTCCAGGATGACGCGCCGCCGCCGCGGCGGAGGCGGCGGCCCTCGGGGGAGGGTTCCCCGGGAGCTCCACCAGGCCTACGGCACACTGGCGCGCACTCTCGGCCACGCCGTCCTTTCGCTCCTCCCGCCGCCGACGCCGCCGGGCACGCCCTGCTCCGCCTGCCGCGGGCGCGGAGGCGCCGCCGGTTGCCTCGCGTGCCGCCGCTGGGGGTACCTCCTCCGCGACGGGGACCCGGTCGCGTACCGCAGCCTCGTCACCCGCGCTGTCTGCGTCGTCGCGCCGGCTGGGTCGTCCGCACCCCCGCCGCCGCGGTACACGCCGGGGAATGCCGGGCACTCGCAGGCCAAGGTTCCGTGCGGTTGCGCTTCTCCACGTCTCGTCTTTTTTCCCCCCCTTGCCTTTCTTTTTTTGTGCCTACCTGTGCATAGATCTCGTTTGTTCTTGTTGCCTACTCCCGTATTTGAGATTGCCGGTTGTCTGCCTGCATGTTGCTCGGCGTTTAGCTCGTTCGGGAGATGATCAAGTTGATGATGGCGGATCGAACGTGGAGGACAACCAACGTCCTCTCCAGCGGTTTCCATGCGGTATTAATGGCTTCTAAATCCTACAGAATGACTCTCGCAGTTCTATTAATATCTATGTCTTCCATTCCCTATTAAAATAAGTGTGAGCCAGGCAACCAAACCTGTCGCATTATTACATAACTTTTCCTTTTTTTATTTTCTGTACTAAACTAAGTATGAGCCAGGCAACCAAACCTGTCGCATTACCGAATATGGCTGACATCTTAAAAGGGTGCGCTAAAGACAGCACGTAAATCCTGTCAAACCACTAAATGCTAACTTACTGCTTGTAGGCAGCTCAGTGTTGTTAGATGAGAACAAGATAAAAGTTGGATACCAGGCTTTTATTTAAGTTTATCCAAGCTGGTCGTGAATATTTGAAGGGCAAAATCTATGTTTCATTAGTTATTTGTTCATCCCATGATGCAGATGTCGAGAGACATTCTTCCATTGTCTAAAACAATGCTTCATTAGATTGTTCATGTGCACATGGTAATGTTTTAGATAAACATAAATCAGTTCTTTCTACTTCAGTTAACTGTTGTTGCTTAACCTGACTCTTTGATATGTTTCTATTGCTATCTGTTGCTCCTTCTATTTACTTGGAATCCTTATTTGTATCAGGGTGCCCAAACTACGTGTGCTAGTGAGCTTGTTTCTTCTTTATCTTGGGAAATTCTCTTGCAAAGGGTCAGTAACTCGGTATAAAGGAAGTCTTTTTTATGATGAATGATATCTGTGTTGCATTTTCTTGACATCAATTGTTGTTTTCAGATTGGGGATTTACTCATGTGCTATATTCTAAGGCATTCATCAATATTTGTGCCTGTTAAGAAGGACGGTTTTTTTCAAGTAACTGGCCTCCCACTCAATGTTTTCCTGCAAAAGCCTATGTTTGCGGATATGACAAAAAATCAACAACCCCAATCCACGAAAGGAAAATACTTGGTAAGAAATTATGTTCAGCTGTTCTAAAGATTACATTCAAATCTTTTGTAACACTTCCAAAATAAATTAATGAACTTATGCCTCAATAGCTCTGACTTTGCTGTAGGAAATCCTATGTTTCTCTTGAATAGTCCTTGGAATATTATTGTTGTTTTAGCTGATTCCTTGTCTTTGTGACCTCAGTGCTATCTGTGCCAGATGTCACAAAACATATCTGGAGGCCATGTCAACAATTCAAAAGTTGCATTCCCTTCTCCAGATACCAGCACTTGGAAATTTGATAATCCAAAAAGCTCTGGAAGTTATGGTTCTGCAAAATTTACAGAACCCAATTGTTTAATTGAGGAATGTAATCGCTCAGAACTTCCTTTCACTAATGGATCAATAAAGTGTTCCAGTTTAGATTATCAGAATCCTAGGAAAAGAAAACGGCTGTACAGTTGGCAACGCCACAACAAACAGAAGCAGATTTGTTCTGAGGACAGGTTGTCAACTGGGGGGAGTAAAATAAACATCAGTCGAGTTGGTGTCCATGATGTATTACTGGAGGACTTGGGTGCTACGGTGAATGATAAAGTGCAGTTTTTGGAACCAACAGTAGATAATGATTATTTAGCAAAGAGCAGTGATGTGACTCATTCACATGCTAAAGAGCCATATGGTGTATTGTCCTATGAAAAATCACCAAGTTCTGTGTTTGATGTTAGACCTTCCCAGTGTAACAATACATCGAAAATTCAATCTACATTCCCTCAAGTTGGACTTCCCAATTTCATGCATCTCAATGTCAGTAATCTACCAATCTTGTCAGAAATTATTATTTCATTCCACAATTAGATCTTTGACTATTATTTCTACAACCTGGTCTGTTTATGTACACATGACTATGTTTTTAATTAGAAGTATTAGCTTGATTCATACTTGACTATCATGTGGGAGTGAACAAGAGTATGCAAGAAACAGGCCCATGCCTTGTGACTAGCACATTTAAACTGTGTCCCAAAAACATATCTTGCTTGAGTAAGTTTGAGTTACTCATCCACAAATCGGGGATTAGTTATGTTAATTTTCCCTTTTTGGATGACTGGATCAGTTTATTTATACCTTTTACACTAACCTATGACTGGATCAGTTTATTTGTACCTTTTACACTAACCTGAGGATATGGCAACATATTCTAGGAAGCAGTACATATTTGTTTCCTGGTTTTACTTCTACCTTTTACTTTACCTGAGGATATGAAATCATATTCTAGGGAGCACTATAGATTTGTTTCCTGTTTTTCTGTAGCCACCTTCCTCAGCACATGGTGGTTGCTATGTTTTCTTAGAATCCACAAATGAATAACTGTTAACGTTCATACTGTTAGATTTATATGTATTGTATTTTCCCTCTACTTGGAGGGGTTTTATGCATATGTGTACACATGTGTACATTTGTGGATGAGTAGGCCACATTCTAACACATACATGTTTTGGTTCTTTGGTCGATAGCTTGCAGCATACTCCCTCCATCCACAAATAAATGCATGTCTCGTTTCCCAAGGAGTCAAACCTTTTTAAGTTTGACCAAATATATATAAAAATATACTAATATTTATCATATGTAATATGTATCATTAGATTGAGCATGAAATATAGTTTCATCATATACTTATTTGCAAATACAAATGTTGATATTATTTGATATATTTTCTAGTCAAATTTAAAAAAATTTGACTTCTTAAAAAGCGATATGTGCATTTATTTATGGACGGAGGCAGTACAAATCACCATTCAATCTTTTGGTGAATGTGTACAGTACTTCTGCAACTTTGCAGCATACAAATCTTTTCAGTAGCTTGCATATATTGCTTGTCCTTATCAGTTTTTTCAGTGTTGCATATTTGCATTGAGTATTCTTGAAAATTAAGAGAACTGAGCAATTTAATATCTTATTCATGATATCATGAATCAATAAAACAATTAATGTTTGTGTTATATCTTTGACTTACAGAATGGTCCCATTTGCTTCAATTGCTTAATGTTGAATTCTTCCAAATGTGTATCAGTGGATTTGCTTATATCAAGACATGCTATCTTCTACAACAGAAGGACTTCCTACAACATCTTCCATGGCAACCGTATCCTTATCTACTTTATGTGCTGGCTTACACATGTAGCATATGTTGATAGTGTCTCTTTTCTGGTAATAATTTGAATAGTTTTAAAATGAAAAAAAGCCAAGTTACTCATACAAAATGGCTGGGATGTTGGAGCACGAGGCAAGGAGAATCTGTGATATGGTTCCACTACTTTCTAGGTTGCATTCTGTAATATCCCTGTTAGCATTGGTGTTGTTGGTCCACATGGCCCAGGTTGTATACTTGTATTGGTGTCTGGTGGTTTAGTACCTCCTTGGATTATAATACTTGTTGTAGCTCCAAACATAGTTACACATTCATTAGAGCTATTGGTTTGCTTTGTACATAGATGAGACATTCACAAATTAGATTTTTGTAACCACATAGTTTTGTGAATTCTGACATTCAGAGTGAAATACAACTCGATAAACAATGGAGCTGCAAATTCTTTTTCTGCCTTTCCTACTGAAAAGAAGTTAATCCAGGTAATGGATCAAAAGAGCAATTTTTTTTGTAACTACACATATGGTCAAACATCATATAGCCAAAATTTTAATGGTATCAGTATCACAGAACTACAAAAACTTGATGCAGATCAGCAGAAGTCTTTTAATTATCACATTTGCTTGAATGCAAGCTTAATAACCAGAGCCCACATTTCTAGTTTGAGCAAGCGCAGAACACTCCTTGTCCCCTTCAATTGTTAGATAAACAAAACAGTACATGGATAAAAAAAAAATAAAGTGACACTGTAAGTACACAAGAACTCTTGCTGCAAAATAAATTTGGTCAAGGATAAAGTGACCCAAGTTGTTGGACCCTTCCCCTGAACCTGCGCAAGCAGGAGCTACGTGCACTGGGGCTGCCATTTTATAAAAATACCTGGCACATTTGCACATTAGTTACAGCCTTGCATGTAGTATTAGTTTAGATAGGTTTTACCGTTTTAGCAACACATAAGAGTTAAATATGAAGCGACACCAGTGATTCAATTTCAGGCGACAAGGTGTTGTAACTTATAACTTGGGCAGAAATGTTAGGCAAACTCAAGAGCTAAGATATGTGATCGCATCATAATGGTGAGATGCTCCTGTATCTTACATATGGACCTGAATTCTTAGCTAATGTCCAAACTAAAGTAGGTTTCTATCAAAAGTCTACTCTTATGTGTTATGATAATGGAACATTTGTAGCATTGTGATATGGGTTAAAAAAATACAGTTTTGTCACATGTGTAGTTTCCTTTGAATTTACTCAATCTTAAAGTGTGTAAATGTAGAACATGACTAATGCAGTGGTTAGACACCCAGTTGTGGTGCCAGCCAGCCAGGTCACCCTGAATCTCGCAGAAAAAACATTGCCTTTTTTGAGTAAATGCTTTCAGAGTTATATGGGATCATGTCGTGGGCTTCTGTCATTTGGCACCTTTCTTTACTCTTAGTGGCAATGCTCTAGCCTCTAGGAATGATTCTGCCAAGGATTGAGTTTTTTTCTTAAAGCATGTAAAGGGTATATGAATTTTTGTTTGTGTTTGTTTGGTATATGATTTTCTTCTGCCCAATGTGCTGATTCTTGCAATGTAGATTTAGGATTTGTGCGATACCTCTAGGAGCATAGAAGCACTAATCATGTTACAATAATATTTTTTTCTTCCACCAGTTAACCTTTTAGCAACCCTGCTTTTATGATTTTTCATACAGTATTGTATGTTAGTTTTCCTTAATCAGTGCTGTTAGACATATTAAACAGAAGGAAAAGATCAGATGCATTATCTCTTATAATACATATATTTGGAATCAAGGGATGCTGCACAAATTTACTGAAACGTGACTGCCATGTGTCTAGTACAACAAATTCTAATTGCTTGTGAGTCAAATATGTAACTAAGTATATTGTTAGTAAGGTTTATTAAGTGAAGAAGCTTCCTAATATTTAACATAAACAAGCTTTAGACTAAACGTGGATATTTCATCATTAAGCAAAAATCCATTCAATGGAACATTTCCATTTGATTGGCAAAGGTGGGTCCAGTACATAGATCCATAATGGATTACACTCATCACCATATGCTGCTCTATGAACATATAATGTAGGTTGAGTACTAATCCAGACCATGGAAACAGATGATGGCTACATGGTAACGTTTGTTTCATTATTTTGTTTGCTATAGTCTCTTTCTATCAAAAGCAGATATTACTTAAAAATATCCTTTCAAGGCAGTAAGGTTTTTTGCTGAACCTTCAGATCCAAATATACGTATGTGTAATTACTGCCAGTGCAAGGCGATTAAAACATCACATTCTAGATGTTGATACAGCCATTGTTGGAATGCATAAATCAATAGTTTTCTCCACTTATGTTTTCAGCTTCAATTTTTTCTAATAACGCATGTTCACATACCTACTAGAACTCTAGAAGCTACGGGTGTTTACTCATCCTTATCTCTCCCAATTAAGGATCATATGTTTACAGGCTACACATCCATGTTTACTGATCACTCTCTCTAATGTCTTTTCTTATTGACTTTATTAATGTAAATTTCTAAGCTTTTTGTTGTCAGGTGCCTTTCACTGCCTAAACTAATGAATAAGCTCATCAGAAATTCTAAGCGCTGCCAGTATAAGAAACTATTTCTGAAGCATTGTTCTGTCAATTCCAAGGTACATATGAACAGATGAACATGTTGAACTGTTTTCAATTATGTAAGAAGCACTTGTTAGACAGCAGGGTGTGGCATGGGCTGCACTTCCCAGCCTTTCTTGGGCCCTGCACTCGCACATGATTAGCATAGATATCATTGAGATATTTTAGGCAAGGAGTCGTTTCTGTTTCCATAAGCCAAATCCTAGGTCTTCCTTGCCTATATATGTGTGTTATCCATCACCCTCAATAATCAATCTATTATTCCCCGTGTCAATACTTGTTTACAGCACCTAACAGAGAAGTTCATTGTTACTCTGTCTTTTATAATTTGTTTCGTTGCAACACTTACCATCCTAAAGTTCTTTGCCTTACCAAAAATCTATTATGTTATCTGAACTTTATATATAGGATTACAAATCGTGAAAGACATAATATGTTAGACTAAATTGTAGTTTTTTTTAAATTTCTGACTCTTAGAAAAATCATGGCTATCCAATACAAATATGAACGAGCATGTTGGTTGTTGTAGCATTGGATATTAGTTCTCAACTATTATGTTGCTTAACAAACCAAAACAAATTGTTTAATCTAGTGTGCAGTGTTCTACCTTTAGTTGCTATAATATTTGACATATGTATATATGTTGGTCAAAAATGATAATAGACATGTATAATGACAAACTATAATATTTGACATATGTATATATGTTGGTCAAAAATGATAATTGACATGTATAATGACAAACTAATGATTGAAGTAATATTCTTAACAGCGTGCAACTGATGTTGCCAAGAATTATAATGGCAAGACACAATATTTAGTTGAAGAGAAATCGGAATATTATGATCAACCTTATGTTCAGTTGGAGGCTTATAATACACATCAGCAAGTAGTTTCCTTTATTTGGGCAGTGTTGACACGAATTATACCCGAGCCGTTGCTAGGAAACTCTTGCAGCAAGAGATCTTTAAGGATAAACATTTGGAAGTTTATTAAGTTGCGTAGGTATGAAAAAAATTGCTTGAAAGATTGTATTGGTGAGCTGAAAGTATCACATTATTCTTGGATATCAAATATTGAATTATCTGATTGCTATTGCTCTGATCTAATGAAGAAGGAAATTTGGTTATCAACTGGATCTGACGAGGAGAAACTTCAGAATCTACTACATTGTTGGATTAGCTGGATGTTTTCTGATATTGTGATACCATTACTGAAGGCATATTTTTATGTTACAGAACGAGAATCAAGAAGATATGATGTTTTCTATTATCCAAAGACAGTTTGGAAAGACTTAACTAGTACTGCTATTGCTTCCTTAAACAAACAAAACCTAAGGATTTTGCGTGGTACATCCAGAAAAAAAGTAAGACAATTATGTTGTTCTTCAAGAGTGAGGTTTGTTCCAAAAGCAAAAGATATGAGACCATTAGTAAATCTCAAAGCTCAATCAAAAAATGTCCTCCTCAATAATTGTCATCTGATTATAAAAAAAGTAAGGGATGAGAATCCAGACAAGTTTGGTTCTTCTGTTTTTGATTACAATAATGTGCATCAAAATCTCTGGCATTTTATTTCTTCAGTAAGAAGTCACCTGAAGGAAAAATTCAAGATATATATTGTTGTTGCCGATGTATCAAAGGCATACGATTGCATTAATCATGATATGTTACTGAAAGTTGTGGATGATGCGTTGAAATGTGATGACTATGTTTTGAGGAAATGCAAAAAAGTAGTTTGCAACTGGTCTAAGAATGCCCTCTACCGTTTTGATTCAAATGTTTCTATCTCCAACGGTGATGGTATATGTGATTTCTCGATTCAGTTATCATCAAGGGGTGGCATTTTAGTTGACCAGGTACTATATCATAACCCACATACTGTGTTACATATACGTATTAACAAATTTTTATGCAAACTTTTCATTGGAAACTACTGAAATGGAATTATAATATTCATGACCTTGCTGTTTCTGTTCATTCTTATAACTACTGAAATGGAATTATAATATTTATGTCCTTACTGTTTCTGTTCATTTATCTGAGTAGAATTCCAAAAATAATCACCATCACCCAGAAGCGCAAAGTATTAGAAGTGAAGGGGAAACATGATACTTTTTGGGCCCTATGTTAGCTTAGTGATGATTGGCTGGTCGCAAACAAGTTCCTAAAAATTACGGAAGGAAGTCCTTCATGTAAAACATGTTTGTTTGCAATTGTATCAATTAGTTTTGTCCATGTAAAACAGGTCTCTTCCTGTTAGGCTGTTACATCCTAACAATTTACAGAATAAAAGGTTTGGTAAGTAATATGCGGCCTCAGATGACATGGTTTGCAACCCAATATAGATTCTTAACTTAGATAAGCCATGTTATGTAAACATGCAATATATGTGCAAATTAGTAGACTTTCTTTATTTATAAATGGTTTTAACATTGCTAGGTGAACAACTATAGAACTATTGTGCAAATCAGGATTATAGTAGTGTGCAACAGCTATGGCAAAAAGACTGTAAAAGGATTTTACAGCTTTACTTTCTTTTTGACTAACCTCCAATAATGCTAATAAAACCACTAACAAAGTGCTAAGGAAACTTTTCCTGTCAGTAAAATGGTTCTAGGATGACTGCCTGTAAGTTGATTATATAGTGATCCTGTGACACCTTTCATGCTATAGTTGTGTATTTGCTTGGTAATTTGTTCATTAACTATAGTTTGAGTTAACCTTTTCTCTATCCAAAATTAGGGAAAATTTAACAAGATACAAAAGAAAGAGATTCAGTGTTTCCTTTCGAAGCAAGTGAATTGCAATGTTTTGAAGATTGGGCAAAACTTTTACTCACAACAAATAGGCATCATTCAAGGAAACAAGTTATCTCCCAAACTTTGTTCCCTGTACTTTGGTCATCTTGAAAATTCTGTGCTTTCGGAATTTCTTCATGATAGCAAGATTGATTCAAAAAAGGACGTTTCAACACCTAAAAGTTTATTAATGAGGTTCATTGATGATTTCATATTCATATCTTTCTCCAAGGAGCATGCTCTAGATTTTTTCAATAGGATAAGAAGAGGGTTTTCCGACTACAATTGCTACATGAATGACAGAAAATATGGTTTCAACTTCGAGGTTGCAAATAGTGAGCATTGTTGTAATAGGATCTACAGGTCTGATGATGGATTCTCTTTCATACCATGGAGTGGATTGCTTATTAATTGTGAAACTTTGGAAATTCAAGCTGATTATACAAGGTATGCCTTTTGGTGTCGGGTTTAGTTGGTGAATTCAATACATTAATAATAAGATATGGAGATGAATTTTACTAGTCCATCTAATTTGTGTCAAGATACTCACTGAGTAGTTGTGGACTAGTGGCTGTTTCCTCTAATCAATATCAACTTAAAACAGTTTGGTTTTGCCATATTTTCTGTTGAAATCTTGGCTTTCCTTGATGTGATTTTTTTTAGTAAAGTCTGATTTGCCTCCATGAATTAAAAAAAACCCTTAAGTTCAAATACCAACATAAGCCCCTCAACTTTCGATACCGAACAGATTACCCCTGCAAAATATTTCATAGTCCCCTTAACTTTCAGTGACTAGCTCATTGTTAAATCAGATTTGACTGTTCCTTTTTACCAGTTTGTGAACAAAAACAGTCTATCCATAATATCTTTGGACAACACAGCATCAAACAAGTATCTTTGACAACTAATTTTCATAGTATTGTGTTGGTAAAAAGAAATAAAGGTACAACACTATTATATTACTTAACTTGCATATATTATATTTTGGAACTTGCACACAAGAAAAATTTATTGAACACTATTTTAACATATTAGTCTATATATGGCAGTCAATGTTTTGGAAATTTGGCTGCTCAAAACATAAAACATCATATATCTGAATTAGGGCAGTGTTAACAGAAAATCTAGGCAGTTCCGTGTCTGGTTAGAGATGGCATCGGGGATTTCCCTGTCTGGTATTGCCTCCCTGTCCCTGTCCCCATCCCTGCGAGGCTAAAAATTTCCCCATCCCTGTTCCCGATAAAACTCACGGGGGATGTTTTCTTCCCATCCCCGCCCCCTTTGGTAAAGGAGTCCTGGTCATTTTTCTTAACCTTTTGCCTTTGTAACAGAAACTTGATTCTTCCCACTAAATCATTATTATATTTCTTACTACTTCCTAATTTTGTTCCTGGTCATTTTGTTCCCTTTGACAAAGTTTCAGAACCTAATTTTGTCTACCACACTGTTGAAGAAGTAATGGAGTGCATCTTAAAACAGGTATCTGGACATTTCCTCCACCATCACTGTTAAGACACATTCTTCAGCAAAGTACCTTGAGAGCAAGCTACGCCATTACATGCGTCCGAAGTGTCATCCCATTTTCTTTGATTCCACGATCAACTCACCAGGCACAGTAAGACTGAATATATATCAAGCTTTCCTCTTATGTGCAATGAAGTTTCATTGTTATTTCCGGAGCATGCCTGATGCCAGCATTAGGAAACTGGAGCTACTGCATATAATTAAGAGAACTTTCAGGTACCAAATTATCTTCAAATGTTTTATAGTAATGTGTAAATGGTGCTAGATTTTATTATTTATTGACTATTAATTAACAAAGATTTAGTATCAAATGTATTGGAAGTTGCTACTGTCTTTCCTCGTGATTTCATTTTTTTGGTGAAGCAGGTATATGCATAGCCTCATCGTCAGGCGAATCCACGACGTGGAGCTGCAATACAATGTACGCCCAGTTCTGAAGCTTAGGCGAAAAGAAACCATGTGGCTCGGCCTATCAGCATACCTTCGAGTGCTTCAGAAGAAGCAATCACGTTACAAGGATTTGTTGGCATTGCTGAGAGAGGAAATTCAGAGGTGTGGCCATCTGGACCATCACAATGATGGTTTGCGCTATGCTGTGGATGACTCTCACTCGTCAATGTTCTGGAAATTTAAGTTTTAGAAGGAAACTGGAGGGTAACTACTGCTTTGTGTGAACGGGAACCTTTTGTGTCCAAGTGACAGACGAGTGGCATCAAGCATGATTGTGACTTTTATTCGATATACTCCTTCCATTTCCTCCACCATCACTGTTAATGCAGTCTTTATGATTTCTATTTTTTCTTTTAATTGGGAGTTTAAGATTTTGGATGCAAAACGGGAAAGGTAAAGACCAACATAGGCAGAGCACTTAGGTTGCGTTTGGTTGCATTTATTAGTCTGTATGCAGCCTTGTACAGTGCAGCTAATCTGTGTTTGGTTGTATGTATATGCTCTTATATAGGCATTCATCATAGTGCTTAAGTTAGGCCAAATGTTGTACTAGTGTGCTAGAATAGACCGGATTAGGAATTGGAATCCTAGAGGACTAGGCGTCACTGATGCAGCACACAATAATTTTTCCCAATAATTTTGGTTCTGGGATGCTTGTTGTCCGATTCATTCTAGAATTCGATGAAGTTGGTATGGTCCCAGAGGAAGCCCCCAACCCTGAAGAAGCACCAAGATAACCAGCACTAAATGTTCAAAAGGTTAATGCTGATGCTAGTGTTTTGATAGTTGAACGAGATCCAGGTTTTCGTCGGCAAATTTGGGAGTGTCCTGTTAATAAAAGAGACCAACTTCACAAAGTATACATTATGCATGGTCCTTTTTAATTTCACATGGACATATCCTGCTTCTGGTCCAGCAAATCATATCCTGGATACATATCCTGCTAATAAAAAGAGACCAAGTAGACACATATCTTGCTTCTGGTCCAGCAAATCATATCCTGGACACATCCTGCTAATAAAAAAGACTGAGTTCGCAAAGTATACATTATGCTTTTCCTTGGTTAGAATATTTACCTTCAAAAGTTGAGCCTTGTGTTTCCTTGTGTTCTATTTTATAAGGAGCCATCTGGAAATGCAGGGTCAGATATATTTATAGTGAAAGTATTTAAAATTTGGAGAAAAAAAGAATGATGGAGCTAATCATTCTTGGTTCACATGGGAAATGATAGTAAATCTGCTCATAATTACAATATGAAGTGTTATGATAATTTGAAGAATACACCAGGCCATATTGAGCATGTAGTGCAGAGACAAACAAAGATATCAAGCATTTGCGTGGACATATATTGATGCAGTTCGATGGTTAGCATTTCAAGCTTGCCCTTTTGGAGGATATGATGAATCAACTACCTCAAAGAAAGTTGATTCATATAATGAAGAGGTCAATGCAGTTGGCTGCTGGTGCTGTTAAATTGATGATGTCATTTGACTTTGTATTTATTTTACATCTGGTGAAAGAGTTGATGGGAATCACAGTTCTTTGCAGAAAGTTACAACAGAAATCTCAAGATATGAATGGTTGGAGCAAAAGTTGATTCAGAATCTAATGATTGGAGCAGACTTATCAGTGAAGTGACAACTTTTTTAGTAAACAAGGCATTACTGTTCTAGATATGAATGTGTAATATGCTATTTTTTTCAGCCTCGTTCTAGTAGTGAGACAACAGTTGGGCATCAATATAGATATGGTGTTTTCATAGTTGCAATTGATCAACAAATGCAAGAGCTAAATTCTAAGCTCAGTGAACAAGCAACTGAGCTTCTCATTTTGTGTACTAGTTTGGATCTTAAAGATGCATTCAGTCAATTCAAGATTGATGATGTGTGTTCTTGAGCTTCAAAGTTTTATCCTGCTGATTCTTCAGAGCAAGAAAGAATTAAATTGAGATGTCAATTACAACATTTATGAACTTGATGTGCCTACCAATCCTGCTGACTTTTCAGATCAAGAAAGAATTAAGTTGAGATGTCAATTACAACATTATGAGCTTGATGGTGCCTACTGACCCAAAGTAGTTTCAGAATTTAGCAAGTGTTGCAACGAAGCTCTTCAAGACACGGCTTCAAAATAAAATGAAAGATGCATTTTTTGAGAGATTGTTTATCAATCTACATTGAGAAAGAACTTGCAGTATAATTCACCACGGATATCATCATAGATGATTTCTATTCTACGAAGACATACAAATTGAGGCTCAAATGAAAAAAAAAAAGGTAAGCTGCAACTGGCTGGCTTGGTCGCGGAATGCAATCGGGGCCGCATATAGTACCTACCCTGCCTGCCCAGGCCAAGAATCGACGGTCGATGGAGAGTGGAACAGCAGAAGCTATCACGCAACAAAGACGGCAAGTATACTAGTAATCCATTCCAATCCTTTTGTCTGCACGAGAAAGCGACCAACCTCTGTGTAGACGACGTGGAAGCAGAGGAGACGAGAGAGCAGGCGACGGCCGGATACAGAGGAGAGGAGCTGAAGCATGCACGGGGGTATCCATCTGTTGGTGTTGGTGATGGTGCCACGGGACATGCGCACAGCAGGAGCTGGAACATGGAGAGGCACAGGACAGGGCAGAGAAAGAGAGAGAGGTAGGTGCCACGGGTGGTCCGTGTTCGTCCTCGTTGCTCCTGGCCTTTTTTGTTATAATTCGGGTGCTTTCATTAATCACTAGGTCGTAGCTAACCCCGTGCGTTTACTGCAGCAATTGAAGAATTTGTTTTCTCATAGATTAAGGATAAGAATAGATATATTGGTGTGCCAGGGGATTGTAGAGATTCTTTTTTATGGATGTCTAGTCTGTTCGTTTGTCATGAAAAGCCATGACTAGAAGTATTGTTCACTAATTTATTATGAGAGAAAAATATGTATGACTAAATACTATAATATTCACTGCACGAAACTGGAATTGCTTTGGCGGTCTCAAATTTTCTTGGGGGCCAAAATCAAACTGCCAAGGAAATAATAGTTTTCTTGGCAGTGCTACTCCACACTAGTTTAAGTAAACCGCCAATTAACTTAACGGTTCATGACAATCAAGAAAAACTATAATTTCCTTAGAGGTGAAGAGCAGCCAAAAAAACAACAATTACCTTGGTGATCTAGAGTGTTTTTTTGGAGGTTGTCAACCCTCAAGAAAATTAATTTACTTGACGGCTGTTGACCCTCAAAAGAACTTTTTTCCTTGGCGGTTGTAACATTTTCTTGGTGCTTTGGCAAATTAAGTCTGATTATAGTTTTCGTAGCGGCTAGCCTTCAAGGAAATCATCCTTGAGTGCTAGAACCGCCAAGGAAACTAATTTCCCTTAGCTTCTATCCTTGAATGTGTTTGTTTGACAGTTTGTGGTCAAGGATCATTTCCTTGGCGGTTTAACAACTTTTCTTAGCGGTTTTTGGCATTTAAGACAATTCGAGATTGTGGTAGTGATTTGGCATATGATTTTGACATATTTTACTGGAGGAAGCGTCTGGTTAGAGCAATCCATAGATAGACTTATAAAAAAAATTAAAGCTGCAAGTAGTAGGAGTGCTGTAATAAGGAATGTAGTTAATCTAAGGTAGAAATACTGTACATAGGGATCTGATAGTGATCCATATACAGTAGTTCACATAGTATACAATGCCTTGGGATGGCTCTATCTTCTAGAATTCTAGCGATAGGCACGTGGTGACCAGCAGGAAAGTAGATGTTGGCCATAGCGTCGATGTAACAGGCTAACAACGCACCTTATTAAAGTTGATGCAGACATGCATGACCATATGAAGGAAGATTAACACATCACGTGATCACCCTATATATGCATGGTCTCCATGCTGGAGATGTACGTATGGCCTGCAGATGCATGCTGATCACTGAGAGCAGTGGGCTTTTCAAGCAACTGGAAATGAGTATAGTGGGCGCAGGTCCTGCTAATAGGATCACCATTAGATTGATGATCACCATTAATGCGTCGGTTTCCAATATCAGTCTTCCCACACCAAGATTCAAGGCTGCTTTGGACCCCATGTAGGCAGGCTACTAGTTCAGCCTGGAACACACTCAACATGTAGTCGAGCTTCTTCCCCCTACCGGCAAGCACAACATCATCATCATGATCTCTAAAGAGGAGACCCCAGCTGCCTGAAGCCGTCTCCTCTTTAAATGATGCATCACAGTTTAGCTTTAGGACTCCTTCTGGAAGTCTAGTCCACCGCCTTTTAACCTTCAGATGAGTCTGTTTTAGTGTTTTTCAGTGTTAAATGATTTGGTATCTTCATTTAGCATAAGACCTGATAGAACGTGCCAGCAGTTCTGAACTCCTTCGCCTTCGTTCCCTTTTCTGGAACTGCATTTCGTTTAGACCACAAGTACCACAGCGTGATCGCCATTTTGACCCTGTCGTTCTGATCTTTTGCTTTCATGAGATGCTTGTTGTTTCCCACACGCGGCCACGGCTTGGCTGCTAGTAGTGAGTTAGTGACCGATCTCTCTCCATCATCAGTTCTTGCCACACCTGCTTGGCAAACTTGCACTTAAAAAGATAGATGAGCTCGTCCTCTTCTCTGCTCCTCGCCACACATCGGTCCCCTTCTGTATAAGATTGTGTCGGAGGGGATGGCTGTCATAACGCCATATATAGAAAGTGTCTGGTTTTGCCTGGACATTTCATGTCCCACATTTGACGCCACAACGGATTAATTTCCCGTTGGATTAGGACCACTGCTGCTCCCTCCTTGTTCACCCTCCCCGTACTCTACTACGAAGAATATCATGCCGACACATCTTGTACGCACTGGGAGAACACTGAAGCAGCCAAACTTATCGAGGTACTAGGCCAGTTGTTGTCATTGCCTTCGAGGACAGGCAGAGCAAGCTAGGATAATGCGGGCGTCTTCTTCCCAAAAAGATGTCCTTGATTAGTTATTCATCCCACGAGCCCGTGATCGGATTAATTATTAGCTCATCTACATGGGTGAGTAGGATGGTACCTTTAGGGCACTCCCAATGCAAGACTCTATCACAGAGTCCAAGACAATTAATTACATATTATTTATGATATTTTGCTGATGCGGCAACATATTTATTGAAGAAAGAGATAGAAAAAATAAGACTCCAAGTCTTATTTAGACTCCAAGTCCACATTGTTCGAGGTAATAAATAACTTTAGACTCTATGATAGAGTCTGCATTGTGAGTGCC
>Ga0182004_10001623_pt1 | contig 16742 bp, 12 predicted proteins | sample Sormic07211540_1_FD_120479 | JGI IMG/M metagenome (GOLD analysis project Ga0182004, IMG submission 120479) | Endophyte microbial communities from Sorghum bicolor roots, Mead, Nebraska, USA - 072115-40_1 MetaG | ecosystem: Host-associated > Plants > Roots > Unclassified | place: USA: Nebraska...
AAACTTATGATGAATTTTAATTTTCACCAAATTATTTATTTGCTAGATTCAAATGCTCACAAAAATACTTAAATAAATCAAATTAATTCCTATTAATTGAAATCAAAATTTTGGGTGTTACAAGGACATAACATACATGATGCATAAAGAGATAATAAGAACATCTCACGTTGGGTCAGTCCAGCCATATGTCATACACGTGCCCACATTATTAGTTTGACATCTCTATATCTATGACTTGTGAAATATAGTCATCAACTAATACATGTGCTAATCTAATATTTATGTGTGTCCTCACATGCACTCTAATTACGAGTAACTTTAGAATAACCATACAAGTAAAAGAGTTTCATAAACAAATTCACATAATTGTCAATCGATACAAGTTTGTCTATAATAGATATTCATTGAACTCATAATATATGTCACGGATACCGTAATATCATTATCTCTATGATTACCTCTAGAGCATATTCTCAACAATGAATTCACATGCCAAAGAAGAGACTAATCAAGATCTAATTTTGCGCGAACAAAATGACGAGAAAACAAATTCTCGTGAGACGGAGGCTATAGCTGAGTCGGGTGATTGTGATTCTCCTAATTATGTTCCTAGAGAACACAGAAATCAGTGGGAGCAAAGTTCAAGGGACTGTGTTTCTACTATTATAACTATTTCACTACGTTAAGATTTGATGAATGTGTTCCTAGAGAAGTATTCCTAGAGAATACAAAAATTAGTGGGAGCTAGTGGGAGTTCACAAAGGAGGAAGATAACATCTTGGAGAGTTACGGACTAAGTTTTCTGTATCAATGACTCGAGAAGAGATAAATATCTCAGTTTGTGCCATAAACCATTAGTATACCTCTATTTAAATTACTAAAATTTATATTATGGATTTTCAAGAGTCAATTAGTGTGCCACGATAGATATATGTAGCAATCATTAGTGGATAATTAGGCACATAAGTAAACCTCTATTGTGATTAAACTGCTTGTGGTCCATGATGACCACATCAGAAGAGGAATTTTGTTATTCTAAACCTAGCAATTTTCATGATCTTAGGTCCATAAGTATATATAAGTGTGGGTGCTAATAAGTTTTGTGATGAAGTCAAACCACTAGACTACAAAAGGGTCTATAATTCTAAGCACGAGTTCAAAGGGAGTTTTTAAAAAATTTAAATTAAAAACCTAGTCCACTATGGTTTAGAATTTTACTAAGCGGACCAATTATGCTTATAAAAAAAAAGGGTGAAAATTTTTATTGTCCTAATACTCTACGTGGGTGAAGTTGAGTTACATGGCAATAGGAATGTGACTTAATTACAAGATTAATTGAGCGTTAAATTTTTCGTCCAACCACTCATCATTTATTTCCAACTAAATAAAAATTGTCGTGATCGACGGTAGCCCCTAGAGTTCCAAGGGTTCGGCCCACTGACCCACAACGCCATTATAAATAAGAGAGGCGCCCCTGGCGTCACATGGACTCTAATTTTTGTGACTCTTCACATAACTGGTCAATTAGGCGTTGCAGGGTTTAGGAAGGCCGTTTACCTACGTCCATCCAGGTAATGCAAGATCTTCATCGCATTCTTTACCAACTAGGAGCATCAAGTCCATCTGGTGAAGACTAAGATCTACTTCATCTACATCGATTCTTCTATCGGAGGACTCTGGTTAGTATCAGATTAATTTCCGCATAAGTTTTAGTTAGTGATCATATTTAGACTAAGATAAGATCCTGTTAATCTAAGTTTTAATTCAACAAATATCTCCGGAGCTGGAGGAAAGGCAACATGTGGAGGTTCAGGTACTCAGAGCATGATTTGTCTGTCAGTACTGCAAACCTAGAGAGGTCTTTTGATTGTCCAAATCCAACTGAATGTGACAAGGAAATCTCTGCCACTGGTCTATATTCAATCTTCGCAGTCTCATGAACTCTCAGCCTGTGCAAAACCTTCGAGCTTGGACTTAGCGAAAACAAAATCGGACCATGTCGGTTTTCAAGCTCCAATTCGACACCAGTTGCGGAATGCTCAAACACATAAATCTAATAACCTTTCACAAAACATGCAGCAGCAAGAGCTTACAATGTCTCAGAATGTTCAAATCAATTATTTGCACAGTCGAATCATGGAAACCAACAGTATCTCCAAATGATGCAAGGGTATGCATCACAAATGGGGCAATATTGTCAGCAACAACTGTATTACCTGCATGCTCAACACAATCAGAGTCTGGAACAGCAACAGCTCCCAACTGAGCATCTTCAGCAAAATTTTATGCAGCAAGTACAACAGCTGAACCAGCAAATGGTACTTTGGCAGCAACAAGCAGCACAAAGTTTCATCGCAATATCACAGAAGTGTATGTTGCACTATCGAGCAATAAGAATCTGAATTCAGAAAAAACCATGTTCGATACGGCCGCAGCTGAAGAACTATAGACGACAGAAGTAAATCCATAACCCTTTGGTTCCTTCCCAAGATCATTGTGTGCACTACTCAACAGGTAAGATGACGACGAATCAGCTACAAAACTTTCACCACGTCGTGAACTTGATTAGACGAACGGGTTGTTATCCTCGTCGTCAGGCTCGGTGCGGATCCCATCATCCTCGTTTGTCTTCACGCCAATGCGGCTCTTTACAGTACTCCACAGCTCGACTGCTCTGTCCTTCATTGCAGGCAGATCCCGGATGTCTCCGGGAAGGAGGGTCTCCGCGAGCTTCTTGAGGAGATCTTTGATCCTGGATACCAAAACAGAACGTCAGGCAGAGTAGCAAGAGAAGCATTGCTCAACAATCGCAGCAAATCATTTTGATACCAAAACATAGTGTCAGATGCAGTAGCAAGAGATTCTAACATTGCTCAACAATCGCAGCAAATCATTTGATCAAAACGGCCAGGTCAACGATACAAGTCAGATGACTTGTTCAGCCAGTTTAGTCTAAGGCACAAACTGGATGTCTAATTGGTGTTTATTGACAATTTGATGACAATGTTCCATGTGGTAAAATGTGTAATATTGCAGGTGCACCGAGTATACATCCATAACCAGAAAAGCATCATATCAAAAGCCTTATACAGTAAGAATAAAATTGGTGGTGAATCTGATTTAGAAATAACAATTGGTGGTGAATCTAACTTTTCTTTAGATGGAAGGGTAAATGAGTTATGAAAGATAGTGGCACATTGGAAATACAGCCATTTCAGTGACTATCTAGAGCATCTATAAATATCTTGACTGAAACTAGCACATACTGTGTCATCTAACTTGCAAAAATAGCTGACCATTTTAAAATGTTAACAGTTGGCCAAGATACCATAACAAACCAATTTTATGCCTAATAAACAGTAAAAGTTACTGGCACATAAGGATCGCACACCAGTCTAGATATGCAGCTGTTGAAGATATCGAAAGTATGAATAAAATATACACCCATCAAATCCTTAAATGAACTCCCTATGACCCTATCCTAAACATGAAATTCAATCTTTCTAGACCCCTAAACAGGGGATCAGTCATGATCCCAGTCCTCCAATTGGTGGTATCGGCATCCACAATAGTACGATCAGAAGCTGGTACCTAGTACGTTGAACAGGAGCACGCATATGTAACAACAAACCGCCGCCGCGCGACCGCGCGCTGCACCCTGCAGCCCGCGGCCACCGCCCCACACGCCGCACGAGCCCGCGCCACCGCCACCCCACGCCCATGCATGGCCGCCGCCCCCGCTCGCGAGCCCCTTAGTCGTGCAGACGAACAGCAAACAAGCAGCATTCGTTTCGATTACCCACCACCGTACCCTAAACAACCGACGAGCGCCGACGACAACGGGTCGCTAAGCACACGCCTCACCTTTCAAATCAAACTGCGCCGGTGCCGGTGGTGTCGCACCAGCCACCGGAGCCCGTGCTCGGACAAGCCGGTACCGAACTCGGCGAGCGGCGACGCTCCCCGAGTTCGCTACTCCTCGTCGGAGCACGGGTTCGGGGCGTGTTGCGACGGCAATACGGCCGCATCCCCTCCCTCGCTTTCAACATATGCGCCAGTGCGTGCAGCAAGAAATCCCAACCACGTGCATTCTCGTCTCGATTTCCCACAAGCAGAATTCCGGCGACCGTACCGGCGCGGCGACTACGACGGATCGATACCCAACCACGCGGCCTCTCCTCTCAAACTATCTGATGGTGTCGCACCACGCGCCGGATCTCGTGGTCCGAGTAGCGGGTAGCGAACCCGGCGAGCGGCGACGCTCCCCGTGTTGGCTACGCGCTCGTCGGAGCACGGTTCGGGTGCGTGCTACGGCAACACCGGGAGGTTTGAGAGGAGGACCAGACGAGAACTAGCTAGAGGAGAGGATGATGAGGAGGGGGTTGGGAGGAATACCTCGAAGGAGCCGGACGAGGAAAACGGGAGTACCACCCCATGGCCGCCGGGCGTGCGACGGTCCCTCGTTCGTCGGAGAAGAGAGCGCCCTCCGCTGCACTGCTACTATTTGTTCTGCTCTTCTGTTTTCTCTGGAGCGCTTCTGCTTTTTGGCGCTGCGAGCCGCTTGCCCCCTCTTATATCCGATCGACCCGAGAGGCCGCCGAACCCGGCTGGCTGGCTAACCCATGCGCCTCGCACAAGAGCGGTGGGGCCGCGGACCGCCAGCTGGCACATGAGCGCCTAACTGCCCTCTCTTCTCTAGTACTACTTCTACGTGGTGCAGTTTTTTTCTTTTTGTTTTTTTTTTCCAAAACGATGCCTGTTTTTCTTTTTTTAAAAGATGTCGGCTATCTTTTTTTAAGAGTCAAAACATGTCAAGTTTGATTGTATTATGACATATCTAGCTTAGGATTTGCAATTCAACCGTTAAATGAAGTTACATATTATGCTTAAATCTAGCAAAAATTACTATCAAGGAACATATATTATTATATTGTGAAACACCATGCTTCCTAAAAGAGTGGTACTTAGATATGGTCTAACATTCGTACTTGATCGACCTTTATGGTGTTTAGAATATCTGTGTAGTCTGTTCACTTCTCTTTTCAGTCATACTTTTTTCTGTCAGTCAATAGTGTTTTTCTCTCACAATAAATCAGCCAACAGTAATTTCAGTCATGACTTTTCAGACCAACGATGCCTAGAAGATGTAAAAATACAGACTGATTTATTGTGAGAGAAAAACACTGTTGGCTGACAGAAAAAGTACGGCTGAAAAGAGAAGTGAACAGGCTGGCTACACAGAGCCAGATATAATGACAGTTCCTCTCCTCTAGTGCAACATTCTAATTTTAGGTTAAAAGCATTTCTTTGGCACTTCTACTAGCAAACTAAAAGCAAAAAATGTCCATAGAATACTCAAATAGTATTGATTCTGACACGATAAGATCGAGCATGATTTTAAGAAAACTATGAAATTAGCTTCGTAGTTTTTAGGTCAAAACAAATTTTCAATAGATTTTTAAGATTAAACCAGATTTTAGAACTTTTTGTAGTGCAAAATTTTCCAGGAAGAAATTATTCAAAAGAAATAGTTGTTGTCTAATTTTACATCCTTAAATGTCAAACAAGTTTGATTTATCCTCTTCAATAGCTAACTTGACATGACAAAACCGTTTAAGATGTAAAAATAAATGGTTTTAAAAGTTGAGAGGGTTAAGAATCCAGTTTTATAAAGTAAGGATAAACAATTGAACTACCACAAAAGTTTAAGTGTCAAAAAAAGAATCTTCTTCACTTCTCAAATATCTCTACAAAAGAGAGCGTTGGTTACAAAGCCACTTGTAAAAGGCGTACTTGTCGCCTTGCCGCTTCAGGTGGAACTGAAACCCCTGTAGGCCAGTGCCAGTACTACCATTTCCACGGATCCGAGTCAACCGGATAGGATTTGTCTCCCTCCACCGCCCCTATCCGCTTCCGCCATGGCTGCGGGCTGCGACCGGCGGCCGCCGCGTTCCCGTCGGCGTGCGCCGCTGGTTCCCTTCCTCGTGCACCCTCCCTGACCTCTGGGCCTCTTCTCCTCCCCGTTCGCTCTCCCCCGCGCGCAGCAGCCTCGTTGGCGTAGGCGCCAGCAGCACCCGCCGCGCGCCAACCCTTCGACGGAACGCCTCCGCGGAGACGGTGGTTGCGGCCTGCGGGGCTCCGGCAAGTACATAGCGCCGGACTACCTCGTGGTACGCAGCACGGTTCACTCGATCGCAAATCTTTGTGCACCTCGGCACTCGGCAGTCGGTGGGTTCGAGTCTGAGCGCTGCTTTGCATTTATTCGTGGTTGCAGAGGAAGGTGTCGGCCGAGGAGGTGCAGGAGCTGGTGAGGGGGCACACGAAGGTGCCGCTCATCGTTGAATTCTACGCGACCTGGTGCGGGCCCTGTGTTCAGATGGCGCAGGACATCGAGATGGTGAGGCACGCTCCCTGCCAGTTTCCCATCCTTTGGTTCTGTTTGTTGCTCTGTGACTGTTGTTATCTTGGCCAACACAATGCCTGTCTGTGAAGTTGCAACCAATGAGACCATGGTATAAACGAGTTCTATGTGCCCAGTGCCCTTCAGGGGACCTTCAGTGGAAACTATGCGGTGAAATGGAAAGGAATGTGGTAAAGCTTCTGGCTACATTTAGATACCTGCATTGGACAATTTAGTCTAGATTAATATCAGACTGTATATTATTTGAGAGGAATTTAGACAGCTTGGTAGCTGGTGTACTCTGGTATAGGACAAGTCGACAAGGCCTGGGAGAGGAATTTAGAATTTAGACAGTTTATAATTTCCATCTGAAATGAACTAAAAAATATATATGCATCTGAAAATAATAAAAGACTTCCCCTAACAAATATCAGTATTCTTAGCAACTAGTGATTCGTCTTTTGTTTCTTTGGAAAATAATGTGGAAAGATGACCAAGAAGGAAAAGTCTTGATGAAAACCACTTTTGGATTTCTAGCTTCTATTAAAGCATAATCAATCACTTGGGGATTCTGTTTAATTATTGCTGGTATCTTTAATCTTGAAGCTGTTTGCACTTATGTGTGCTCCTTTTTTTAGGGCAAGAAGATTATCTAATTGCTCTGCCTATGTTGAGGACGGGCGAGAGCGAGGAGCCAGCAAGGAGTGCCGGCACGCAGCTGGGAGAGGGGGCAACAGTGAGCCGCGGAGTGGGGGCACGTGGCGTCCGAATGGCACCACAACATTTCCGATATTCTAAGTTAGGTTGAAAGCATTTCTTCGGCACCTGCGCCTGTTCAGTTTCCCATTACAATATGTGTATTCATGATTTTCAAAATTCATCGAATGGTCTCTAGAGGGGCCAGGTCCTAAGTTTCTGTCTCAGCAAGAGCAATGTCTACGTAGCCTCGAACATATGTGTGATGTTTCCAGTGCAGTGCTTAGGTTTGTAAACATTTTTTCTTCTTATGTGTTGGATAGTACCGTGAGAATGGAAATGCTGTAGCTGAGAATGAGAACCTGATCTTCTCTCTTTCTTGGACTTATAAATGGGGATGATCAGTTCGTAGCTCTAAGGAAAAAGCGCTTAATTCACAACTGTGATATGTGGCATGTTTGTTGGTACTTTTAACAACAGATCATTGGCTACTTTAATTGTTTGCCTGTCTTTTCATGTGCGCTTTGAATTGAATAGTTGGACAGGTAAGGAGGTTGTCTTACAACAACAGTTTGGCTGTTTAGAAGTTCAATGTTCCTAAACATAATTGGTATAGTAGTGTGAGGTGTGAACAGGTGAAGCTTGGGGGCTAACGACTCTACATAAAATTCAATTGGTTTGTTTTGACTTGGGAAGGTGATATTTGTCTGTGACTCAAAAGTGTGAGGTCCAAGGGTGCATGAAATTTGCAACTTAGAATTTACACAATTTTGTAAACAAAGCCACACTTAGTTCATTCTTTGCTTACTGAAGGACAAGTAGTATTTAATTTTGAGATCTGCGCTTTGCATATAGATGAATTGCGTTTATACTTTTATGTGCCTGTGGGATTGCACGGGCAGACTCCTAGTATACACTAAACGCATAGCAAAAGCCAAAACACCCTATAATTTGGAATGGAGGGAATTCTTGTGCAAAACAGAAAAATGTTTAGACCGATTCAAACTGGACCTCTACAAGAAGCACCACTATAATTCAGAGTTGCTTTGCTCTCTAAACAGCATACCATTATTATAATAATACTCATAAGAATAATATATGTAATAACAAAGTTATTAAGTAATTTTAGGGAATGATTTGGCTTTGATGTCATTTGGCAAATGGAAAAAGTCTATATAACCCCCAAACTATCTAGGGTGGAATACTTCATCCCCCAAACTATAAAACCGGATATTCTACCCCCTAAACTTTCAAAACCAGTCAAATAACTCTCTGGAGTGGTTTTAGAGGGTGGTTTTGTCTTTTTCTTTTTTATTTATTTTCCCTAAATCTTTGAAAAAATCATAATAAATCACAGAAAAAACATAAAATAAAAAATTTAATTTTGTTGGACTCCTGATGAGTAGATCTACACAACAAAAATATAATAAGGTATATTTTGGTACAAAGTTTTTGTTGTAGTTTTAAATCTATGTTTTTCTATAATTAATAAGAATAATTCATATATGTAGTTCATATGGATTAATTGTGGTAAAATTTTTATGGTGGGCTCGTTATTGTATGCTTGAACTATGATAAAAGTTTCGTACCCATTGGATCACGTATAACTTAGTTCTAGAATTATTTAGCTTTATTCTTGTTAAATATATGCTTTATCTATAACTAATTTATACATGATCCAATGAGTATGAAATTTTTACCATAGTTCAAGCATACAATAATGAGCCCACCATAAAAATTTTACCACAATTGGACCATAGGAACTACATGTATGAATTATTCAAATTAATTATAGAAAAATATAGATTTAAAGCTACAGCAAAAACTTTGTACTAGAGTATACCATATTATATATTCATTGTGTAGATCTACTCATCGGAGTCTAACAAATTAAATTTTTTATTTTATGATTTTTCTACAATTTATTATGATTTTTTAAGGATTCAGCCGAAATAAATAAAAAAAGAAAATGACAAAACCACTCTAGGGGGTTATTTGACTAGTTTTAAAAGATTAGGGGGTAGAATATCTGATTTTACAGTTTGAGGGATGAAATATCCACCCTAAATAGTTTGGGGGTTATGTAGAATTTTTCCTTTGGCAAATACTTCAAGTATCCTTGGGACAAAGATTAGATGTCCCATGATCTTTTGACCTACACATAATTAAGGGCAAAATAAATAAATACTTAAAAGATATTAGGTGAATGAACAGAATAGAAGGTGACATAATTTTACATTCACAATCCTCAAAACATAAAACATCAATCGCAAGCATGTAAAGGCTCTTGACGAGTGTTACCGAAGAAGAAATAACAGAGCACCGATAGATGATGCAATCTAGTGTACGAGCATGACACAAACTCTCACTGGCACAAGAATTAATCTATGCAGAGATTATTATATTTGCAAATTCCTTTTTCAAAAACCACAATCGCTAGATTGCATTATTGTAAACATTATCGATAGTTACTAAAAATTCAATTATGAGCAATATGTTCAATTGGCATAAACGAAACTCATTTTCTGCATTGGTACACAGGTAATTAAGTTCTAAATGATTAAGTGCACTGGTGATTGGTGAATGTATCCTTGAGGTAAAGATGTACTTGCACCAACAAATCAGCATTGTCATAAAAATTAAAAAAGATCAGCATTTTTTGAAGCAAACTTATGGGAGCACCCAGTAATATAGACATGCAAAATGCAAAAAATATATCCTATTATTTTGTTTAGGACAAAAAGCAAACGACTATGGGTGTGTTTAGATCCAAAATCTTTTTGAATTTTGATACTGTAGCACTTTCGTTTGTATTTGACAAATATTATCCAATCATAGACTAACTAGGCCTAAAAGATTTGTCTCATGATTTACAGGTAAATTGCGTAATTTATTATTTATTATTTATATTTAATATTTCATACAAGTGCTATAAGATTCGATGTAACGGATAATCTTATAATTGTTTGTAATATATATATTGGGCGAGGGGGAGTTATGGCAACGGATCTAGTGCAAACTCATCTCTCATGCAAACTGTGTAAACTATAATCTGAACCGCAGGATGTTGATCCAAGGGGGCGCATGAGAGAGGTGGAAGGAGGGATTTGTAAAAGTATGATTAAGAGCAGGCGGTTAAGTGCAAAATTATCTTATGTCTGTGCCCCTTGGATCAACATCCTAGGATCCAAATTAGTGTTTGCACAGTTTGCACGAGAGATGAGTTTGCACTATATCCGTCGTTGCCGAGTTAAAAAGGGTCAGATTTTGTTTTCTCGGCGACACCAACTCAGGCATCTTTTTGCGCCTCAGGCCTGCTCACAAGGCCACATCGAATATGCATGCTCTCACGCATGCTCGCAAGTCCGTCGATAGATGCACAAATATAGGCGCATTGTATTGTACTTTTGCCTCAAAAAAATGTATTGTACTTTTATAAACACAGAACAGAATGGATGGATCTGAACCAATGTATGCATGCGCATATTTTTTTTTTTTATGAACCGTGCAACCAAAAGACGCCTAGACCCAACAAGGGCCTGTAGTTTCAGTAGGGTCTACTAAAACGAAAACTCCTCCCATTTTATCACACAAGATTAAAAGGTGAACGAATCAACTAACTGCCATATTTACAACAACATCGATCGTTTCAGGTAGCAGTAATCTCATGGTTTCTGCATGAAAGATGAAACCCAGAGTATTGGTTTTTTTCGCAGATGTGGCTTAATTAAATATAAATCACTGCCTTTAATTTGTTTGTTGTAAATAAAAATAATGAAAAAAATTATTAGATAGAGACATGTACAGATCTCTGGGCTGGGATTACTGCTCATTAGATTTATCGATGTGCATTTTATATAATATAACTATAAAGTTAGTCAACCGATCGACACGGATTTTAGAAATTGATTCGTTCTTGGACAGACGGAGGGAGTACATTCATACTAATAAATATTCCATTCTAAAACATGTTATCCAAAATCAACATCGTAGTAAACAAATAGATAATTCAACTTCAAGGAACAATAGCAAGCAAAACGAAGAGAAATTAGCTACAAAACAGCTCTTGCTTTTCACCTGTACTATACTACTCGACGGTGCCGGCGCTGGCTGTGGCTGGGTCCTCATGAACCACGGCGGTCGCTGCCGCTGGGATACTGATACGCCTGATGGGTACCAGCGCTGGCAAGCCGTCCTTCATTCGCCACTCGCGGCCGGACACAATGAGCCGGCCGTGCCACGATTCAGCTGCCAGATAGGCGCCAGCAAGACCCGTAAAAAAGGTGGCGCCGAACAAGGCGGACAAGGCGGCGGCGGAGGCGCCCCGGTGCACGTTCAGTAGGCCATAGGAAGCTGTGCCGGCAAGGATGGAGTTCCAGTGATCCTCCCTCTGGCGCGCGAGGGAGACGGCACTCTCCAAGGCGCAGATCACGGCCATGGCGGCTCCGAGGCTCCCGGATACGCGAGGCGTGTTGGCGCAGACAGCACGGACGGCGGCCGCCAGGCGTCCACCTCCACCTTTGGCCGGCGAGCTGCGGAACCCCTTGACGAAGTGGAAGGTAGAGCCGCAACCGGCGCCGACCACAAAGGCGTCGCCGACGAAGTTGATGAAGCGATAGCGATGGTCCGGGATGTCGTTGTACATCGCCATTATTATCTCGATCTCGACCTAGGCAGGGTCAACTAGCCCGGGTTGGTTTGATTATATATAATAATTATATAAAGAGGCGATGCCTTTGATGTCTATATATATATATACATACATACATACATGACTTGGGCCGGACGTCGATTCGGTAGAAAGAGTTGGAGATCGCCAAGAAACCGAGTCGTACGTGTACACGGAATAGGCCGGATGAGCGAGCGCATACTGTTTCTTTCATCATCGAGAAATAACCAGCAAATTAATATGAACCGAGTCCCTTGTAAGAACACGTGAATTTTGAGGATGTAACGCCATAAATCTTTTGTGTTCGACTGAACTTGGGTAAATCTCCGACTTCCTTTAGGAACACGGCAGGCAGCGGACCCAGGGCCCACCCGATACGGGAGGGATCTCTGGTGAGGAGATTGCCCACCCGAAGCCTCGTTTTTACGAGTGGTGTACTCACGTGTTCTTTGGCGACGCCCCTGGGCATGGCAGGAGAAGATCGAGCGATGGCGGGAGACACGGCAAGGTTGCAGCTGATGCTACCAAGGAACAGATGGGAGGTGACGCATCACCTGACGGCAGAGGCGGCAACAATGCAGTGGTAGGGGTAGCAGCGGCGACAGAGGAAGTCCCCGGGCGGGGAATCCCTGGAACTGATGAAGCAGCAACAGCCCCTGGCGGGAGCTGCGGAGACGGAGGATGATGATGAATTCAATCCGGAGGCAGTGGCTGGGGGATCGACAAGAGGAAGTGGCTTTGCGATGGCGTGTTTCTACTCCAGTAATTAAGCCATACACAATGTCAAGGTTCTTTTCTCTGACATGAGCAGAGCTTGGGGCATCAAGGAAACAATGGAGGCACGGCCGCTCACGGAGCATCGTTTTGTGCTGAAGTCTGTCCATGGAGGCACAAGGGCGACGCTCCCATCGTCATGCCGTACGACGGCCTCCGGCGTCCATCAGAGATTGCCGTGGACAGGATTGGATTATGAGTGCAATTTCATGATGTGCCTGAAGTTTTGATGAATGAAGCTTTCACTTCACTCTGGAGCTAGCAAAAGAGTTGAGCAAAGACGTCTGTGGATGACTTTCTGAGAGCTATAGATTGATGTTTCCCCTTTGCAAATCCACTGCAGAATTTCGTTCAAGGGAAAAAGGCTTGATGGCTTTCCGAGTCAAGTAAGAGAACGTACCAAATTTCTGCTTTCTCTGCAGCAGGATTGGCCATAACGAGGATGAGTGCCCTGATGAGGAACATGTCAACCGTCAGCACAAGCCTTTTATGAGTGCAGCAGGATTGGCCATAACGTGGATGAGTTCGCTGATGAGGAACATGTCAATACGTCCTTCCCCCATCAGAAAGGACGCGGGCAACTTCTAGTAGTAGAGTGAACAGAGCCTTAAACTTTCCAGGCTTGCAGAGGGATAATAGTTGCCAAAAAAATTCAAAATTCTCCATCACATCAAATATTGCGGCACATGTATAGAGTATTAAATATAGACATAAACTAATTATACAGTTTACCTGTAATTTATGATATAGATCTTTTTAGCCTAGTTAATCCATGATTGGATAATAATTACCAAATACAGACGAAAGTGCTACATTACCCAAAATCTAAAAATTTTGCCAACTGAACCATGCCTAAAGCGTTGGCGCTTGCAGGTGCTAGTTCAGCGAAGTGAAGCTATTGAGCGAGGAGCCGGACACTCAACTTCGCCTAGGACTCTAACCTGACCAAGATGGCAACACAACTTTGATACGAGATACGCAGGCTATTGAAGAATCAGTTAGCAAGCTGAATAAAAATCTGACCGAAGAATTAGCCAAAGGAGTCCACGACATGGCAGTGGATGGGACCCACGTCAAGGTTACAGATAACCCACTTTTCAACATGGGTGAGATAGCCACTGGCGTTTCGGCAGGCACTGCACTGGAGGGCCACAAGAGAAAGAGAGGGTGTCTGGCCTAGACTCCTTTCCAGGGTCGACAGAGAATTCTAATGCTGCTAGCTCTGCCCGGGATGATGTTGGCCTCAACGCCAAAGGACTATGGCAGAAAAATTGCAGCGTGCAAAGGCCATGGTGGACTACAAGTGGATAGCAAAGGAGGCGCCAAGCCTGGAGACAAGTCTGGAAAGAAGAAGATGTCGCCGGCAAAGATTGCGGGGACCCTGAAGATTGTGCATAACAAAGGAGGTGATAAACCTATTGATGGGGAAGGATGGCAGAGTTAGCGTGGGTCAAGCGAAGGTGGGCGCCAACACTGGCGGCTCCAAGAAGGCAAGAACACGACTCGGGTCGTTGATCGGTTGTCAGAGTTGGAGATGGCCAAGAAACCGAGTCATATTAGAACACGTACGCGTACATGGAATAGGCCAGATGAGCGAGTGCATACTGTTTCTTTCATCATCGAGAAATAACCAGCAAATGTGAACCGAGTCTCTTGGTAGAACACGTGAATTTTGAGGATGTAATGCCATAAATCTTTTGTGTTCGGCTGAACGTGGATAGTCTCAATATAACCCTGGAGGCTTTGATATTCTTGATAAGCTTGTTCTCATAATGGGAGGTGAAATTGGTCCAGCTTGTTGTTTGTCAAAAAATGTGAAACTAAGATCTTTTTGTTCCTTGCAATAGAGAAAAGTCTTGGATACTCGATTTGCATTACATTGTCATTCCATACGTCAGACCAGAATAGGACAGTAGATCCATCGAATGTTGCAGTTTGGAATATCTTTGAAGAGATCACAAAGATTTAAATATCACTCCACCAGAAAGAACATTTTTCGGTTGTAGCATGAGGGAATTGCCTTTAGAATAATGTGCATGCCAGATTAATTTCACCCAGGGAACCTCCTTGTTATAAAATTTATCTAAGTGTTTAAGCAAGAGAGCAGAGTTTTGAGTTTTGGGGTTAATGATACCCAGACCACCTTTTCTTTTTAGTTTAGAGCATTTTTTCCAAGCTAACAGGAGTTTCATCTTCCGAGTTGGAAGTGCAATTTATCCTTCACAGGCTCACAGCTGCCTCCAAGTTTCGTCGTCCCCAAAGGCTATGACCATTATTTATTCTATTCCAGCTCTCCGGTACAGGTTCTGGTAACACATTCAGGGCCTATAGTTGGAAGCCTGAAGAACTTGTGTGGTAAAGAGTGATGCTTCGGAGTTACCTGAAAAGTTAATGGTTTTTGCCTGGCGAGGCTTCTAGCATGAAGAAAAGCCAATTTGGTTGGAGGCCTGTGCATTAGAACGTTAATAAGAGGAGATATTCATGTATCATTGTGTTAACTAATGTTTGTGGTATATAATTAGTATATAGATTTTGCAATTTTACTAAGTAAATATATTTGTATAAATATTTTCTGAATTAAATAAATAGAGAATTATTTATAAATATAAAAAATTATCTATTAATTATGTTTACTTAAAGAGAGGAAAAACAATCTAGTATGGTTTATTGAATGAACAGCTATGTTATATGAGTGGCAGATTAGTTTCGAGAAAACTAATAGAAAAACAATAATAGCATGTCTCTCTTTTTTTGGATGAAAAGCATGTCTCTCATTTAATTTAATAGAGTATTAGAGTGTATCAATAAACAATAAACAATGCATCAACTGTAGTTATGCCAGGCAAAGAAACGGAAGCCAGGCATCCAATTTTAAAAATATATTAAAGTTTTCTCCGTAAAATGAAATTGAGAAAATGTTTCTAATCAAACATCTTTAACTATATTTAATAAATAATTAAACTTGTTTAAGGCCATGTTTGGTTGCGAATGTTTAGACACATGTACAGAGTAATAAATATAGATTATTTACGAAATTAATAACACAGCTAGAGAATAATTTGCGAGACGAATCTTTTAAGCTTAATTAGTTCAAATAAAACGAAAATACTACAGCTTTAACACCTCCAACCAAACACTTCTTTAATAAAATAGTAAAATAGAAATAAAATATTTATTCCTATTAAATTAAGTCAATAATGGTACACGTTTGCCTTAATAAAATAGCTAATTTACGTTTGCCTTAATTAAGTACTAGCTAATGCACGGTAGTTAAGACCCTGTTTAGATTGTAGATGAAAAATTTTTGAATGTCACATAGGATGTGTCAAGGATGTTGGAGGGGTTTTTAAAAACTAATAAAAAAATAAATTACATAGCTCGTCTGAAAACTGCAAGACAAATCTATTAAGCATAATTAATCTGTCATTAGCACATGTAGGTTACTGTAGCACTTAAGGCTAATCATGGACTAACTAAGCTTAAAAGATTCGTCTCACGATTTTCAACCAAACTGTGTAATTAGTTTATTTTTTTATCTATATTTAATGTTACATGCATGTGTCTAAAGATTCGACGGGATGGATGAAAATTTTTTGAGTGGGAAACTAAACAGGGCCTAAATAGCTAAAGCAATCAAATCAGACATTCGACGAGTAGTACCGGTCCAGGCAAAGCAGCAGCAGGAGCCAAACGCCTTGTTTAGTTCCAAAAAATTTTAGGAGCATTTTCGTTTGTATTTGATAAATATTGTCTAATCATAGACTAACTAAGCTCAAAATATTCGTCTCGTCAATTCTGACCAAACTGTGTAATTAGTTTTTATTTTCGTTTATATTTAATACTTTATGCATGCGTCTAAAGATTCAATGTGATGGGAAATCTAAAAAATTTTGCAAAATTTTTAAGCGTCCGTTTTTCTACTGGAGTCCGGGCTAAGATTGGCAGGCAACCCACCAGTCTGCAACAAAACAAGGTGCAGTCAGCTTCCAGGCAAGCTACATGCTGATGCGAGACATTCTTCTGAGGCCGGGCCTTTTAGTTCCCCAAAAATTTTGTAAAATTTTTCAGATTTTGCGTCACATCGAATCTTTAGACTTATGTATAGAGTATTAAATATATATGAAAATAAAAACTAATTGTATAATTTGGTCGGAATTGACGAGACGAATCTTTTGAGCCTAGTTAATCCATATTTGACAA
>Ga0182004_10001624_pt1 | contig 16737 bp, 12 predicted proteins | sample Sormic07211540_1_FD_120479 | JGI IMG/M metagenome (GOLD analysis project Ga0182004, IMG submission 120479) | Endophyte microbial communities from Sorghum bicolor roots, Mead, Nebraska, USA - 072115-40_1 MetaG | ecosystem: Host-associated > Plants > Roots > Unclassified | place: USA: Nebraska...
AGAACACTGCAAGGGCGGCTGGCTTTGTGCTTGGCTGCCCACCCACTGTAAGGGCGGTTCAAATGTTAACCGCCCCTACAGTGTGGGGAGGGGCGCTCTCTTAGTAAGTTTTTCACGTAGTGGGAGAAGCTTAAACAACATTTTAGGTTCTCTTCATTTCCATATATCTACAACACTAAATCTCACTATACATCATTAATAGACTCAACATCAGTCTATAATGGCTCTAGCAATCACTTGTGATTGTGAAGGCCGGAATGTTTCATTCCTTAATCTAAAAAAAAACATCAGTCTATAAATTAATAAAAGCAAAGCTAAGAAGGAGGCTACAAGTTTGTTCAATTGGTAGGATACTATGGTAGTTAAATAGGATTGGGAAGTGTCAGGAGATCTTGGGACGCTGGTTCCTGTACAGATTCATAGCAGAAGATCCATGTTGCCACAATACTGTGATCTGAATGCTGGTACATCCGCTTGTCTGTGTTATCAACATCGATCGTTGTCCTCCTCCTCACAAGAAGAAGAACAGGACAGGATGCCCACATGGTTCCAGAGCTCCTTAGAAGGGCATGGACAGCAAATTAACAGCATCGATCAAAATGAGAATTCTCCTTTTCTAAATGGAAATGTCTAAAAATAAAGAACCCATGAGACTTCCTTGTAAGCATGCATGCTACTCTGGATATATATATTTGTGAGCAAAGTTAGCAAAACTTGAATGCCTATCGGTTGTGACCTTTTTTTCTTTTTATAAATCACAGTAGTGACACAAAAGTAAAGGAAAAACTTCTGGTTGCATGATATCCACAGAAGTTCTGACATCAGAATTGATTGTACAATTACTGCTTGACTAAATTTCAAGGCATGGTTGGTGTATGTGTATAAAGCACTAGGCAAGGTATGACAAGCGAGTAGCATTTCAATTCTAGCACTTGCTTTCTCTAGTGATCTTCCTATGGTAATTGTGTATAGGAGTAGGAAGCATCAGGAACACATGCATTACTTTTAGCAGCTCTTCTCTGGAAAGAACATGTCACTACCAGAAACCTGCTCTTTGCCTAGTGCCATGTGTTTTGTGGAGTGCAATTTTTTGGGCACTCGGCAAATGAGCTCTTTGCCAAGTGCAAAAAAATAACACATGTGTTGTGCTTGAGCTTCAAAAATCTTTGGTCTGGCTTCAGCTATCAAGCTACCTGTATTTATTCAAGGAACATCTGCATTGAGTGCTGCTCTGCGCCGTAGCATCTGCCTGCTTTCAACTATGCTGGCTCGTGCATGCCCATCATGGTGGCCATGACACGTCGTCACCAGCTCCAGCTGTCCAGTATTGGATGTGTGACGGGGTTAGTACAGTCGGCCTTGTAGTAGTTGCAGAGTTGGGTCCTATGTAGCAGTGGCTGTGAGATTTCATTTAATAATAAAAAGTAATTTACATAGTCGAGACAGGGTTCTAAGGGGCAGCCTATGAAACAATGTACATCACCAGCTCCCGGCAGCCAAGGCCCAACAAGTAGCTCAAACGTTATTGTAAATATGGGGTCACCGCAAGAATTGAGAATCTTTATATAACACGAAACCCTTACATCTTCTGGAGACCTAATCTCGGATTACCTCAACCTGTGGCAGCTCCTACAGTCCCTGCACCTGCAACTGAATGATGATGAGGATGACCAAATTTGCTGGACGCTTGAGGCATCTGGGAAGTATTCAGGTCGCTCGGCCTATGCGGCACAATTCTTTGGCACTATCCAGTCCAACTTCCAAAAGTTAATATGGAAAGCTTATGCACCACCTAAATGCAAGTTCTTCCTCTGGCTCCTACTCCGGAATCGCCTATGGACAGCAGCATGACTACAGTCACGGGGATGGGAAAACAACTACTTCTGTGGTTTATGCATTAGAAACCTAGAGATGGCATGACACTTATTTGTGGAATGCCCATTCTCCAAAGCAGTCTGGAGGCAAGTAGCAACTTGGAGCAAGTGTAGCAGCCTGGAACCATCTCAGTGGACTGACCATGTGCTGTTTGAAGACTGGTTCCTATACATGACTCAAGCAGGGGGAAAATTGGCACATAGCTTGGCGATCCTCACCCTTTGGTGCCTGTGGAAGAGGATGAATGCATCGGTATTCCAAGGGACGGAATGCACAGTGGAGCAGACTGTGGCTCAGATTAAGGATGAGGCATCCCTCTGGGCGAGCACTGGAGGAAGAGCTCTTGCCCCTCTTTTTGTTGCCTCCAATGTTGGGAGTAATTAGTTGATGTAGTCAAGCCCTGCTCGACGGTCTGTTGTGCGGGGGATGCGCTTCTCGCGCGAATGCTGAAAATCTCTATTCACCTTATTACTATATATATGCCAGGTAACCGGGTCTTTCAAAAAAAATCTCCTAGAGAACTACAGAAAGAAAGAAAAAGAAGCACATTATATTTTTTCTCAAGTAGAGACACCACATTTGACAACCGCCAATACCATGAAAAGGATTTTAGGAGATGACCTCTGTAATTAATGCAGTTGAACACATCTAGGTGGCACCTGCATAAATGGTCTGTCGGCCTCCAGTAAAAATGCCTAGCTCCAAAAATAATTTAGAGATGGGTGTTCTAAGGCATCCAATCCTGAAAATTATCGATTAATATAGGTGGTCACCTTAGGACATCCGTCTCCATAAATCAATTTCCAATGACGAACACCTTAAAATGTCGGTCTGTGAAAATTAATATTAACAGAAGCCACCGTTTCAAGCATTTGTCTCTATGGCAAGTGTCCAGAGAATTCAGATCATAAATCCTCGTGCTCTATATTTTTGGTCCTTATATAAGAGAGCAACAGGGGAGCTTGCATAATGGTTCTGTTTGTTTCTTTTGGTCCAAGAGAGATGACTGTTTGTAGAAGGTATACCGGTGGCTTGGTATAGCAGACAGACTTGGGAGGCGTCAGGAAGATTCCTATCTCGAGTATGAGTAGGAATCAATAAATGTTGGCTCCCTCTGGGACACTGTATTAGGTGTCCAAGTGACTTTTCCTTTGTCGGGCTTGTTTAGTTCCCAAGAAATTTTGCAAAATTTTTCAGATTTCCCGTCACATTAAATCTTTAGACGCATACATGAAGTATTAAATATAGACGAAAATAAAAACTAATTGCACAGTTTGGTCGGAATTGACGAGACGAATCTTTTGAGTCTAGTTAGTATATGATTGGATAATATTTGTCAAATACAAACAAAAGTGATACTATTCCTATTTTGCAAAAAATTTTGGAACTAAACAAGGCCCTAGCTCAGGCCTCTGCGTTAGGAAAAGTATTATGACCTTAAGTTTTCTATGACCAACTGTAAAGAATGCACTCGTGATTTCTTGTGGAGATCTGTAAATAATGTTTAATCACATCATATAAAGAGCGATGAGGGATTGCGCGGCACCAATAACGCCACACTGCTGCAAGCTGAGACTATGAAACTCTCTCTGTGATCCTTTTGGTCCAAGGGAGATGACTTGTTTGTGTAGAGCGCTCCAGTAGTACAGAAAGACTAGCTTGGGAGGCGTCGGGAACACTCATGTCACAAGTACCGCCCTAAATGGATGAACAGGGGGCCCTGTCAGGACATGGTCGCGATGGTTTGGAAGCTTCTCTTATTGCTAAAGAGAGGCAATGTATTGGGTTTGTTTTGGTGTAGGGTGTTGGATTTAATTGGGTTTGTCCAATTTTGGTTCAGCAATTAAATAAAATAAAATTCCAAAATCAAAGTTAATGCTAGGTATAATTTATTGGGTCCTTCCTGTAGTGAAACTTACGGTTTGATGAGGATTGATAAGAGGTTAAGTGCATGATGACAATTATGTGTTGGTGGATCGTGATTAGTGGTTCATGGTGTCATAGTGGTTTCCGTTACTAGTAACATACAATTCATTTATCGGTTTCACAATTTTCTTGTAATGGACAATGATATGATGACTACTAACTCTTCATGCACCTAACTCTTCAACTTCATCTTCGTTTGTCACTGTATAAAAGGAACAATCCTTCTCTTGTACGCGCGAGAGAAGAGAACACATAGCCAGAGCACCGTCACGCTGCTGATGTGTTGCTCTCTGCCATTGCCATCCCGGTTCCTGCACACCCGGGATAGGGACAGCAGGCTTCCGAAACCAGCACTGTTTGTGAGTTCATCTGATTGGGTGAAGACTGGCAATCAAATTTTTGGAGAGCGTACTCACGCGACTGCTCGCTCGTTCATTCTTCTTCCAGCTACTTCTCAACTACTGCTCGACGGCTTGTGGTGATCGGCACTGCAACATTACTACATGACATCGAGCGAGACAACTACATCGACAACCGCTATGTCAACTAGCGTCGCCTCTAGTGCCGCTGGGTATGCTGTTGCAACCCGTCCTTTATTGTATATGATTATAAAATCATGATGATTAGTACCTTGTGCATGTTTGTTGCACTTAGATCACACGTGCACATGTCTGATGTCACAAACATGTTATTTATAATTTTCTGGATTAAATTGGTACTGAATTTGCCTAAAATTCTAACATAGGCATCTGCTGATGGCAAGTAATCAGAATGAAACTTGATCAAAATTCAATCACATTATGTTGCCTCTTCACCGTCTCTATAGATGTTCCTGTTTTCTTTGGGCAGCCACGAGTGCAAAAAATGCTGGGATACAAAATCGTGATATACAAAACATGTGGCTTTTGAGTTGATAACTTTTCTTTTCCAGCCACGAGTGCAAGAAGATTGTGTTTGTCAAGATTTAGTTGCTTGAAGACAAATATCTCAGAAATAAGACCAGCCAAGTACGTAAAAAAGCAGGAGACTCACATTTTTACTCAAGCCTCATGGGGGTCAAGGACTTCCGGAGGTTTTTAATTGAGACGTGATCTCTATATTAGCTTTTGTGAAGACAAATGGTTAGGCACCTAACATTAATTCTCTGTTAATGTTGTTTGAAGAAAACAAGGAACATGTTAGCACAAGGGTTTAGAACGTATAACTCTATCAAGAAAACCTTCATGGCAAACAAGCTCACTGTGAATTGGCATTATGTTGTTACACATGTGAATACTAATCTAAATGCAGGCACGGAAACAAGTTCATTGAACACATGGTATGTCAAGTGTTGAGGTTCACATTCTATTGAGCTTTTAAGATATATAGTACTAGGCACTAGGATCGAATTAAATTGTAAACCTCTTGCTCTCTTTTTGGTCCATATATATATGAGAGAGAGCAAATGTGGTAGCATGCATAACTCTTATGTTTGTTCCTTTCGGTCTGGGAGATACTGTTTGTGGGAAAAGAATCGTGGCTTGCTTTGGCATATAGGCTTGGGAGGCGTCGGGAAGACTCCTGTCTCGAGTGCCACTCAAAATGGATAAATAGTGGCTCCTTTAGCAACATGGGAACCAGGTGTCGGAGTGACATGAGCAGGACTAGGATGTCATAGAAAGAATGAGAGTGATTGCCTTTGCAGTTGTGGAGGCCTCTGCTTTAGGCAAAGTAGCTAGGATATGAGAACTCTCTTGATCAAGTTTACTCGGTATGCTATCTGCCTCATCTTGAACTCTAAACATAAGAGATGACCTTAATTATCTTTTCTGTGCCCAACTGATGTATGGATTCATGATTTGTTCCCCAAAAAATGATGTAGTGTGTTGTATGCATGTGCTTGGTGCACCTTGTGTTTTTAGGTTCAAATGGCAACATTAATGAAGAGAAAAAAGGATTTAACCTTATGCAAGAGACTGTTTTGATAGTTGATGCATGTATTCATGGACTCGTGCTGGCTGCTGGTCAGGCTTGGGGTGGCCAGCTGCAGCACGCCAGACTACAGCCTACCGATAGCGGCATGATGCAGCCCACATCACCGTTTGATGTCAAGCCCTTCGCCGTGCTTAGCGGATTGCTGTTCTGCTTGACTTGCTCGCCCAGGACCTCAGGCGCTGATCAACGTGGACATGCAAGAACTCAGCATCGACATGTGGAAGAGCCTCCTGGGCATTGCGAATGTCTGGTATCACTGTTGAATATGTTCCAAATTCAATTGCACATTATAAAGGCCGACTTCTGATGGAGCGAAGCGGAGGCCCCTAAAATATGATCTTGTAAGCCGCCGCACGGCGTTGTAACCTAACTCTTGATAATAGTGAGGAGTGTTTACTGGCTGGCGCCCGTGGTTTTTCCCCTTCGCATTGGAGGGGTTTTCCACGTTAAATCTTGTGTCTCCGCTGTGTTTTTGATCTTGTGTTCTTCGTCATTTATCCGCCGTCATTCACAACAATCACGATTGTCGTCCGCCTCCATCCCTCCTCCAAAATCAGATGTCCGGCAACCAGGGGTATGCATGTGAAAGAAACAGGAATAGATGGAGGTTTCTGTAAAGAAAAACATAAATGTAGGGGTATGGACCTTCGGTGCACATCATAATAAGTTTAAGGACCCAAACCTGCACTTTGAAAGATGTTGGACCTAAGTGACACAGGGCCAAAAGTTAATGAACCTAGATTTTGCATGGAGAATCAGATGGTTACTCACTCATCTACACGGTGGTTATATGTGCATGGAGAATCAGATTGTACCTCCCTGTGAATCATCATTGTCTCTCAAACCTTGTGTATATATATTAAACACCAGGTAAGGGAACAGCAGCCAGTAGTAGTGACATTGCTGCTTCAGCAGTGGCCATGCTATGAAAATTGTGTATAGAAGTAGGAAGCATCAGGAGCACCTGCATTACTTTCTCGCCAACAGGAACGTCCCATGTGGTTCCACAAGAGAAGCTTTCCAGCACAGGCGTGCTGAGGTAGATGGGTCGGTGTGTGCCCGCCGTGGAAGAGTGAGTGAAGTTTGCCGTGGAGTGGTAGTGAGTAGTGATGCCGACCTTGAGTGTCAATGCCACAACATCATGCCAGATCAAGATTAGCAGCGAAGTTTGCCATGGAGTGGTAGTGTGTAGTGACACCAACCTTCATGGTTGCCGTACACCAGCAGAAGAAGCCTGAGAATGATCTCCTGATGAGTGACGGCAAATTATGGACTACAACTTTTTACTACAGTTATCTCAAAAACAAAATATACATATACTCTGGTTTTGAAAAACTATACCTGAGCAACATTGCTATCTAGTTTTGGTCATCAACAATAATACATTGAGAATAAGCGATCTGGTGAAAGGAGTGCTTTACAAGAATGAGTTAAGCATTCCTCTTATTAGAACATGTATAATGTTCATTCTTGGGGCTCAAGGGATTCAAAGCACAAGCGCAATAACCAATTAATATAAGGATCTACCCTATACTGGTGACACTGTTACAATATGAGAGACCAATGATAATAGAAATTAAAGCAGGTGCATCAGCCCACATGTGGATGCTGGTGATCTTGGAACTTCTGGGAACCGTCTCATCGCCCACAACAGGTAGCAATACCTCAAGCTATTGGTGGGTTTTCCACTCAATTTGAAACACTAGTATAGTCTTAATTGGAGCAAGCTAGAGCTTGCAACACCGGCTTCTGCTCCCTTCCCAGCTATTTTATTCACAGGACAGAGAGGCTGAAACAGTTTATGCACTTACCTCTGCATATGAGTGAGCGAGTAATGCACTAATGCCTTTAAAATGTAGCCACGTAGCAAACATCAATTAAATTTTGATAGCAAGCAGATCATTCAAGCATATAGCTAGCTGGTGCCTCATCAGGTTTTCACTAATAACAGAATTATTATCCGATAAACAGAATGTCATTGCTAAGCATATGTGTTCAGTGGAAAGTCTCATGGTTCTCTCTTTGTAAACCTTTCCTTCATGAAAAGAACACTTGTCTCCTTTGGGACGAACCAACCTAAATCCTCTAAACTTTGAACCAATATGACAAATAAGCATGTAATGTTTAGTGTAATTAGTTCAACACAATTATTCAGCACAATCAGTCCTGCTACAGGTGTAACAATGCATCCACTGGAATTCATACAAACAAGTGGACCTTGGTTTATATTCTGTCACTCAGACATGGACTGAAATTTCTCGCAAAAAAAAAGACATGGACTGAAAGCTATACGGCCAATCTACCAAAATGGACCTAGCAAATCAGAGGTGCGGCTGTATTTTCAGTACACGAGAAGGATAAACTCTGTCTCGGACTACCCATCTTAGAGGAGGTCACATGACTTCCGGCAGCAATATTTTTTGCATGTTGGAGCATCCTCTCATCCCTGACGCTCCCTGCAATAACTCTTCAGCAGTATGGATTATTGAAACTGTCCCAAGCCTGGAATAGAAACAAAGTGCAGGGGCCTCCAGGAATATACTGTCTCCCTCTTTTGAGAATAAATGTTCATTTATCTTTCCACCAAGAGAACAAAACTGAAGCAGGAGTACATACTCAGATTCAGCTATAGCTTTTCTTCTCCCTCATTTCTCTTTTATATACCCATTCCATCCCCTACAAGAGACCACAAAATATTACTTGTAGGATATATGTTTTCCTACATTTATTTAGTACTTGGACTAAGTCAAATTGGTACCTCTAATACGATTCCCCAATAGGGAGACCAAAGATCTTGCGCAACCGGTCCGCCAGAAAAACTCAAAAGAGAAAGAAGTCTCGTTAATCTCTTCATGCTCGTTCCAAGTTCGAAGTACCGTTTGGCCAAAGAAAAAGCCGAACTTCAAAAAAGGAATTCTTTTGATTCAAGCATCTCTTTCTCAACTCAGCAACTTGAAGTATTAATCTTATATTTAATATACCACTTATAATCTGATGATCGAGTCGATTCCATGATTATAAGTTCATAACCCTAGCACCCATTCCCATTTTGGGCGGAACAGATCTACTAATTCTTTTATTCCAGTTAGTGCGCTCGTTGCGAGACTTAACCCAACACACCTTACGGCACGAGCTGACGACAGTCATGCACCACCTGTGTCCGCGTTCCCGAGGGCACCCCTCTCTTTCAAGAGGATTCGCGGCATGTCAAGCCCTGGTAAGGTTCTTTGCTTTGCGTCTAATGGGGAGCAATGCATGTTTTATCATTTTTCTGCCATGCAGCCCGTCTTGGAAGTTCAGGTGACTATGCGGCCATATTTTTAAGTCTAGAATCAACCAACCAAGATTTTGTGCATATGGTAATTTTTATGCAGTCACAGAATATAGCAGCCCGGTGGCTTAATTATTCTAGCAGTTTACTGTAGCATACTTCCATTCACGCTGCCGAACCAACTTATGGCACTCCACTGCCCTGCCCAATAATACATGCAACTAGATACATATACAACATGTGTCGCATTCTTATAAATACCTTATGGCACACCACCTATAGATTGAGATGAGATGGTGAAAATATTTATAAATACCTTTGGTAAAGAATCTAAATTCAAGAATTGGTCATATCATCAAAGACCCGTTCATAAAAATTATGATTTTGTTGCATATCCTGCAGGGTCCAAAATTCCCGATTTTTTTTTAGAAACAGTCCAAAATTCCGGATTTTGCCAAATAAAGCAGTCACGGAACGAAGTTGAAGTACTTTGGAACATATATGCCAACTTATTATATATACAATGCGGTGAAGCTAGCTCTATTGAAATTTGCAAATTAAGTTTGTTCCATTTATCTCTATCTGGTGCTGCATTTTCTTGGTTTATTTTCCATTCATTTACTCAGGCCTGCCCTCTTGGTTGAGGTCTTCATTCAACACCGGTGGTGTGTATATGCTCTCTAGTATCCCATGGTGACACCACGACCCCTCCCAGCTCGAGTCTACCATCTACGGTACAATACTTGTCATTAGGTTCTAACACACGGCCACATAACATAGAACCAGCATTATTAGTGCTTGATCATCAGCTATGTTTGGGTAATGTCGTCCTTAATTAGTTCATTCTAACTAGAAATCTCCCAGAAAGGGTCTATGCTTCTTGCACTTTTGTACAGTACTCAGAGAAGGCCCTGTATCAAATTATAAAGTGTGCACGTGATACTAATAAGATTCAAATGTATGTATGTGAAACACAAATGTGCTCTATCGTTATGCAATACAAAAGTTACTGGCTTCAATTACGTGATTAGTGTACGATATACGGGTTTGATATGATTTAGTGGCCTCCTCTATGAGTTGCAGATGTGCTTGTATACAGCTTGATATCTATAAGAATGTAATAGAATGTGGGATCGGATCTTGAAAGTCCAATGCAAATTAGTCTTAATTAATATTCTTGACCAAGTCAAGAATCACCGAGTTGGAACTAATACTCGCAGTTGTTTTTTGTCTCTAGGTATGCTTTCTTTATCAAACATGCATGTTAGTTTGGATATACTTGTGAGAAAATTTAGCCCACCTTCTTTTTATTTTTTGTGAATCAAAGTACAGATGCAAAAGACAAAGGACAGCTTTGACTTGGATATTCGTGTGAACACTGCCCAGCCCAGCAAGGCACCAGTTCTATGGTTACATAATAATGTCCAGAGATATGTTCTATTATGAGAATGGATTCTCAGCATTTACTGCCTGACTAAAATTAATTCAATGGATGGTTACTCAATCATATATGGTGTTGGTGGTTATAAGTGCATGGAAAAATCAGACCATACCTCGCCACGAATTCTCATGGTCTCTCAAACCTTGTCTATATATAAAACACAGCAGGTATGGGAGCAGCAGTCAGTAGTAGTGACCTTGCTGCTCCAGTAGTGATATATACCTTGCTATGGAAATTGTGTAATATAGGTGTAGGAAGCGTCAGGAGCACCAGCATTATCTCTGCGCTTACTCTTCTCGCGAAAAGGCGCCAAAAAGCTCTAGCACAGAGGGCGTTGCGCATTTGTTTGGTAGTAGTTGCAAGTTGCAACCACGAAATTGGCAAAGAGGCCGGCGTGGGAGGCGCCCACAGAGTTGGCGGACGAGGCCGACGTGGGAGGAGGTGGCCAGCAGATTGTGTTGCCGAGGTGACCTGCTGGTGCGCCGACGGACAGTCCGGCTTAGTGTGATTGTTTCAGGGCAAGGAGGCTCTCTAACTGGCAGCCGAAGGCTGTGTGTGGCACACTACTGCTTTGATGAGACAATTGGGATACTGGATGCTACAGTGTCTGTGCGTGGATCTTGGCAGGTGAAGTCCGTTTGGTGTGCGTCTGAGAGGCAGCTGCTCTCACATTGTTTTGTAGTGTTGGTGTCTATAATAAGGAACAACTATATGCATTGGTCGATAGAGAGACTGGAATATTATTAATATATTTTATTTAATTTTCTAAAAAAAAGTCATGTGCTTGGGTGGATGGGTTGGTGTGTGCCAGTCATGGTGGCCCCGATGTGGATAACTTTGTGGATGCGTAGCAATTGCTCCATCTTGAACGGGTGTGTCATCGTAGGGCAGCTCCTTGTGCTGCAGTGAACGCATCCCAGGGCAGCTCCTTGTGCTGCAGTGAACGCATTGTAGAGCTGTAAACAGTAGCGCCTTAGTAACATAAAAGTACAACTGCTGGGTTGCGAGCAAAATTTATCACCTGTTAGATCATGCATGTGCAGGAATTTCGCGAGCTCTTCGATGCCAAGACCCAGCTACGAAAGTACCTCAGCTGAAATGCCTATGTAATTTGGGGGCATCGTACTTTGTTCAAAAGGCCGAATTGCACAGCTCTGTCCGCTCAAGGTATATATCACGTGCCTGCCTGGGTGTTGGAGATTCGAACACCAACAAACTCTTACAACATATGAGGACAGCTACACAAAGAAAAAGAAGCACATTATTGTGATATATAAAGTTTGCACATGGCACAATTCACATTCCCAACCTGGAAGCACGTTATTGTAGTGCTGCTACATGGCTGCTGTATTTTGCACCGATCATAGGGGGAGTGAAGAAATTCGATCACACTCCATCTTTAGTTTGGGCCTAGCTGATGCCTATCTCTGGATCATCTAAAGTACCAGGCCCTTTTACATACAGAAGGTGGCATCTGGCGTGTTGGAAACAAATCTTTACATAATTATTAAGATAATTTGTCTGTGATGTTATGTTGTTGAATGTACAGAGAGATAGCTCTACTATATTGTAACAAAATGTTGATGTTTTTCTGTATAATGTATCCTGCCAAAATAAATCCTGCTTATGTCTTCCTTGTAAGGCATGATGTGGGACATTTCATGTGCATCTCGTATAAACAAAATTGTGCAGCCATTACAATTTCAGCATCTCACTTACTAGTACAGCAAGGTGAGATGTGGTTCTGATCACCATGATATGATTTACAAGTAAACAGTAGTAATCTATTATACCCTGTACAATGAGATAGGTAGCATGTCACAGTCATAACATTGTATCCGAATTATATGTATATATGAATGCTATTACATATTCCTTGCTACATATAGGGGTGTGAATGCTTCCCCTAATCATGGAACCAAATGTTATATATTCATGGAGACTCCTCCACTATATTTCCACAGTAGGCTTGGAAGGCACCAGGAATGATCCTTTTTAGAGGAATGCCCCACCAAAGGTTCCAAGCTAACCAGTTTTTTAGCCACAGCGTACCTGTATGGATTTTCCGGGCATCCGATGCTGAAGCCCCCAGAAGCTTTGACAGACACGAAGTACCCAAAGGCCCCTGATAGCTTCAGAGGATGAAGCATCCAACTGCATTACCCGAGACACATGGAAGCTTCGGAGGAGGGAAGCCCCAAGTTCAAGCTCTTGGGAACCCCACAAAGATGCCTCCAAAGGTCCAAACTAGAGATGACGATGCATGCAACATGTTACGGTGGGTCGGTGGCTCACCGAAGCTCATGGTGGGCATTGGGCAGGACGGCTTGCCTATGGAAATTACCCCTTGTAACCTTGTGACTGTAATGAAGAAGATCCTGACGAATATTCTGCATTAGGTACAGGATATTCCTGGGATTTGATAAAAAAAGAGAACCCTGTACCCTATATAAGTGGGAGTAGGAACAGAAAAGAATTTTCCCACCAACATCACTGTTTCATTATGTCCTATTGGCTCCGTAGTAAAGGAAGAACCTTCAGGCCAGCCTTTGTAACACTCCTGATACAAATCAGTTTCCGTAGGGATGACGGGGCCGGGGGTGACTTCTTCGAGGATACTAGGGCATGGACGCAGCGGTTTGGGCATGGAGAATGATAATGCTCCAACAAGGGATTTTTTGTTGCTACCAACAGGCTTCTGTGACATCTTAAGCTAGGTATTCTAGGACGGAGTTTATTCATGCCATGTATGAGATGTTGGTGTGTACTTTTGGTACAACGGTCATCTACCTTTCTAGTCTAACCATGAAACTGAACTGGGCAATGTTACTGAAAATCAACTGAAATCCATATATCTTTTCTGAATTAGAGTGGATGGTTACACTCTGTGCAGTGTAGAAATTGTATGTGCATAGTAGGACTGATTATTCTGAATATATAATTGTGTTGAACCATTTAACCAAATATTACATGCTTACACAGGTTCCTAATTGTCATATAGCTTCAAAGTTAGGAGGATTTAATTAGGTTCGTCCAAAAAAAAAGATAACTGAGATAGGTGGATTTAATTGTTTCTCCAAAAAAGATAACTATTCCTTTCATGAAGGAAAGGTTTTACAAAAATAAAACAATGAAACTCCCAAATGATCGCTACAGGAAATGGTGGGCAGTCAGCAAAGACCTGATTTGCCGATAGCCAGGCCAAGCTATCGGCAAAGAAGTCTTTGCCGACAGCCAGGCCAAACTAACGGTGTCCGTTAGCTTTGCTGACAGCTGATGTGGCTGTCGGCGAAGGCTTCGCCGATAGCCTGCCACGTGGTTGTCGGCAAAGAAGGGTTCACCGACAAAATCTTCGATAGGAACTAGAAGACTTTGCCGACAGGGAAAGCTCTTTGCCGACAGCATTTGGCTGTCGGCAAAGAACCCGAACCCTGTAGTGGATCATGCATGTTTAGCAATATCACGTTCCGTTTGCCATATCCTAATTCTGATATTAGTGAAAACCTGATAAAGCACCAGCCACGGTTGAACTATTTATCTATTTGGTATCAGAATTTATTTGACATTTACCACCTGGCTACATTTCAATGGAGTTACTTCTCATTCATATGAAGTGGTAACTCGTAAGTACATGGAATTGGATTGTGCCTCCTGGTGAACTGTTCAAATTTTCTCTAACATGTGTATAAAACAATTGGGAAGCTAGGGAGCAGAAATGACAATAGATGTTGCTACCTCTGGCTGATCTAGTAATCTTGCTATAGAAATTATATATAGAGTAGGAAGCATCTGGACAACCTACATTACTAGTGGGCCAGGCGGGTCCTGCACGTGCTTGCACGTCGGGGCAGTGGCAATGGCCCTCGCTTGCCAGCGCGTCAGGTGGCCACGGCAGATGGCCAGGGAGGATAGGAACCACCACAGTCTACACTAGCACGGCACCACCCTATCCACCACTATCGCCCTTGGGAAGGAGTGAGCTATTGACCAGAATCAGGAAAATTGAAAATTACCAAAGAGAGCAAATACGCGTTTTGGAGTGGGGAATGAGCCCTAGAGGCACGTTCCCCACGTCCCCGTGCGCGCGCAGCTCCTGGGCACGCTACGGCCATGACTTGCAACGGACCCCACAGTGCTGCGGGTGTAGCCAAGCCTCTTTGCCCGTGCCCATGCCAGAAGGCTCTAATTCGACACTGCCATGCTCAATGCCACCGCCTGGGCTAGGGACCCCATCCTGGCCTACCACATTTGACCATAGGGCCACCGCCAAGGTTGACATCATTGTCTCCACCTCGGCATGGGTTATCCTTGTGATCGATGTCGTCGTGTGCGGCATGGACGCCGCGCTGTATTCACGCCACCCACACCAGTGGGCACGACATCGATGACCTTTGGATGGTGCCTTTGGGATCCTGATCCCGCAATCTCTTGGCTCAATTTGGAATGCCATGGCTGAATCCGCACCCCCTAGGCCGCACTATGGCAGCACGGCGTCCTATGGCACCCTATAGTCAATCTGGTGCGCGCTTCACTGGATCTAGCAATCGTGAGGTCGGATCTGGTAAGACTGGATTGAGCGTCAATGATGATCTCATCGAGGACGAGGCACATCAAGTGGATGTGGATTCTACTGGCGGCGGTGGCCCTAGGGCCAGTGGAGGCCTAGGAGTCTAGGCGGAAGAGGATATCCTAGGCAGCAGCGATAGAGGACTCCGACAGAGGCGATGACCATGATCGATCCCAATGATTGAGGCTGCCCTGTGGGTGGTGGAGGCCTTGAAATCTGGTGAAGTGGAAGTGGGTCCTATATGATCGCGTCAGATCGGCTAGTTCTGACTAGACGACAATGGATGAAGATGCACTAACCGGGGACATGTGGCAACACCTCACTTGGAGCCAATGAAGATGGCACCAGCGGAGATTCGCAATGATGACGCACTAGGGGCGGCGACTTGACGACTTGCACATGCTGAATCTGGCCGTTCTGGGGAGCAAGGAAAATGCCAAGGTCATAGTTTTTTCCCTTTATTTAGTCTTGTATATTGAGGTGTGAGCCTATGTGCTCTTGTATGCATGTTTTTGGTTTTGTATATAATTATGGATAGAGAGGCCGTATTAACGAATAAATTATCTGAAAAAACCCTTGCATTACTTGTATTTCCAATAGAACTAAGAAGTGGTAGCTACTGCTCGGCGAAGAAACATATAGCACAGCACAAGCATCTAGTGCCTTACATGGGCACATGTATGCCGCGCAACAACACACGGATCCCCCAAATTTCAAGCACATCCAAAGCTAGGTTAAATTAAATATCATATATTGTAGGGTATGTCTCCAATATTATATACGAGTTTGATACGTTAGGACTCTAAGTTGTATTTGCCAGTTCCTTGAGACCGTGATGACATACTATTTCTACTATATATAGCCAGACAGACCAACCAATGCAACCACGAACGCATGCACCAAACGATCTGACCCCGGCAAGGATCTACTGTCCGAGCACTACTAGAATGCTCCTCTTTGCCGACTGCCAAAAGCAGTCGACAAAGGCCCTAAAACATGTGACAAAGGTTTTGCCGACCGCTTTCTACGTGGTAGTCGGTAAAGAACACGTCGCAAAGAATTCATCGGCAAAGAAACTTTTGCCGCCTGCCAAGTGGAAAGCAGTCGGCAAAGCCTTTGCCACCTGTCAACATGGCAGTCGGCAAAGGAGACGTACGCTGTTGTGAGATGACGGAGCGCGTTCTGTTTGCCGACAGTCCGCGGGTTCTGTTTTATGCACAGTTTGTTCGTTCAAATTCCAAATCACATTCTGTCTGTTGCGTTGGGTTTCTACCTTGCCAAGGACTCTTTTTGTACTCTTGTCACGAGTTGGCTTGGGTATCTTTGCTTCGGAAATTTTATTTGCACTTGAGGTGATTTTGGGACAGTGGTCGAATATTTCGAAAGAAATTTGAGGCTCCCATTGACCCTCCTCTGGTCGCCGTTTTCGGTCCTTCAGAAACTCTCGCATTGCACGTGGGGGTGGGGGGCAGAGTCGCTTAAGGCCTTGTTTAGTTCACCCAAAATCAAAAAGTTTTCAAGATTCCCCGTCACATCGAATCTTGCGGCACATGCATGAAGCATTAAATATAGACGAAAACAAAAACTAATTACACAGTTTAGCTGTAAATCACGAGACGAATCTTTTGATCCTAGTTAGTCCATAATTGGATAATATTTGTCACAAACAAACGAAAGTGCTAC
>Ga0182004_10001625_pt1 | contig 16737 bp, 11 predicted proteins | sample Sormic07211540_1_FD_120479 | JGI IMG/M metagenome (GOLD analysis project Ga0182004, IMG submission 120479) | Endophyte microbial communities from Sorghum bicolor roots, Mead, Nebraska, USA - 072115-40_1 MetaG | ecosystem: Host-associated > Plants > Roots > Unclassified | place: USA: Nebraska...
GATAAACAACAAAACTCGTGGAATTCTGTCAGATCAAACCCTAATTCTAGGTGTTGGTTGCATATTGGTCCTTTCTCTTGTTTATTTGATAATTAAAATTGATACTTAAGAACCGTCAACAGACACCACTGGCGCTGAGGCTGAGTAGCTTCGTGAAGTCCTAATGGATCTACCGGTGGTTGAGAAACCTGTGTCGGCTATTTCCATGAACTGTGACAATCAAACTGTGATCATAAAAGTCAACAGTTCTAAGGACAACATGAAGTCCACATTGCATGTCAAATGGTGATTGAAGACTGTCAGAAAATTGAGAAACTCTGGAGTTATAGCATTGGACTATGTCCATACGTCTAAGAATCTGGCAGATCAATTCACAAAGGGACTATCATGTAATGTGATCGATAGTGCATCGAGTGAGATGGGTTTGAGACCCACGTAACGTCTACCATGGTAGCAACCTGTTCTATATGATCAGAGATCCCGTGAAGTAGAATAGTGAAACAAACCAGAAGTAGATTGTGAGGAAAGACCCTTTATTTAACTCATCTCAATTGTACTTCTTTCCTAAGTCTGTAAGGAAGGCTGGTTATATACCTTAATGTATTCCAAAGTGGCTTATGAAGTGATAGATGTTGTCCTACAGAACATCTTTAAGGAATACACCAATATGAGTTTGACTGCTAGTCACAGTTTATGAGATCTGGGTGGTCTCTAGATACTCATGAATGGGCCAGAAGTATGACTTATATGCTTCAACTAGAGGGGATGTTCATGCAACCCGGTATCAATTATGAGTTTAGATGAAACTTATTTCACACAAAACTTGCAATTCAAGGCATAGTCCATTGTTCAAGTTGTGACTAAGTGTAATCTTTATTCTGGGTGGAAGTTCAACCTAGGAAGTTCAACTTAACGGTCTCCACCGAAACAACTGGTATATGAAATAACATGGAAATTTGAGAGCATTTCTTATGTGCCATAGAAATAGGTGGGGATTGTTGAATATTATTTGGGCTTTTAGCCCATATTCTATTACATGATTAATTAAAGGGCCCATAATAAATGTTATAATAAAAACGGTTTAATACCGGATTGATTGTTGACCATGTGTTAACTCAACTTAAATAGGCGGCCTGTGATAGCTCCTATAGAGAAGTTGACGAAGGGAAATAGGGTGCCACACGCGCGCGCGCCGCCGCCGCCACAGAGCCGAGCCGAGCGGTGTCGTGTTGTGTCGTGTCGAGTCGAGTCGTGATGCGCGAGTGTGAGTACGTTTTTCCTGGTGGAAAAGGAAAGGGAGGAGAATCGGGATCTGACCATTGTCTGGTTAAAGGCAATTGATTGTCATTAATTGCTATTAAACCAGACGTTTCCTCTCTAGCCTATATATTCCTTTGTCGCATCATCTTTCCATCTGCGAGACACAACACATCAGTCCTCCTCTCATCTTCCTGTCGAGTTGTGCTCTGGTTCATCCTTGTCCCAAACCTCTATGCGCATAGAGATCGGGAGAGCAGGCCTCCGGAACCCGACGCCTTGCATCGAGACACCTGCTCTGTGTGCGGGTAATCAGGTTTTTGCGGAGCATCTTCCGTGACTGCTCGCTATCTCAGATCTGCTTCTTCTTGCTACATCAGATCGGTGAGATCGGCTACTTCCTCCTACCTCAGATCGGCTTCCAGGTGGTGACGAGAGATCAGCTACATCGTCTTCTTCCTGGTGGACGTTCGCGGGACTGCACTGCGAACGTCTTCCTCCATCGACTGTGGTCCGCTACTTCAAGCAACGCACTATGTCGACTAGTGCGAATGGAGCCGCCGGTGCCTTCGCCACTGGTCCTCCTCTGGGTATAATCTTAAATGATTATATTTTATTTTTAGTATGTCTACAGTATTTGCAATGTTTATCTTTAATCTGAGTAGCGATAAATTTGCACACGTGCACATATATGCCACCACTTTATTTTGTGTAATTTTCTAGATTAAATCAAACATTAAAAAATGTCTAAATTTCTAACACCATCTGCCATCTGGAGATCTCCACTTTTTCCTCACCCCATTCCTTCCCCTGTAACCATTATTGGCTTCGAGCTTGAGACAATGACTCCTCAAGCAAGGAACAATCTTAGTGCTGGCAGAGTGATGGCAATGACGGCTCAAATGATAACACCCCGCCTATTTCCCCATGGACGACAAAAGACAAGCTCTAGTTTAGTTACACGACGGAGGAGGAGGAGGAAGGGAATGACAAGGACAAGGATGAGGAGGCAAATGACAAGAAGGTGGAGGAGGATGACCATGAGCGTCCATCAATGACTTATGAGAGGGATCCTTGCTCTAACATTGAGGATTCCAATTTGATTTGTTCAGTCTTCAAATTCATGTATTGATTTTAATTCTTATGAAATTATATATGTATAGTTTTAAATTATGTGGCTTAACAAAAGAAATTGTTTGTTTCTCTAGTTGAGCATGAGTCGTGTAGTGGTACTCATCAATGAGAATCACCATTTCATATGATGTTTTTTCTCATAAAATCAACACTTCGTATGGTGACTGCCACACTCCATCTGGAGCAATTTTAGTCATCTGTATAACTCATATAAATACAGGATACAGTTCAATGATTCATGCGCCCTTACCTCCCATCTCAATGGTAGTTCCACTGACATCACCACCAAGTGCTTCATACTCTGCCCCAACCGTTGTGCCCACCCTATGGACTTGGTACATCTAGGTGTTTCTCCCAACCATCACTTCTGGTTGGTGCCTCTTCCTCTGTTCCCTTGCAAAAGCCTGGCTTCTCAGACAGTGATTGTCACCATAGCCCATTGATGACAACCAACACGAAGATCCTGCCGCGATGATTAGTTGACTTTCCCATCCCAATTGTACACATTTATATTTTCAATTTCTTCTAGTATCATCAACTGCATAGGGCACAACCAGGTGCTTTCCAGTCTTTTGATGTGTTGGCCCCTTCCACTGCTGGACACAAGCGGAGGTCTTGAGGTCTTCTTAGCAGACCCTTCGCTCATCTTTTTGGGTTGGTATGGTGGCAGAGGCTAATCGCAGGTCACATTGCTCACTTTGGCTCACGTCACCCTCCTACGATGCATCCTACAAAAGAACTCTTGACATGAAGCAATTTCATGAACGGGCAAAATGGAGTCCACCTGAAAGTGCTTTCGCCCACCCATGTTAAGTTCAGATGGGTTGTCATTTGAGACCTATGAGCAAACTTCAGATCTAGCATGCGCTGACTTGGCTGCCGAAATACTTCTAACAATGAAAAAGTCATAGTATGATTTTCTTTCTCATATTCAAAAACTAGAAATCTTTCCCTACTAACTCTCAAAACCATTCCAATTACCTACTGCCCTAGTTTGGAGTGGTTTTGAATGCAATTTTATCAAATTTCTTGTTAAAAATCGTTAAATACTTGATATGGTTTTCAAGAAACAAAAAATGTTTCAAAGATTTTAAAAGTTCCCAAAAATTCTAAACATACGTTGGGATACCACAATCCAAATAAGGTGTTTAGAGCTAACAAATAACTTAGAAACATAAAAAATATATTTAGCTCTAGAAAAAGGGAAAAATATCTAGAAAATGTAAAAAATCATTGAACAACATGTTAATTTGTCCTGGTCATTCAAAAATATAAGGTGTTATGAATGCAGAGCATGAAATCATTCAACATTAATTTATTTTGCATTTATGTTGGTTGCGTCTCATATTTTTGTGGTGTAAACTTTTTAAAACTTGTTTATAGAGGAATTTTCCAGATTGTTTCCCATTCCGTAGAGCTAAACCTATTAGTTTGAAGTTTATAAAGATGTTTTCATTACCTCTAAATATTTGACTCAGTAATTGTCCCAATCAATTTATAGATTTTTTTAAAACAGTTGTAAAATTTTAGAGTCATCTTCTATGGTTTTTAATATATCAATTATTTACAGAATTATTTTTTAGTAAAAAAAGATAAACCCATATTCAAAACCACTCCAAAAAAGGGATGTAATTCGAGAAGTATTAAGAGTTCAGGGTGTAAGATGTTTGGTTTTGGGTTTAGGGTTTGGTACAAGAAAAATAGTCCAGGGAGATTGAGGGGATTTGGTACAAGAAAAAAAAAGCCTAGTTCACTTTGTGTGGATCACCAAGCTCAACAGTGGCTACCCGTCGACACATAAAAATTCAACTTTGTTTGACCTTTGTTGTCCCCAAAGTGTTTCTCCCCACACGCTGTTGTTCATGACTGACATCCTAAAACCAGGGTGTCAGGCATGGGAGGCTAAGCCCACGCCCAAAGTTTTCGCCCTGGTCCCATTGCTATTGGGGATCAAATCGTCATCATATCATGGCATGAAATCTGTATGGTGGATCAAATACATTGGGTGGAACAAAAGCATAGGAAAGGTGCACAATTATTTTATTACACCTTGAAAGGAAACAGGTCATGGATAAATTACATGCTAGAGCTAGCAATATGGTATTGTCTGCCTCCATGTAACCATCCTATCCATCGTTAATCTTGTATATTAAATTCAAACAAAAGGTCCATTATGGTCTTCTGCATCAGCTAATCCCCTGGCTTCGGTGGTAAGCCACGGATGCTTCTTGGAAGAAAACTCACAGTGGCAAATATTGGGCTTATCACAATGGGAGATCTTTACCACTTGGTTATTATACTTATTGGCATGTTGCATGGCAAAGCCCTTCAGTGCATCCAGGTAAATTGAAATTAAATGTGACCGGAACTGCATGCATCCACAATTTGACTTTAGAAACCACACATGAGTGGAATTAGTTTGAGTACGAAATAAGTTATATACTTACGAAGATAGCAGGATGGGAGGGTTGAAGACATAATAACCAATACAATGCAAAGAGCAGTGCACTCAGTCTGCATTGTCTTGATGAGTATGAGTGGAAAGTGGGGAAGATCAATATTGGTGGTATATTTGTTGAACTTGTGCGCAAGTATGCATATGCCTTGTTATGTCTGGTTTATATACATGGAGTGACACATCTAAAGGTTGCTATATCTATCTACAATAGAGATATATCTATAGATGATGTGGTACAGCTTAATGTATAATTTGTATCCACAGTAGAGATATATATGGATACAAGCAGCACATCCTAATTTTGACATAACTATACATGCAGTGGCATATCTTAATGTTAACAAACCTCAGAAAGTATCATCACAATGCTTATTACATAACGAATGAATATTGAATACAGTATTAAACAATAATTGTAGCAAACTAATATAACTCTCGATGGAAAGCACCACATAGGGACAAACGTTGGCTGGTTGACTCCAAGCTTAGTACTCATTACGATAATCCTCATTCCAATCATCATCTATAGCACATCCTGAGGTGTTGTGAAATAGCAAGGGTGAGGATATTTCATATTCAACAAGTATAACCAGGGGTTCATGAGGCTCAAAAAGCTGACAATTATTTGACTGCATTTAGCATTTATGTATGTATCATATTTAGCATTATTAGCATTCAAGGTAATATCTCATCCCATAACCACATGATCAATGTATATAGTTATGAAGAATAATACACAAACCACATTCTTAATCATCATTAACATCGTTCAACAGTGATAATCTATTTTGTCAATTTTCCAGGCCACCCGTAACCGTGGGCACGCCTAGTATACCAGATTGTTCAACTTTGTGAAGAGGTGTACACTTTCACTGTGAGTCATGATTTCCATATGCACAGGTTACTTAGGCCCATAACACTGGAAACAATATAAAGCCACTCAAAGGTTTGTTTAACAAGTTAGGGCCACAAGGTTTCTAATCGGCGAGCAGATGTAGTGCCCCCTTTTGAATGGCACAATGACGCCCAACCATACACACATAGGGACAGAGGCCACACAATACACAAGTCGGCAAGCCCCTTTTGCGCTGTTTCGGGTAACCGCTAACAAGCTAGAAAATGTTCCTTGAGTAACAAGAGCTAGAGCCATGTAGCCCTCACAACTGTACGATTTGTCCTAGCTTTTGCCAAAGAATAAGTCCTTATAAAGAGTCAAGAACATCCAACAAAGGCCAGAGTTCTTCTTAGCCTTTTGTTCATGTTGCTAAAAATCATCTTTCAATGTTTATTGCATATTCCAATATTCATGATACAAGATCATGGTCATATAAATCAGCACTAGCAAATACTACCCACATGCAGATATCCGAGGGTAAACAAGGTACACAATAATTCAATGCTAAGTCATCCTTAACAAAGTATCAAAGACACATGCACATTTACTTCATTATATAAACTGAGTAGGTAATCAAGGAGGTCCCAAGCTATACTTGCCTTAATCAAAGTTTTTCTACTACTCCTGCTAGTCGTCAAACTACTGGTCTTGCTTACCAACGTACTACTCATCGTCTATACTCGAATCTTCAATCATCAACACACAAGCAATCAGAGATTGTCATGCATAGCAACACAAGAATTACAATTAGGACAGTACACCAATATCAGAAAAAACATGTTCAAAAGTTTATAAAATCATTATACGCATCGCTATGATCACACAGACGTAAAGATCACAAAAATCAGAGCTAAAGCGGAGAAGTTATGAATTTCCTAAGATTTCCTTTAGTAAAGTAATAAATTAAATAGGACGTCAAAATCAAAAAGTTGTAAAATTAGTAAAATAGTGACACAAACAAGTAGATTGCGCAAATATGAATCTTACAAAATTTAAACCGATCAAAATGGAGTTAAAATGAGCATTTTGTGACCAAACAAAAATCAGTGGCATTTTTGTAAATAGTGAAAATGTATTTTGAATTCAAATTGGGATGACATACTGAGAAGACATATTTTGGAAACATGCTTTGGACTGCGGGTTGATTCAAAGAAAAAGCAGGGGCTCTTTAACAAATACTCTGGCCGAAGTGGTATGGTCTAATCCTGGGCGTTGATTTTGTTTTGGAAGATGGGGATTTGATTCAAGGGCTCTTTAACAAAGAAGCTTGATGATTTTTAAATCCATTTTGAAACCATAAAAAGCTCTTGTTGTATAAATAAATAGCATCTATAAGTTCATATTTATTTATCATCATATAATTCCTTTAAGTTACATTATCACAACTATTTTGCCTAAGGCAATCATAAAGATCAGAAAATTATAAACCAACAAATTGTAAAAGGTTAACCAAAAGAAAAGAAGATTCTAGCTTCTAGTAGGGAGGACAACTGCTAGAGTAGAAAATGAGTATAGCAAATCATACATATTTCACAGAAAATGAGTCTAGTTGGTGTAGCAATTTTCACTTTCAGTTAGCAGAGTGCTCCAGTTCTTTTAAGTTTGAGCACTAGTTTAGAAAATCACAGATGTACTAAATAAAAAAATATCACTACATAATGTGGTTCAGATACATCCAAGCCAGGTATTCTATTGCTTTCAATGCTAAAAATCCCATATAGCAACTTGAGCATTACAACACTGTGGTATGCTATGACTGAATTTTAACATCGCTACTACACTAAAGAGCTAGCAGGACACAATATCAAGTCAGCGCGGGCAAGCATGACACTTGATTTTGATTTAATTAATTGAGTGGGGTTACTCGCAACTCATGATTCAGAGTCAAATTGCTATCTCAACGACAAAGAGGGTGCAGGTTGATTGGCCTAATCAGTTGGAGACTTCAAGGCATACCTAATGACCAGCTGCTCGGCACTCGGAGTCGCTGTCTCGCCAATGGCCGCGTCCACTGCTGCTGCTGGTGTGGTGTCACCCAGCTGCACGTGCACGGAGCTACAAAGAACTACTGCACTGCTGTTGCCTGCCGATGTGCTGCTGCAGCTGCCCCAACCCACGCTGAGCAGCTCGCTGTAGCTGCCCCGCCCTGACGGCCCTGAGTTGCTCTGATGGAGGAGGAGGATTTTTTTGCGAAAGGAAGGAGGAGGAATTAGTGGGGGAGGTTAGTTGAGACGCCGGCAAGCAGACAACAGGTGCTGGCCACGGAATAGGATCGAGCGATGCGGCACGAACAGGGAGGGGATTTGGGGCGCGGACGTTGTACCACCATGCAAAGCGGTGGCGGCCGTGATTAGGGTGTGTATAGGATAATAGGAGCGAGGGGTTATAAGTTTTGGATTGGATCCGGCCTTGTTCTTACTATAAGTAAAATTTAGTGAGGAAATAAAATATAAATGGGTAATGACTTGACTGGTTACAGGGTCAACCTGACAGCACTACATGTCCCGCATAGCTCAAAGGGCTGCTCACAAGAACACGGATAAGCTTCCAACGGTTTAATAAACATTGTCATCTTACTCCTTGCAACTAATAAACTAAGCATTGTCACCTATCCATTGCAAAAGAGGGGTTTCTCTTGTAGTGCTGGGAGATGGCCGGCGGCAGCCCAGACGGCAGCGCCATGGCCGACCAGGCCGAGCTCTCCCCGGAGCTCGTCGAAACGACAAACTAGAGCGCCTCAACCCAAAATAAATACATGGGGAGATTGAGGAGAAGACAACAAGCTCTCCTAGAAGCTCTACAATGGCAGAGAGAGCTCGGGGTGGCCGCAGCGCTCGGCGGGGCGGAAGAAAAGCTGGCAAGATCTAAATCCGACTACTGCAGCGGCTAGGGCTCCTCGGGGTAACGTTGATGTGAAAAGGAAGTCGCGGGGGAGGTTCACAGGCTTTATAGGGGGTCGGTTGTACCCTACACAAGCAATCCCGGGGAACATGGGATTCGGTGCTGGCTTCGGTTGGTATCAGACTGGAGATTGGAGAAGAAAGGCAGCTGACAGTGCAGGCCTAGGTGGTAGTGAGAGAAGAGGCAGGGCTGTCACTGACGCCCTAGGCTTGCCGGCTGACCTTGCCTAAAAACTAGCCGGTTATTCATGACGCAAGCACGATGGTTATCCTTTGGAGGTTTGCTTGTAAACCTCTTTGTTTTAAATCATGAAAGAGTAATATATCTTGCAGCGTTCTTCGGTCCGTATCAGCCATGTCACCACCCTATCCATCGTTAGTATCAAATTCAATCCGATATATTATATTCAAACAAAAGTTCCATTATCGTCCTTTGCATCATCAGCTAATCCCATGACTTCGGTTGTGAGGTGCAGACGCTTTTTGTGAACTAACGAGCACATACAAACATCCTCCTTCGCACAGTAGAACAGCTCTAACACTAGGTCATTCTTTTTGGCATAATCCAAGCATTTTGTTTGGCAAACCGCCGGGGTGCATCCAGGTAGACGGATTGGTTCAATTACTGCATGCATCCACAACTTTACTTAATAAACAATGCACCAGTGGAATTATTTTAAGTACAAAACAAGTTATACATACTCCATCCACAAGCGCAGGATAAGAGGGCTGGAGACATAATCACCAGGACAATGCACAGAGCAGCACACACAGTCCTCATTGTCTTGTTGAGTACGAGTGGCAAGTGGGGAAGATTAATTAGTATTGGTGGTATATTTGTTGAACTTGCATTGCGTTCTGGTATGCATATTGTTTGGTCCGGTTTATATATATGCAGTGGCACATTTTAAGGTTGCTATATCTATCCACAACAGAGATATATGTATAAATGCAGTGGTAAATATATGATTTGTATCCACAGTAGGGATATATGCACATCTTAATATTGATATAAGTATCAAGAATACAGATAAATATGTATACTTGCAATGGCACATATTATTGTTTATATAAGTATCCATAATATAGATAGGTATCCACAACAAAAGATATATTAATGTTGATCTATCTTGCCTGATCCACACATGAGTGGAATTATTGTAGGTACAGAAATAGTTATATACTTACTATAATAGCAGGATGACATTGTTGAAGAGATAATCACCAGGACAATGCAGAGAGCTGCGCACTCAGTCTTCATTGTCTTGCTAATTATGACTGGAAAGTGAAGAACTGTATTGGTATATTTGTTTAACTTGTGTTTATATACATGCAGTGGCACAAAGGTTGATATATGTATCCAAAATAGAGATATCACTATCCAAAAAAATAGAGATATATATGGGGATACATGCAGGCATAACTTAATGTTGATTGTATTCACAATACAGATAAATATATACCTACAGACAACATCCAAGTATTGATATATGTATCCACAGCAGAGGTATATGTGTCCTCATATATTAATGTTGAACTATCTTGCATGTATGATTTGATATATTCTAGCAATAAATAAATAAATAAATTGGCTTAGACAACTTGAATCCTTCATATTAATATTGATGTATCTGCATTATATGTCTCACATCAGGAAAGGTTAATTCGTCACTACAAAGGAAGCTTTCATGGAAGGATATGCAGTCAAAGGTGTAGTCAATAAGTACATATGATGCATACGGTTCTCCCTTAAGAACTGTGTATGCATCCAATGAAATAAGAGATTAAATTTTAAGGATGGCCACTGAACCCATTCACTTATTCAATCTTGCTGTCGTGACAAAATCAGTGTTCATGGAGTGGACAGATGCATTCATGTCAAATGTCACTACTTCATTAGCAATTTAGCAGTCATATGAGACAGACACAGTAAATAGGAAGAATTTATTCTCCAGTGACTCTAGCTTGACATCGCAAACGATCTAATGAAAAAACAAGGAGACGACAAAACTTGTTCCACAATACTTATCTTGAACCTTGACTGAATTTCTGGGTGGGCATGTTTGATTCCAGCGGGATAAAGTGGATCTGCTGTGAAAATATTAAAGCAATGCCATGACTAAAGGAAGGGAGGCACGATTTGGTGTGGAAGACAAAGAACTCGATTCCGATAGGATCATGGAGGATGCTAGTTTCTAGAGTGAAACACGGAGCAGGGGACCAGTTTGGCTGGTTTCCATGGTTATACCCACAACGCGATCATATATAGTCCATGACTTGTCCGGATTAAGAGAGAAACCAACCCAACCCGCCTCGGGTTAACCACACCGGTCTCATTTGAGCTGGTTCTGGTCTGGTTTGCAGTTTTATCAAACCCATGAACACGGCTGGCATCCTGAATTTATTACATCTATATGTATACGACTTTGCAGTCAATGTCAAAACCATTATGATGTATCATAAACAAAATAATTTATAAAACATATCTTACTTTAAGTATCATAATAGTCCGATTTTCCTTCAAGAACTGTTTTTCTCTTCGAACTCAAAAACCAGAAAGGTTATCCTCATTAACTCTAACAACCATTCAAGTTACCTGCCTACCCTATTCTAGAGTGGCTTTGAAGGCAATTTTGTCCTTTTTTGTAGTTAAAAAAATATAAATCATTGATAAGGCTTCTGAACCACACAAATGTGGGTAAGCTTTTAAAAGTTCTAAATTATTCTAAAGATAGATAGGGATACAACAATCTAAAAAAATATTTAGAGCTCAAGAATATATCGCTAGAAAAAATACATTTAGCTGTATGAAAATGGAGAAATATCCAAAAAATCTAAAATCTTCCCAGAAATAATATCTCGAGGAAAGAAATAGACTTAGTTCTCTAGCCCCTTCTATCAGGCAAACTGCGACAAGGTCACTGGTGTCAGGCAACATCATGTGCAATAGTCCGATTGATTCATGGGTGGTTTCATGATAGTAAGGATTTCACGCTCGGGTTTTGCATAACTTGACTAAACCTGAGGAATGACCACGTCTATTTGGTGGCCTGAAAAGTTCAGTTATAGTACAAAACTCAGTATGGCCTGAAATAATTTAGTTGTAACCAAAATAATGGATGAATCGGGTGAACAATAGTATAGGAAAGTCACACAATTATTTTATTACAGTTAGATGGAAACAGGGCATCGCCATGTAAGTTTGATGCAAGAGCATATGGTACTGCCTGCCTTGATACATATGTAAGGATCCCATCCATCATCTGTCTCAATTTTAATCCTGTTCAAACAAAAGTTCCTTTATCATCCTCTGCAGCAGCTAATTGGTGACCTAACACACAGCAGCAATCACCCATCTTCTCACAGTAGGATCTCTGTAACACTTGGCCAGTCCTACTGGCAAACTTCGAGCATTCGTTGAGGCAAAGCGCAAAAGTGCATCCAGGTAAATGAATAACTATGACTGGAACTGCATGCATATATGAAACACAGCTGGATTTTAAAACCATGCATGAATAAAATTATTGTAAGCCCATGAGATGTTATAAACGTACAATCATAGCAGGATGAGAGTGTTGAAGACATAATCACCAGAGCAATGCAAAGAGATGTGCCAACGGTCCTCATTGTCTTGCTAATTATGAGATGTAAGTGAAGAACAGTATTGGTATATTTCTTGAACTTGTGTTAAAGTATGCATATTGCCTCATTCAGTCCTGTTTATATACATGCAGTGGCACATCTTAATTAGTGTCGATATATGCATCCATAATAGAGATATGTTTATACATGTAGTGACACATGTTAATGCTGATATACACATGTATCCATGACAGAGATATGTGTATACATCCAGACATCTTAATGATTTGATATCTTCTACCAATAAATAAAGAAATGAGGCACATATTAGATTTTGATTTAACACAGCTTCAATCCTCCAAATTAATGCCAAGGTATGTCCATCGTAAGGTTCACATCAGAAAATAAAGGTTTAATCGTCATTGCAAAGGAAGTGTTGGAGGAGAATATAGTGGAAGTAGTCTCTGAGTTCATATTATGCATTTGTTCTCCCTCGAGGAGTCTGCAACAAATGAAGCAAGAGGTTATTAAATGTTCAAGATGGCTGCTGCCACTACTGGATACAACATTTTCCTTCTCTACAACATATTTTTTTGATGGTCATAAATGTACTCATAGAGAAATTTTTGTATGGTCGTATCACTTGCACTACTACTTAAAAGATTTCAAGAGACATGCTAGTTTTAATATGAGAAGCAATCATTTTATTTGAGAAGATGGCCAAGAATTGCCTGTCTCCCAAAATTGATTTAAGGAGGTGGTCAGAAATTGCTCGTATTTATATAGGTGGAGGCCCGCCTCACAGAGAAATCCAGTAGGGTGCACCCATTCACTGATTGGATCTTCCTTGTCATGACAAAATAAATACTCCTAGAGTAGGCATGGGCACAGGTAATATTCATAACTTTAGAAGTACCTCATCACCACTATTCCTAGTTCGCAGTCCCAATGCTATAAACTACATATAGTTTCTATACCTATTAAATTTTATAAACACTACATATAGAAATCATGGTCCCAATGGATAGTTTCTATGGAATAGTTTTTATCTAATTACATGCATTCTCTCTCCATTCTCTACCAATCACATCCCATCATGTCTTGGTTCTTGTGTAGATATGGTTTCCAACTTAGACCCAATTTCTATGATTTTTGCTCTCTCTCTCTCTCTCTTCAATAACTATATTGACACGTCAGCAAAATGATTAGGTGGCAGTATAATTAATGTCCATAAAAACTATGGTGGTTTCTGCATTAGGAGTGCCCTTAGACTGCTTAAGAAGCAGTCCTACCAGACAGCTTATCACCCATGAGACATTGTAAACAGGGCTCCAATGTCTCTAGTTTGGATTGCCACTAAAGAAAAAGAAAATGTGAGGCAACTTTGGCTCTTTTAGGCTCCAAAAAATGGGATTTGTCATTTCTCTATTTGTAGGCTATGTTTAATTTGGAGATTTTTTTATCAAGGGTATATCAAGACATTTGTGTTTATACTTAGACTTCATAGTGCGACCCGATATATGATGCACCTAATCTGACATGAAAAGCATTTGAGTTTGTTAGGGATGCTTTTTGGAGGAAAAGAAAATTTCTGGTGCAGTATGTGTCAAGCTTGCATTCCAAATATATTGAAAACCTCTATATTTCCACTTTTCCTTGTCGACTTACAGCGTAATGGCAGCCACCAACAAACACACAACTACTCCACTTTATTTGAACTAGATCCTCATCCTTTTATCCCCACAAGATGTCGATGGTGGACATCCCAAGACCATGCTGTTACCGATGCTAGGAGCCATCTCTCTGCTCTTATATAGAGAGCTTAACTCCATGCCGAAGCATGTTCCCATGTGGCAGAACCAAGCTTGTCAGGTCATGATTTTGAGCAACAACCACCAGCTAATTAGTCTACTCCACACCAAAGAACAAGGAGGGTAACTCCTCAAGATAGTTATTGCTTAATAGCCCACAAATCAATTAATCTTTGGGGTACTACTACAACAATTATTTGTAGACTACACAATACCATGTATGGTTGATGTTCAACATTCATTAGATGGAAAGTGCTTGTGTCACTATCTTGCAAACACTCTACCGAGACATGAATTTCCCCACCGGCGGAGGCCTAACTAGTTGACAAAGCCTTTGGAAGCTCTGGGCTTAGCAGTTTTAACCATCCCTATGAGGCAGCACAGGGAGGCTAGAGCCCTGGAAAGAATGGGGGCTCCGATTTGCCAAGAGAGGTCATGACAACATTTTCCTTTGGCGCGTAGCCGATGGCACAAGATGGACCTTCGACCTTGCAGGCAGGGGTCGGAGAGATGCCAGTGGGGATGCCCGGGGAGTGGCTGATGGCAAAGGTCCCAGTGGCATGGGCAGAGATTGGAGGCTGAGATGGGGGCTGGCGCCACGTGGAAATGTTAGCCGTCACCGGTGGCACTGAAAGATGGATCGAGGGGATCCTAAAGCTTAGGCCCATTATGGAGAGGCGGCCCACAGGGGAACGACTAAGATGCCCCTATAATCATAGGCTAAGAATAGGATATTCTTGGAATGTTCGGCCACTTTCACAGGGCATTTTTGTAATAGATCTAGGGAATGAATAGCACCCTATAAAATGGGGCACCAAATGCTGTAAAAATTAAAAGAGGTTGGGGAATGCATTTATGAAACCCTAGCTTTTCCTATCCATCGGTAACACATCTGTCATCTCGACCTTCGCCCGGAGCATCATCAGGCTAGAGAAGGCCCACAATAGCATGATAGAGCAAAGCTCATGCAAGGGCTACGATGGACTCCATGCCAAGGGGAAGGCCCAGGCACAATACCCGCAGTACATACGCTTCAACACAAGAGAGCCAAGTCTAGGAGGAACCAGTAGTCTAAGATCAACCTCCGGCTTTGGAGATCTAGCAAGTGCTAGGCTCAACTCATAAGCAAGAGCTCTAGTAGCTGCAAGCCCAATTACAAAGGATGCATCAAGAAAAGAGATAGAGTAGTAGCAACATTGACCTAAGCCAGCAAGCGGCCCAAACTTTAGCCTAGGCAATGGAGATCATGCAACAACTCACCCTCTTGTAGCCACAGATTAAAATCATGCACCTCTGCAGCCACCCTCCAGCACCTCTTGCGAGGTAGGCACAGCAAGCCAAAACTAGCTCAATCCTCTGCCAAATGCAACAGCTCAGCCAACCTTCAGTTCACCTCTTACAATCCCACAAATGCTTAGAACCATGGATCTCAAATCCCCACTATCCAAAGGCATCCAAATGACCCAATGGCCTACCTCATAAAAAACAATCACTCTCTCCAAATTCAATGGAACGTCAAACCTAAACAAATTCATCATGAGTTTTAGCCTAGTCCTTCGTAATTGTAGCCAAAGGAGACACACTATCCTTGTATTTCATGCTCAAGACAAGTACAGTGTACTCATAGGAAAACCTTTGCGACAATATCCTAGCAAATTTCAAATCTTTCACTAGCGAGTCCCTGACTTATTCAACAAACTTGTTCTAGTGCAAGCAAAGCCAGGGAGAGGCACTCGGTATGGAGTTAACTCGCTCGCCAAAAGCATAGGGAGGATGGAAGTATCCTAAGGTGGCACTTCATTGGGTTCATTGAACTCTTCCTTGTCCAGTAGATTTTTAAGTCTGATAACCAGCTTTTTGCTAAGGTGAACCACTTGTCGTTTCTTGTTTCTAGTGTCAAGCACATAGAGGCCATGGGACACCTGACTTGAGACAACAAATGGATCATCCTTGGACCCAGCTTGGTTGAGGTCAACTATAGTGAAACCATACCTTTCTTTCATGGCACCCTGACTTCCCTAAACCCATCAACACTGAAGAATAGGCACGTGAAACCAAGATACAATAGTTCCCATATCTCTTCAGTTTGACAATAGTACATTGTCTTGTGCATGTTGCTGTCAAATGCATCTACGCAAATAGCATTGGTATGGTACACGCTCTTCTTGTCTTGATCAATGATGTAAAACGTGTAGCCATTTATGTCATAGCCTTGATTGATTGGGACTATGAAGAAAGGGCCTTTTGCTAGTTTTTGAAGCCTTTCATCTGATCCAGAGGTTGAACTAGCAAGTCAATCTTTGAACTAGTTGTTGAACTGACTCATATGTGCTCTTGCTAACCAAGCTTGCTCTGATGCAGGTTTCGTTGCCTCAACATCTCCATATGCTCTTCGATATAAGGTTCCACCTCTGTTGTGTGTTGTAACACTATAAATTTAGCTTGGTCAAAGGCATCTGTATTTGGAGTGATGTACTTCTCTTCAACACACCCTCTACGTGCTTGGCTTCCCTCATGGCAAGCCATGGAGATGCTAATTTTGATTTGTGGAGTCAATGTAACCGAGGCATCACTCGATGTTGGGCATTCTTAACGTCATTACCAAAAGTAGACTTAGTTTTCTATTTCTGATAACGGCGCCAAAAATGCCAAACCTATCCCTCATGCCACTTAAGCCAAGTTGTCATCCCCAGCATGACA